>OLRV01002817.1_pt1 | contig 12825 bp, 10 predicted proteins | sample 1672421 | NCBI WGS metagenome assembly OLRV01 (sample SAMEA3136684, study PRJEB25190) | human gut metagenome | biome: human gut; feature: human-associated habitat; material: faeces | place: Austria | collected 2013
TAATTTTCTCAATACATATTTTTCAATTAATATAGGAAAGAACAGAACGAAATGCAGCGCCGGTTCCCCGGAATCCGGCTGGAACTGTTCTGGCTAATAGTATACACGTATTTGCCGGAAAAGTAAAAGAAAAAAAGCGGATGAATTCGAAAATGAAATAAAAAACAATGGATAAGTATTATAAACCAGAACATATGCAAAAAGAAATATTGCAAACTAAAATGAACGAAATGTAACAAAAACTGGTAAAAATAAATGAATACGCTGTCGAAAATTGTAGAAAATCATGATACGATTTTTGACACAAATAAAATGCATAGTCAAAATCAATAAAATATAAGATAAAATAAAAGAAAAATTATAAAAAATGTTCACAATGAGACGGAAGTGTGATATAATTTTAATTGTAGTTATCAAAGAAGTGCGTGGATATGAAAAACCAGAACCGACAGCATGGTTGCTGTTTCGTACACAGGGAGACAGGTGCTGTTTCGCTGCGTGAGAAAGTGATTCAGGTGTAAGTAGCCCCTTCCTGCAAGGCAAAGCCTGAAGGGGGGCAGCGAAGGTTACCGTTCGCGGAAAAGCGGTGAACGGTAAGCGTAGAACCGTACATTCTTACAGTTACTGCAAATCTTTAGATACGACAAGAGGTGATTGCATGATTAAGAAAGAGATGATAGCAATGCTGCTGGCAGGCGGTCAGGGAAGCCGTCTCGGTGTGCTCACGGAGAAAGTGGCAAAACCGGCAGTAGCATTTGGCGGAAAGTATCGAATCATCGACTTCCCGCTCAGTAATTGTATCAATTCAGGAATTGATACGGTAGGCGTACTGACCCAGTATCAGCCGCTGCGGCTGAATACCCATATCGGAATCGGTATTCCGTGGGATCTCGATAAAAACGAAGGCGGCGTAACCGTTCTGCCGCCATATGAAAAAAGTACAAACAGCGAATGGTATACAGGAACTGCAAATGCAATTTACCAGAACATGGCTTATATGGAAACATACAATCCAGAATATGTTCTGATTCTTTCCGGCGACCACATTTACAAAATGGATTACGAGGTGATGCTTGACTATCACAAAGCAAACCACGCAGATGTGACCATCGCATGTATGCCGGTACCGATCGAAGAAGCAAGCCGTTTCGGTGTCATGATCACAGACGGAAACGGAAGAATTACCGAATTTGAAGAAAAACCGGAGCACCCGAGAAGCAACCTCGCTTCTATGGGCATCTATATTTTCAGCTGGAAAGCATTAAAGGAATCTCTGACAGCCCTGAAGGATCAGCCGAGCTGTGACTTCGGAAAACACATTCTGCCGTACTGCCGCGACAACGGAAAACGTCTGTTTGCGTATGAGTTCAACGGCTACTGGAAAGATGTCGGAACGCTTGGCTCATACTGGGAAGCAAATATGGAGCTGATCGATATTATTCCGGAATTCAATTTATATGAGGAGTTCTGGAAGATCTATACCAAAGGTGATATCATCCGTCCGCAGTATGTTTCCGGGGACGCTGTCATCGACCGCTGTATTATCGGCGAGGGCGCTGAAATCTACGGAGAGGTACATAATTCCGTCATCGGTGCGGATGTGCGCATTGAAAAGGGTGTTGTTGTAAGAGATTCTATTATTATGCGCCACAGCACAATCGGCGAGGGAACCCAGGTCAATAAGGCCATTATTGCAGAAAACGTACATGTCGGCAGGCATGTTGTGATGGGCGTTGGCGAGGAAGCGCCGAACGTCTTAAAACCGAATATTTACGGATTCGGACTTGTGACCGTTGGAGAAAAGGCAGTCATTCCGGATGGCGTAACCATTGGAAAGAATGTCTGCATTTCCGGCGAAACTTCCCTTGAGGATTACCCGGATGGCACACTTCCGTCCGGCGGAGCAATTGTAGAAAAGGACGGTGAGTAATATGAGAGCATTGGGAATTATTCTTGCAGGCGGTAACAACAACAAAATGAGAGAGCTGTCCAATAAAAGAGCCGTTGCAGCTATGCCGGTCGCAGGCAGCTTCCGCAGCATCGATTTTGCGCTGTCAAGCATGGCAAACTCTCATATTCAGAAGGTGGCTGTCCTGACACAGTACAACGCCAGATCCTTAAATGAACATTTGAGCTCTTCCAAATGGTGGGATTTCGGAAGAAAACATGGCGGTCTGTTTGTATTTTCTCCAACCGTTACATCAGATAACAGCTGGTGGTACCGTGGAACGGCAGACGCGATCAGTCAGAACCTGACATGGCTGAAAAACAGCCATGAACCGTACGTAGTCATCGCATCGGGAGATGGCGTATACAAACTGGATTTCAATAAGGTACTGGAATACCATATTGCAAAACGTGCGGATGTTACCGTGGTATGCACGGATTCCAAGGAAGCAGATACCAGCCGCTTCGGCGTCCTGAAGATGAATGAGGACTGCCGCATCGAGGAGTTCGAGGAAAAACCGATGGTTTCGAGCTCCAACGTGATCTCTACCGGTATCTATGTCATCCGCCGTCGCCAGCTGATCGAAATGATTGAGCGCAGCGCACAGGAAGACCGCTACGACTTTGTAAAGGATATTTTAATCCGTTACAAAAACCTGAAACGGATTTACGGATACAAGATCAATACCTACTGGAGCAACATTGCTACCGTAGATTCCTATTACAGAACCAACATGGATTTCCTCAAACCGGAGGTAAGAGATTACTTCTTCGGACAGTATCCGGGCATCTACTCCAAGATCGACGATCTTCCGCCGGCAAAATACAATCCTGGCTGCACAGTGAAAAATTCTCTTGTATCCAGCGGCTGTATTATCAACGGACAGGTTGAGAACTCTGTTTTGTTCAAGAAGGTATATGTTGGAAACAACTGTGTGATTAAAAATTCTATCATCTTAAATGATGTATATCTCGGAGACAACACTCACATTGAAAACTGTATTGTGGAGAGCAGGGACACCATCCGTGCAAACTCCTATCACTGTGGGGAGGACGGCATCAAAATTGTTGTCGAGAAAAACGAAAGATACGCCATCTGATTATGGGGTGAAAGGGGCATAAAAGTTTATGAACATTACAGACGTGAGAGTACGCAAGGTAACAAAAGAAGGAAAAATGAAGGCGGTTGTGTCTATCACAATCGATGACGAATTTGTTGTACACGATATCAAGGTAATCGAAGGAGAAAAAGGACTGTTCATCGCAATGCCGAGCCGTAAGGCTACGGACGGGGAGTACCGCGATATCGCACATCCGATCAACTCTGGAACTAGGGAAAAAATCCAGACTATTATCCTGAAACAGTACGAACAGGCGATGGCAGAAGCGGAAGCAGAGGAAGCTGCTGCAGAGGCCTGAGCAAAAAGGAAGAAAGAATGCCCCCGGGCGGAAAACGGAAGTGGTTACGTTTTCCACCCGGGGGCGTTTTTGTCAGCAAAAACAAAGATGACGATATACAAAAGTATATCGCCATCTTTTTATGAGGGGGGAGATAGTGAGTGGTTTATCAACTATCCGAGCTTTATTATAAAAGGAATATGTGAGCAAAGTGTGTCCAAATTCTAAAAGAAATGGAAAAAATATAAAGAAAAGAAGAAAAATTGTGGGAAGAGGTATGGACAGAAGAGAGAAGAGAGCGTAAAGTGAGAGAAAAATGTATCTTCGGAGTCTTTTTTTGTGCCTGTATTTGCGCGAGCTGAAAAATTCCGGGAGTACATCATAAAAAGAGGAGGAAACAGGATGAAACAGAAAAGAATCAGTGATTACGGATATCGGATCGGACACCATGAAAGTGGGCCGCGAAACAAAATTACGGATGTACCGGGGGTGAGGGTAGGCCATGCGACGGTGGAAGACGGAAATCAGCATACCGGAGTGACGGTGATTGTGCCGGGAGAAGGCAATCCGTTTCTGAAAAAGTACCTGGCGTCTGCCTACGTGCATAACGGTTTTGGGAAAACGTGCGGTCTTGTGCAGGTACAGGAGATTGGAACTCTTGAAACGCCCATTGCCCTGACCAATACACTGAATGTTGGAAAAGTGGCGGATGCCATGATTTCATGGATGATACAGCAGACCCGAAAAGAAGGGGAAGATGTTTTTTCCATCAATCCGGTTGTCGGAGAATGTAATGATTCAAGGATCAATGAGATTTGTAACCGGGTAGTGGGGGAAAAAGAGCTGTATCAGGCACTGGAGCAGGCGGATACAGACTTTGCGGAAGGTGATATCGGTGCCGGAACAGGAACGATCTGCTATGGGCTGAAAGGGGGAATCGGATCGGCATCCCGCACGCTGGTGCTTGACGGAAAAACATATACAATCGGTGTTCTGGTACAGTCAAATTTCGGGGCAACCAGAGATTTGAAAATCAGTGGAAAACCGGCAGGAGAGAAGATTCTGGAGCGGATCCGGAAGGAAGAATGCGGAAGCAGCGCCGAAGACCGGGGATCGATTATGACGGTTCTGGCAACAGACCTTCCGGTATCGGAGCGGCAGCTGTACCGGATTATCCGCCGCTGTGGAGTCGGAATCGCCAGAACAGGAGCCTACACCGGCCACGGAAGCGGTGAAATCATGATCGGATTTACAACAGCAAACCGCGTAGACACAAAGAGTACATGTGAGGTGGAAGCGTGCGCCCGGATAAAAGAAGAAAAAATCAACGAGGCATTTGAAGCAGCGGCAGAGGCTGTGGAGGAAGCGATCCTGAACTCTATGGTAACCGCAAAGGAAAAAAGAGGCCTGGACGGAGCCAGATACCGCAGCCTTGCCGAATTTCTGGAAACACCGGGATTTCTGAAATAAATTATTTTTCCAGAACCATACGCCCCAGCTCGGAAATTTCACATCCGCCTTTTGTCCGGTGCACGATGAGATAACCGGCGGAAGAAAGCTCTCCGAGTACGGTGCGCAGAGCCGCTTCGGATACAAAGGTTTCTCCGTCGGCCAGTCCGTTTTTGATTGCCAGGCGGCCTGCTTTCGGATGCGTCGATACGAAAGAAAGAACCTGATATTGAAGGGCGGTGAGGGAAACGTCAGCCATCTGGCGGGAACGGAGGTATGTCGGCAGATCGGAAAGCTGCAGCTTATGGCTGCTGTACCGGGTAAACAGGCTGCAGGACAGATTGTACAGCTCATGAATATTTCCGGGGTACGCATATTCCTTCAGAAAGCGCAGAAGCCCTTCCGAAAAGATCCGGTCGCAGGTCATATCGGTGTTGTGGAAAAACTGAAGCAGAAAGTAATTGAGAAGATCGGGAATATCCTCCCTGCGTCTGCGGATCGGGACTGTCTGAAGCTCGGAAGCACTTAAAAGGTGAAAAAGTTCCCGCAGGAAGGTTCCTTTTTCTACTTTTTTGTAAAGGTTATCATCCGCAATGGCAATGATACGCACATCGAAACGGCGGGTTTCCGGTGCGGAAAAGAAGTTACCATGAACATTGGTAAGAACATTGACCAGCAGATCCTGAATGGAAAGCGGAAAACGGTCCACCTGGGAAAGGACGAGTGTGCCATGGTTGGTTTCGGCAAGAAGCCGGAGCAGGGAGGCTTCGGTCAGATCATTTCCCGGAGAATGAAGAACAGAAAACGGATAATGGTGGCGGCGCGAAAAATTGTGGATCGCACGTGCGAGTGTCCGGCGCTGTGTACCGCTTTCTCCCTGGATCAGAATCGGAAAATCAAAGAGTGCAAGATGTCTGGCCTGCGCCATCAGATTCTGGACGGAATCTGCGTGGGACAGGGAAAGGGAAAAGGTACGGGAGGAAGCGAAAAAAGTGCTTTCTTCCGTTTTTTCGTCTTTCGATACCGACATTTCCATGGATCTGCTCTCGGGAAGAAACGCAAGAAAAACAGGTTCTGTATCTGGAAAAACCATAGAGAGAACGCTTAACGTGATCTGTGTTTTCTGATCCGAAAGGAGAATGGTCCAGTCACCGTTGCGGTCGAAAGCAGTGTCCGCGTAGGCAGGCGGAAGACATTCCGAAAAAGGCTGTCCTTCAAAGTTGGAGGAAGGAAGCGAGAAGGCATGTGCAAATTTAGCGTTCATGAACTGAATGCGGCCATCCGCACCAAACAGACAGATGCCAATGGGAAGAGAGAACAGGATAACCTGCATGAGCTGTTCGGTCTGTACATAATTTGTATAGTAAGTTTCTGAGGTCTTGACGGTGTGAAGAATCTGATTGACATAATTGCGCGATACACGGTTTACGGTCTGCAGAGGAATGTTGAAATATTCGCAGAGCTGTAAAATAGTGGAAATATCGATGATACGGTTGCCGATATCCAGCACATTGGGGATGCGGGAAGGAACGAGCTGCGGCTCGCCGGCGGTGATGGCAAACTGAATGTCAGACTCGGTATCCTTGCATCCGGGATAAAACGGAACAAAGTCATATTGTGTGATGCCGCATTCCTCAAGCTGGGAAATGATAGCGAGCGTGGAATATTTATCATCGTTTACCAGATAGACACGTTCGTGCGGCGGAATCTGAATGATTTTATCCAGGAACATATGGTTGAAAACGCGGTCGCAGGGGAGCTGCAAAATGGAGGAGTCAAGGGTAAGCGGAAAGGTTTCCATGGCGCGGACGCTTGGAAAAAGGACGCACTGGTATCCCCGGAAGAGAGAGGGGTCTGTGGCCTGCTCTCTTAAAAGGGTGTTGAAGGTGAGATATTCACCGAGCACGGAGTGAAGATAAGACTGAAATTCGGAAAGCATTCGTTTCCGGGAAGAAATGATCAATACGTTGCCAAGCTTTTGTGTTCTGTTCATAAAGGGACCTCTTTTCCTGCTAAAAAGTGGTAATGGGTTAAAAATTAGGATAATTATATCATTTTTGACGAAAATAAACAACCTAAATGCAAAAAGACAAAAAAGAAAAGAAAAAATCAAGAAGAATGCTTTGACATAGTGACGCATTACATCTATAATACCGATTAAGCAAAGGGGCTGTAAAAAAAGGTAAGGCATCTTTGCTCTTTTTTATATCATGGTTCTGTTATCTGTGAAAAGAAAGAACAAAGAAAACAGCAACACTTGCAGAAAAGGAGGAGACAACAATGAAAAAAAGACATGTAATGCGTGCTCTGGTTGCAGCAGCAACAGCACTGGCACTGACAGCATGCGGATCGACAGGCTCTTCTGACACAAGTAAGAGCACATCAACAGCATCTGCTGCATCGACCTCATCCGGTTCGGAAGCAGATACGGAGAATACCATCACGATCCCGGCAGGCGAGTCGGTATCCCAGGATTCTGATGTTACGGCAATGGTAGCTGTAGACTTTACCACCATGGATCCGATGGATACTTCCGATACACTTTCCGGTGGTGTACAGCGAATGATGATGGACGGTCTGTTTGGATTCGATGAGAATATGCAGATCATTCCGATGCTGGCAACCAGCTATGAAGCAAATGATGAAGCAACCGAGTATACGATTCATCTTCGTGAGGGCGTAAGCTTTACCGATGGAACTCCGTGGAATGCAGATGCCCTGATTGCAAACGTAAATAAATGGGCAGACAAGAGCCTTGGACTGAAACGTACTACATTCCTCTGCAATGTTCTGGATCATGCAGAGAAGATAGATGATTATACCGTTAAAATTTATTTATCACAGTCATTCGGTGCTTTCATCAGCAACCTGGCACATCCGGCTACGCTGATCATGAGCCCGAAACAGATTGAAGCAGGAGAAGATGCCTGTGCACAGGCACCGGTAGGAACCGGCCAGTACAAATTTGTTGAGTGGGTTGCCGGTGACCATATGAAAGTAGAACTGAACAAAGACTGGTGGGGATATGACGCAGACGTCTGCGGCGGAACTGCTCTGGCAGATGCAGATGCAGGATTTAAGAGCATCACATTCAAACCGGTTGCAGAAAGTGCTACCCGTGTATCTGCAATTCAGGCAGGTGACGCACAGATTATGTGGTCTGTACCGACAGAAAGTGTTGACACCTTAAAAGGTGACAGCAACGTATCCGTTGGAATGGGCGACAGCATCGCCGTATGGTACTTCTTCATGAATACACAGAAAGCACCGTTCAACGATGTTAAGGTTCGTGAGGCAATGGCTTATGCAATCAACAAAGAGGCATATATCCAGGTCGTTATGAACGGTTACGGTTCTGTGGCAACTTCTATGGTAGGAGAAGAAGTACAGCACTACAAAGGAAATGATCCGTATTCCTACGATCCGGAAAAAGCAAAAGAGCTGTTAAAGGAAGCAGGATATCCGGATGGATTTACCACAACACTGATGTACAGCAACACGACAGCAAATCAGAAAAAAGCAGAGTTCTACAAACAGCAGCTTTCTGAGGTTGGTATTGATCTGGAATTGAACGGAATGGAAAATGCCGTTCTGAATGAAAAGGTTCAGGGAGCTGACTGCGCAGGAGCAGATGCCGAGGTAGACTGCTACTTAAGCGGATGGTCTACTTCCACCGGTGATGCTGACTGGGGACTTCGTCCGATGCTGGCAACCGAGTCTGAGCCGCCGATGAGCTACAATGTCAGCTACTATGAGAATGAAAAAGTAGATCAGCTTCTCAAAGACGGTCTTGCAACTGCAGATGAAGACAAACGTGGTGAGATCTATGGAGAAGTACAGGATATCGTATGGAAGGATCTCCCGCTGCTCTGCATCGCAAGCGATAAAAACATCTGGGCAACCAGCAACAACATTACCGGAGTATATCTGTTAGGCGATGGAAGCATCGGTATGAGAAATGCCAGAATGGCAGCCGAATAACGGCAGACTGAAACAAGGATATGAAAAAGACCCCGGCGTCCTTCCATCAAAAGAGGGCGCCGGTTTCTTACAAACAGGAAAGCAGGCAGTGATCCGTGGGATTGTACCTGTAGGATAAGCATGAAAGTAGGAGATACAATATGCCAAAATATATACTGAAGCGTATTGTGGGTACGATCCCCACACTGATTATTGTTGTTACATTTGTATTTTTCTTTGTCCGCCTGATTCCGGGAGATCCGGCGAGACTCGTTGCAGGAGAGCAGGCAACACAGGATGACGTAGAGGCAGTAAGAGAAGAGCTTGGCCTCAATAAATCCATTCCGACACAGTATGTTACCTATGTGACAGGACTTTTAAAAGGAAATCTCGGAACATCCCTTCGCACAAAGCAGCCGGTTACAAAGGAGGTTGCGGGAAGATTCGGAAATACCGTCCGTCTGGCATTTGTCACATTGCTGTGGAGCTCGGTTGTTGGTGTGCTCTTTGGTGTGTGGTCCGGAACACACCGGGGAAAATGGCAGGATTATACCGGAATGACGATTGCGGTCTCAGGTATTTCGCTCCCCTCGTTCTGGATCGGCTTTCTGCTGATTATGCTGTTTGCGGTAAAACTGCGAATTCTGCCGACAACAAGCGGAACGAGCCTGAAAAGTCTGATTATGCCGTCTATTACGCTTGGCGTCGGAATTGCAGCCGTGATCGCACGATTTACAAGATCCTCCATTATTGAGGTGTTAAAAGAAGATTATGTCAGAACAGCAAGAGCAAAAGGAATCAAAGAAAAGGTTGTGATCTGGAAGCATGTTTTCCGCAACTCCATGATCTCCGTCGTGACGGTTGTGGGTCTGCAGTTCGGCTTTCTGCTGGGAGGTTCTGTTGTCACAGAAACGGTATTTGCCTATCCTGGCCTTGGCTCCCTTCTGATTGAATCGGTCAATTACAGAGATTATCCGGCGATCCAGTCCCTGATTCTGATCTTTTCGCTGCAGTTTATCGTCATCAACCTGATTGTCGATATCCTCTATGCGGTTCTGAATCCGGAAATTAAACTTCAGTAGGAGATGAGTGGAATGAAAGAAAAGAAAAAAGTACAGACCGAGAACCAGGAGAGAATTAAAACTCCGTTTTCTGAGATGGTTCGAAAATTTAAAAAACAGAAAAATGCAGTAGTTGCGCTTTGCTTTATCATTTTCCTCATTTTCCTTGCATTTTTCGGAAGCAAAATTGTGCCGTATGGAATCAATGAGTATGATTACAATGCGATTCTGCAGGGACCAAGTATGAAGCACCTGTTTGGAACGGACGAGTTTGGACGGGATCTGTTTTCCCGTATCGTCTGTGGAACCCGGATTTCACTTGCGGTCGGATTCGGCGCTGTTACGGTCGGTGCAGTCTGTGGTACCATTCTCGGACTTCTGGCCGGATATTACGGCGGATGGATTGATTCTATTATTATGAGAATCTGCGATGTCCTGTTCGCTTTTCCGGGACTGATCCTTGCAATCGCCATCGTGGCAATCCTCGGAAGCGGCATGACAAACGTTGTGATTGCGGTCGCTGTCTTTTCTACACCGACCTTCGCACGGCTTGTCCGAAGCAAAACGCTGACCCTGAAAAATTCCGTTTTTGTCCTGGCGGCACGGAACATCGGTGTTTCCGATGCGAGAATTCTGTTTCACCACATTCTGCCGGGAGCCATTCCGGATATCATTGTACAGTATTCCATGTCGTTTGGATCTTCCATTCTGACGGCATCGAGCCTTTCCTTCCTGGGAATGGGAGCACAGCCGCCGACACCGGAATGGGGACTGCTTCTTTCCAACGGAAGAAACTATATGGCAAGTGCAATGTATGTGACGATTTTCCCGGGTCTTGCGATTTTCCTTACCGTACTGAGCTTTAACCTGTTAGGCGATGGACTTCGCGATGCACTCGATCCGAAACTTTCCGATTGATAAGGAGGAGCAGAAGTGGCTACTGATAACGTACTTGAGATAAAAAATTTACATACGTATTTCTATACCGATGGCGGTGTGATCAAAGCAGTAGATGGTGTCGATGTGGAGCTTCGACGCGGCGCAACGCTTGGCATCGTAGGCGAGTCGGGAAGTGGAAAGAGTGTGACATCCCTCTCTGTGATGGGATTACTGGCCGGAACGAAAGGAAAAATTGCTGATGGCGAAATCCTGCTGGATGGCGATGATATTGTAAAGCTGACGAAGGAACAGCAGAGAAAGCTGCGCGGAAGCAAAATTTCCATGATTTTCCAGGAACCGATGACCAGTCTGAACCCGGTCATGAAGATTGGGGACCAGGTGGCAGAATGTGTTCTGCAGCACGAAAAAATATCAAAAAAAGAGGCACTGAAAAAGGCGGAAGATATGCTCCGGAAAACCGGTGTTCCGCGTGTGGAACATATGATGAAGGAGTATCCGTTCCAGCTTTCCGGCGGCCAGAGACAGAGGGTCATGATTGCCATGGCACTTGTATGCAAGCCGGAAATCCTGATTGCGGATGAGCCGACGACTGCACTGGATGTAACGATTCAGGCACAGATACTGGATCTGATGAATCAGCTGAAAAAAGAGACGGGTACATCCATCCTGTTTATTACACATGATCTTGGCGTTGTTGCAGAGGTCTGCGATGATGTTGCCGTTATGTACTGCGGCCGCGTGGTAGAGCGCGGAGATGTAAAAACAATTTTCGCCAATCCGTCCCACCCGTATACGAAGGGACTGCTGGGATCGATTCCGAGACTGGGAGACGCCGGAAAAGAACTGAAGTCGATTCCGGGTAACGTTCCAAACCCGAAGTATATGCCGAAAGGCTGCAAATTTGAGCCGCGATGTCCATACGCTTCGGAAAAATGCCGCGAGGAAGAACCGGGATTTTTCCAGATCGAGGAAGGCCATATCAGCAGATGCTGGCTCTGCGAAAGCGGACAGCTCAAAACAGATCACGTAGAGAAGGCAGGTGACTAGGATGTCAGATACATTACTTAGAGTAGAGGATTTGAAAATTTATTATCCGGTTGCCGGAAGCGGATTTGGAAAAAAGGAATTCGTCAAAGCGGTAGACGGAGTTACCTTTGAGGTGAAAAAAGGCGAGGTATTCGGAATTGTAGGCGAGTCCGGCTGCGGAAAATCCACACTGGGAAGAGGGGTCTGCAAACTGGAAAATCTGACATCGGGCCATGTGTATCTGGATGGAGAAGATATTACAGAGTACAATGACCGGAGAATGCGTTCCATCCGGAAAAAGGTACAGATGGTTTTTCAAGATCCGTATGCGTCCCTGAATCCACGGATGTCCGTTTTTGACATCATTGCAGAGCCGCTGCTGGTGCATCATCTGTATCAGGATAAAGCGGATCTGGAAAAGAAAGTGCTGGATCTTTTGCACCGGGTAGGACTGGATGACTACCATGCAAACCGTTATCCACATGAATTTTCCGGCGGTCAGCGTCAGAGAATCGGAATTGCCCGTGCGCTTGCGGTAGAACCGTCTCTGATCATCGCAGACGAACCGGTTTCGGCACTGGATGTGTCTATTCAGGCGCAGGTTCTGAATCTTTTAAATGAACTGAAGCATGACCTGGATCTGACTTATATTTTTGTTGCACATGACCTGAGCGTTGTGGAATACATCAGTGACCGTGTCGGCGTTATGTATCTCGGCAACATGGTGGAGGTTGCGCCCACGGACGTTATCTTTAACGATCCGCGCCACCCGTACACCTGGGCGCTGATGAACTCGGTGCCGCGCCTGGACCTGGACAACAAAAAGGAGCTGGTCACCATCGAGGGCAGCATCCCGGACATGATCCATCCGCCCAAGGGCTGCGCCTTCGCGGCCCGCTGCCCCTATGCCACACAGGAGTGCCGGGAACAGCGGCCGCCCCTGGTTTCGGTGGGAGAGGGGCATGAGTGCGCCTGTTTCCACATGGACCAGACCAAAGCGGAGAGGGAGGCGTTGGTATGAGCTTAAAGATCAAGCCCCGGCCCTATCATGACAAGGTGACCACGGCGGATATGCCCATCGGAG
>OLRV01002818.1_pt1 | contig 12823 bp, 17 predicted proteins | sample 1672421 | NCBI WGS metagenome assembly OLRV01 (sample SAMEA3136684, study PRJEB25190) | human gut metagenome | biome: human gut; feature: human-associated habitat; material: faeces | place: Austria | collected 2013
GCTTCGCGTTATTGCAACGAGGATGGAGTAGAGGTGAGCGGCATCGACTTCAGTGTCCAGTACCGTTCGGATATGGGGCTCGGCGTGAAACTCGACTACAGCTATCTCCATGTGGGTGGCAGAAGCGTAGATTCCCAGTTCTCTCAGCCTCGTCCGCATTCAGCTACCTGGCGTCTCGACTACGACCGCCAGATCTGTTCGTTCTATCGTATCAATGCCGCTCTGTCAGGCAGATACCTGTCATCTCCAGATACGAACATCGAGAAGCATGACAACTGTTATCAGTTGTGGAAGTTCACGCTTCAGCAGCGATTCCTGGATGCCGTTAATCTGAACTTCACGGTAGATAATCTCTTCGATTATACACCTGAGAAGTATTATTGGAGTTCGGCGATGACCACCGGTCGCACTTTCTCAGTGGGACTTTCGGTTGACATCGACCGCGTAGTGAATCTGTTTTAGAAATCGCCATCTGGCAGTTTCTAGACCCAAAATAGGTTAAAAAAGCCATAGTGAAGGATGCTTTTCTTTGAAGCGTTAAAGTTGGGTTATTTAATCCACTTGCACCCGTTAGACAATGCTCATGCCAGAGCATACTACCCCAAAAAGCCCTGTAAGTCTTTCGACTTGCAGGGCTTTTACTGCGGAGAGAGGGGGATTCGAACCCCCGATACGCTTTTGACGTATACACGCTTTCCAGGCGTGCCTCTTCAACCACTCGAGCATCTCTCCTAATGAAAATATTAAATTATGTGATTGGCATTGCTGCGAAGGGCGCGATGCAAATCGGGTGCAAAGATAGTGTAAAACGAAGAGAGTACAAAATAAAAAAGGCTTTTTTTGTTGGTGGCGGCAGTTTTGCAAGGCGGTTTGCAGGGCGATAGCCGTCTCGTAAGGTGAGGACAGCAGACTTCTAAGGTGGGGCAGCGGTCTTGTAAGGTGAGGACAGCCGTCTTGTAAGGTGGTGACGGCCGTCTTTAAAAGTGGCGTTGACGGTATTGTTAAGTGTTGGCGGGCCTTAGGGATGTGACGGCTGCCCGTATGAAAGCACAACGCCGTGATTGCAAGGGAGAAAACAGTGCTCTCCTTGCAATCACGGCGTTAGTGTATGCGTCAAAGTGGTGTTGGGGCAAATCAGAAGCGGTAGGTCAGCGTCACACCGAGGTTTTTGAAGCCCGAATCGATGATTTTGCAGTCGTCGCCCACGTTGATGGCAATCATCGGGCGATAGTCGATGCCGAGCGTGAGCGGAATATCTTTCAGCGTGAAGCCAAATCCCAGTGTGCCGACCGGACCGAGGAAGAAATCGTCGTCATCGTCGTGGTCATAAAAACCGAAGCCGCCGCCAAAGCCGCCCCAGAATTTCCAGGTTGCAAAGCGTGGCGTCCAGTTGGGCCACTGGCGGATGTTCCAGTTGTAGACCGCCGTAGCACAGAACCCCTTGTCGAGGTCGAAGATTCCTGCAGTCACGTCAAGGAAGTTCTTCTTGTTGAAGTGGTATTGATATTCAAAATCCATGGTCGACCCGCCGAAGTGTACACCGATGGCGTGCGGGGTGCGTTGGGCGAAACTGCCTGCCGTTGCCATAACGGCAAAAATGGCTGTCAGGAGCATCTTTTTCATAAGTGTTCGTCTTTTAGAAAACTGTCTGTGTTTGTCAGAAAGGGGAGAGTGTTTGTTCTTCCTGTCTGGTAAACGTGTCGACAAATTATGGGTGTGTAATGTTTTCTCCGCCATAGCAAAGCGGATGTTCAATTGCAAATTTAAATCATTTCTCTGAATGCGCCACCATCTTCTTCATATTTTTTTGTTCCGTTTGCCCGCCGCATGCTTGCCGCCAATGCTTGGCTGTTCCGCGAAAACGATGTACCTTTGTAATTGTAAAAATGGATATGAATAATATTTGGAGTAAGGAATACAATCCTTATGTCCTGTCTATTTGCCGTTTATGAGATTTCTCATCGGTCACACAGGATTCCATGCTTTCTCTTCCAACGATCAAGCCCAACATCAGGCACCCCAACAATAAGCAAATGAAATCGCCCGTCTTAAGCATTTCCAATCTCTCCACTGGCTATCGTGGCAAGGTTGTGGCAAAGGGTCTCACGGCCCAGTTGCTGCCCGCCTCGCTGACGGCGCTCGTCGGTCCGAACGGGGCAGGAAAGAGCACGTTGCTGCGCACGCTGGCCGCTCTGCAGCCCGCGTTGGCGGGGGAAGTGAGGTGGCAGGGCAGAGCGCTTGCCGAATACAACGCCAGCGAATTGGCACGCCTGGTGGCCGTTGTGCTCACAGCCCGAACGGAGTCGGAATCGCTGACCGTGGAAGACGTCGTGGCCTTGGGTCGCCTGCCCTATACCGGATTGTCGGGTCGCCTGACGTCTGCCGACCGCGCACTTGTTGAGGACGCTATGGCGCAGATGGGCGTTGGCAACTGGCGGAAACGGCGGGTGCAGACGCTCAGCGATGGCGAGCGGCAACGCGTCATGATTGCCAAAGCCCTGGCCCAGCAAACGCCCGTCATCATGCTCGACGAGCCGACGGCTTTTCTGGATTTTCCGGGCAAGGTGGCGCTGCTGAGGCTCTTGGGGCGGCTCTCATCGGTTCATGGCAAAACCATTCTCTTCTCCACCCACGACCTTGAACTCGCCCTTCAGCTCGCGTGCCGCTTGTGGGTGCTCTCTGCCGATGGGCTCACCGAGGGGCCGCCGCAGGCATTGGCCGCCGATGGCACCATTGCCCGCCTCTTTGCCGGTGATGGCGTGGCCTTCAATGCAGCGCAGATGCGTTTCGTCGTGGAAGAAAACGATGCAGACGCCACTTCCCCAATTTTTTATCAATGACCCCCTACTTATAACAATATGATAGTATGTATCGCCGAAAAGCCGAGTGTGGCGCGTGACATCGCCCACGTTTTGGGAGCCAACACGTCGCACGACGGCTATATGGAAGGCAACGGCTACCAGGTGACCTGGACGTTTGGCCATCTTTGCGAACTGAAGTACCCCGAGGACTACCGTCCCGAATGGAAGCGGTGGAGTCTCGGAGCCTTGCCGATGGTGCCTGAGCGTTTTGGCATACGTCTGAAGCAAGACAAAGGCATCGCCCATCAGTTTGCCATTATTCAGAGCCTGATGCAGAAAGCCGACAGCATTGTCAACTGCGGTGATGCCGGGCAGGAGGGAGAACTCATCCAGCGTTGGGTGATGCAGAAAGCCGGAGCCAAATGCCCCGTGCAGCGCCTCTGGATTTCCTCGCTGACCGAAGAAGCCATCCGCGAGGGCTTTGCGGCGCTCAAACCGCAGGAGAATTATCGGTCGCTCTATGAAGCCGGACTCTGCCGCGCCATCGGCGACTGGCTTCTCGGCATGAACGCCACGCGCCTTTATACGCTCAAATATGGCCGCCAAGAACGCGGTGTGCCGCCCCTCTCCATCGGCCGTGTGCAAACGCCGACGTTGGCGCTGATCGTTAGGCGCGGTGAGGAGATTGCCAATTTCAAGCCCGAGCCCTACTGGGTGCTGACCACACGCTATCGCGACACGGTCTTCACCGCCGTCATGGACGATCCGAACGAGGACGAGGCCGCGGCAAGCGAAACTGGCGACGGCAAGAAATCCTCTGTCTCGCGACGCGGTTACACCGATGAGGCTGAAGCCCGTGCCGCCTTGGAACGTATCAAGGAATCGCCCTTCACCGTGACGGGCGTGACGAAGAAAAACGGAACGGAGGCGCCGCCGCGTCTTTTCGACCTCACCTCCTTGCAGGTGGAGTGTAACAAGAAATTCGGCTATTCTGCCGACGTCACCCTCCAAATCATCCAGAGCCTTTACGAAAAGAAGGTGACGACCTATCCGCGTGTCGACACCACCTTTTTGAGCGACGATATTTATGCCAAGTGCAAAGGGATTCTCAACGGCATCAGCGGCCAGTATGGCGAATTGCTCGCCGCTTTGCGCGGTGCCCCACTGCGCAAGAGCAAAAAGGTGTTTGATTCCTCAAAGGTGACCGACCACCATGCCATCATCCCCACTGGTGTCGCGCCCAATGCGCTGACCGACATCGAACGCAACGTGTATGACCTTGTGGCACGCCGCTTCATCGCCGTCTTTTATCCCGACTGCCGTTTCGCCACCACCACCGTAACGGGCGAGGCCGCTGAAGTGCCCTTCCGTGTCAATGGCAAGCAGATTCTCGATGCGGGCTGGCGCGTGGTGCTGATGCAGGGCAACCAGACCGCCGACAGCGACAATGCCGACTCCGACGGTGAGCGCCGGCAGGACGAGGAACGCACCCTTCCCGTGTTCACGAAGGGGGAAAGTGGTCCCCACGTGCCCGACTTGGCGCAGAAAATGACGCAGCCGCCGAAATATTACACCGAGGCTACGTTGCTTCGCGCCATGGAAACGGCGGGCCGCATGGTGGACGACGAAGAGTTGCGCGACGCATTGAAAGAGAACGGCATCGGGCGTCCTTCAACGCGTGCCGCCATCATCGAAACGCTTTTCAAACGCAATTACATACGCCGTCAGCGCAAAACGTTGGTGGCCACGCCGACTGGCGTTGAACTCATCCATCTCATCCAGGAAGAACTTCTCAAGAGCGCAGAACTCACCGGACGCTGGGAGCGCAAGTTACGCCTCATCGAGCAGAAGGAATATGGCGCCGGCCAGTTTGTCGACGAGCTCAAGCAGATGGTCAACGAAGTGGTCTTCCAAGTGCTTTCCGACAACAGCAACCGCCGCGTGAGCATAGCGCCGGAAACGGGGCCTTCGGCCTTGCCGCCGCGCCTCCGTGCCGCCGCAGAGGCCAGCCGTTCTGAAGCGCCGGCTGCCGGGAAACCGAAGCGCAAAATCGTCCGCGTGGGCAGCAAATGTCCAAAATGCGGCGAAGGAAAAGTCATTAAAGGGAAAACGGCTTACGGTTGCTCCCGCTGGAAAGAAGGCTGCGACTGGCGCAAACCTTTCAAGGGAAACTGAAACCTCGTCCCGTCACATTCTGCACACGCTTTCAGCGGACAACGAAAACCCCGCTTCATATCTTAGAAACACAACAAACACATGAAACAATATCTCAACTTATTGCAGGAAATCCTCGACAACGGCGTTGTCAAGACCGACCGCACTGGAACTGGCACGAAGAGCATCTTCGGCCATCAGATGCGATTTAATCTCGAGGAGGGCTTCCCGCTTCTCACCACCAAAAAACTCCACTTGAAGAGCATCATCCATGAACTTCTCTGGTTTTTGCGCGGCGACACCAATGTGCGCTATTTGCAGGAAAATGGCGTGAGAATATGGAACGAATGGGCCGACGAAAATGGCGATCTCGGACACATCTACGGCTATCAGTGGCGCTCATGGCCCGATTATAAAGGTGGCCACATTGACCAGTTGGCCGAAGTAATCCGGCAAATCAAGGAGACGCCCGATTCGCGCCGCATGATTGTGTCGGCATGGAACGTGGCCGACCTTGGCGTGATGAACCTGCCCCCCTGCCATCTCCTCTTCCAGTTTTATGTGGCCGACGGCCGCCTCTCGCTCCAGCTCTACCAGCGTTCGGCCGACACCTTCCTCGGCGTGCCTTTCAACATCGCGAGCTACGCCCTCTTATTGCAGATGACAGCGCAGGTTTGCGGACTCGTTCCAGGCGATTTCGTCCACACCACGGGCGACACCCATCTCTATCTCAACCACCTCGACCAAGCCCGCCTGCAGCTGACGCGCACACCGCGCCCGCTGCCAACGATGAAAATCAACCCCGACGTCAAAGATCTCTTCAGTTTCCGCTATGAAGATTTCGAGCTGGAGGGCTACGACCCATATCCACACATTCCCGCAAAGGTTTCCGTTTGACGGACAGACAGGCGTGAGAAACGTTCCGTAAATCCAATTCGTAACGTATTCGATCGCATTCCTCGCGGAAAGCGTCCGCCATTCTGCTCTTCTTCTAGTCAAATCCCCTGCAACCCACATCCCATTTCCCAAAACCATCAGACCATGCTGACCATCATCTGTGCCTTGGCTGCCAACCGCGCCATTGGCTATCAAAACAAACTGCTTTATCATCTCTCGGCCGACTTGCGCCGCTTCAAGGCCCTCACCACGGGACACACCATCATTATGGGACGCCGCACTTTTGAGTCGCTCCCGAAAGGTGCCTTGCCAAATCGCCGCAACATCGTGCTCACGCGCCAGGAAGGTCTTTCCTTTGAGGGCACCGAAGTGTTCCCTTCCTTGCAGGCGGCGCTCGACGCTTGTGCGCCCGAAGAAGACATCTATATCCTTGGCGGCGAGAGCGTTTATGCGGAGGCCCTGCCAATGGCCGACCGCCTTTGCCTCACCCATGTTGAGGCCACGCCAGAACACGCCGATGCCTTCTTTCCAGAGTTCGACCCTATGGAATGGCGTTTGACAGACTCGGAAAGCCACGAGGCCGACGAGAAAAACGCCGTGCCTTACACGTTTGCCGACTACGAACGCTTGTAGGCAGATGCCAACGTGCGATTCTAAACTGTTTTCAGACCCCCTATTCGCAAATAAAAAAGAGCATGCGACACTTTCCAATGATGTGTCGCATGCTCTTTTTGTATGTAGGATTTGTAAAACTTCTTATACGTTCTGCGCCTGCTTCTCGCTGTCGATGGCTTCAAAACTTTCGAAGCGTCCGCGTTGGCGGCGTTCTTCGATGAGGCGCTTCAGCAATTTCTGTCGGTCGGCAGCGATGAAGCGGCGGGCGAAGATGTTGGGGATGGCCACGCCCAGCGCGATGCACATGATGGTCAGACCAGAACCCATACCGAATTTCACGGCGTCGGTCAGTTCGCCGACAACACCGTTCATCTCAATCAGTCCCACCAAGGCGCGGTACATCAGTACGCCCGGCACCATCGGGATGACACTCGGGATGGAGATGACGTGGTTGGGCACGTGGAACCAGTGGACGGCCTTCACGCAAATCAAACTGATAAGGGCTGAGCCAGCCAAAGAACCGATGGCGAGACCCATGTCGAGGCCGATGTTGTCGTTGCTCGGGCCGAGGTTGACAAAGTTGCGCGTGCAGACAGCGATGATACCGCCGATGGCAACCACCCAAAGCAGGCGACGCGGGATGTTGAAAATCATGGAGAAGCCCATGGCTGAGATGGCAGCCGCTACGGCATATTCCCAGTATTCATGGTGCGGAATCATCGAGATGTGTTGGAACTGTGCCAAGTCGAAGTTCGACACCTTCAGGAAGAACGCAATGCCGAAAGCCATGGCCGCCAGCATGAGGAACGTGTTGATGGCACGCGTCAGGCCCACCTGGATATAGTTGTCAAGCATATCGTCCACAAAGTTGATCAAAGGCACTCCCGGCACGATAAACAAGGCACAGGCCAAAAGCGGGTGGAGCGGGGTGGTGGTCCAGGTCGACGGCAGGAACATCGAGGCCCAAGCCAGAATTGTTGAGACAAAAGCCGCCGTGGCGATGCTCATGTAAGCGTTCATGCCCATTTCAACCAGTTTGCCGCGCAGACGCATACCCAGACAGGCGGCCAGCGAAGCATAGAGGAAAGCCATCCAGTCGCAGCCAAACTGAATGCAGAAGCCGCCGCAGGCAAACCCCGTACCGATGGCCACCTGCCACGGCGTATAGTTTCTCGGGCGGTTCTTGATCTTCTCCAGTTCCTCCTCATAGCGTTCAATGGAATAGTCCTCGCGGATGGCCTTCCAAGAAAGCTTGCTCACGAGCGAGATGGTCGTCATGTTGATGCCATGCTTGTCGCAGCGCTGGAATTTCGAGAAAGAGTGTTCGGCGTCGCTGAGGTTCACCATCAGCATGTTGTAGGTGACATAAATGTGCAGATGTTCTTCGGGCAGTCCGAGAAAAGCAGCCGTACGTTTCATGTTTCGCATCACGCGGTTGGTGTCTGCTGCGCTTTCAAGGAGCAGTTGGCCCGTTCGGAGCAGCAGGTCGAGTTTGTGTCTCAGCACTTGTTCGCTGTTCTGGTTCGTTTGTGTCATATTTTAGTTTGTTGTACAATGTGATAATCTGTTATCATGTGCGATTATGCAGTGTTGTGAAAATCCTTTTCAGCATTTCCAGTGATTCTCTCAGGCACACCAGAAATCTTTCAACACCTCATAAACCTGGCGTACCAGCCAGAAAGTGGTTTTCGTAGTCATGGAATATCCCGTAGATATTCATCGTCTTTTCTTAAACAGTCTGCAAAATTACAAAAATCATGTGGGATTCCTCCCCCATCTTTCCGAATACCTTGCTTGAGATGGCATAAATCCGCTAATTACGTGTTATCTTGGCAAATAAGGTTGGCAGAACCCCTCCTCGGCAGTGCGAAGCTCTCCAAGCGCCTCCCGCCCCATGTCGCCAATTGTCCGCCATTCCTTCCCCTAAATCTTATGGCGAACGCGGGACGGTGTGCGTTCGTTTCTGCCCCCAGATGCGCCCGTATCAGCTCCCAGCTACGTCCGTGTCTGGGAGCAACTGCGTCCGTATCTGGGAGCAGACGCGCTCGTGTCTCCTCCCAGATGCGCTGAAAAGAATAGGGAATGCGGCGCGTAAACAGCCTCCCCGTCATTAGCACTTCCCCTTTATCCGATGCCGCGTCCCCGTCTTCCTCGCGTGTTCCATCCTCATTTTCGGCTAAGTATTAAAATAAAAGCAAAAAATCCGTGAAAACATTTGGTCGTTCAATATAAAAGCCTTAACTTTGCACTCGCTTAACAGCAATAACGGTTTGATTCGCTAGCTCAGCTGGTAGAGCACAACACTTTTAATGTTGGGGTCTTGGGTTCGAACCCCAAGCGAATCACAGAGAGGAGGTTTTTCGACCTCCTCTTTTTTATGTGCGCTAAAATCCCGATTGCAAGAAGAGAACGAGCAAGTGTTGTTTGAACTGCAAGATGCCTTTTACGTGGCAAAATGTGAGTTGGGTACCGACCCACACACATTGCCTGAGGTCGTTATGCCCATTGTCGAACCCCGTCCCCACGACGAAGTTCTCGAGGACTTTTTGACCATGCACTATTTGGAAAAGTACCCCAATGATTCCATCTTGATAGGCGGTTACAATGGTGTGCAACAACTCAATTCGATATTCAGTCGCAAGGGAGGCAAGCGTGATGATGCCTACAATGTACGTTTAGGTGGCAAGGACGTGCATGGAGCGGTGGTCAAGAGTCGCGATTACGTAAAGCATGCCAAGTTCGTCATCTTGTACGACTTCAACAAGCAAATTACCCGTTTGTACACCTTCCGCGTGAAGAACACTGGTGAAATGAGCAAGGAGAAAATGCTCGAGACGGGCTATGAAAATCCCCGTCACGATCGCTACTTCTGCTATTTCTTCGATGAAGAAATCACGCTAGGCAAGTTCGGCATTGAGAGTATTATCGATACAGAGAGTAAGAAACCAGGATATGTGGAGGGACAACCTATCTATTTGACGGGAAAAGAATTAATAAAGTTTCGGACATGATATGGCTATATTTGGTTTTCTAATCGTTATTATCCTTGTGGCATTAAAGCTTTACTTAAGAAATAAAATGCCAGAGTGGAAAGGCAAGTACTCAGAAAAGCTTGCCTACCATAAGATGTTAGAGTTGCCTGATGAATACCATATATTCAATGACTTATTCTTTGAAAACAATGGTTATACAACACAAATAGACCATGTAGTAGTGTCACCTTATGGTGTTTTTGTTATAGAGACAAAAGGGTACAAAGGTTGGATTTTGGGTGGTGAGAATTCAGACTATTGGACACAAGTAATTTATAAATTTAAAGCTCAGTTTTATAACCCTATAAAGCAGAATGATGGACATGTGCGTTTCCTTCGCCATATACTTCACGAATCTACAGGTATTCCGATAATTCCTATTGTAGTTTTCAACAATGAAGCAGAGCTAAAGATAAATGTACAATATCATATAGTGGTTAATCGCTATTATCTAACAGATGCTATTATGCGTTATCGTGATATAGTGATGAACGAGGAAACACGACAACGAATTATAAAGACATTGAACAATTATCTTGTTTACGCTGACAAGGAAAAGAAAGCACAACATATAGATAATATCTATGTGCGCGAAAATAGAACAAGTAGATTGCTCAACAATGGCATTTGTCCTGAATGTGGAGGGCGTTTAGTACAAAGGAATGGACGATATGGATCCTTCTATGGTTGTTCTAATTATCCCAAATGTCGATATACAATTAAGTAAAAAGATACAATTATGAAACAAAGAACATAATCTATTTTGATTTACTTGGCAGGTGTCATTTCTGGCATTTTCTTGCTATTTATCGTAGGCCTGATATCAAACTCTGCCAATAGGAGCGGAGGTGATATTACTATGTATTCCAATCCGCAAGAGCGATTGTCTGAAAAAAAGTTCATCGTAATTCAAGTAAATAGTGATGGAAGTGCTATTGCGGTTGCAGACTACGGAATGAAAGCCGTTCTATTTCAAGCAAAAGGAAATGGCTCGTATTATGATGACCAAGTAATAACAATCCCCCAAGTAAAAGTGTTCCGTCAAATAGGCACTTTACAATCTGAAAATACTGAACACATGATAAAAACTATTCCTGTTGTAGACATTTTTGATAAATAACAAAATTCCCTTGCAAGCCATCTACTTGCAAGGGATGTCTATTTTTAAGCGATTACAGCTTTCTTCAAATAATCACCCATAACTTCATAAACATCAACATTTGCCTTCTCGCAAACATCAAAGCACTCATCCATGAGAGCGTTGTACTTTGCAGCTTCTTCGGGTGAGAAAGTAGGTTCTTTCGTTTCTTAGTTTACGTAAAACGAAAAATCATCATCAGGGTGAAAGTTGAGATGAAGGTCGTTTGTCAAGTATTTGGCAAAAGCCTTCACATCTTCGATAGTAGTTATTTCTATTGTCATATTTTACTCTGTTTCATAGCCCTCATCATGTACTATCTGTTTTACAACACTCGCATCAACTGTTGAAAAGTCAGATTTATCGTAAATGAGAAGTAATGCTATTATACCATTGTGCTGTTCCGCAATTACATTGTACGTAATAACACGTGCGCCACCAGATTTACCTTTACCTTTTGACTTGATGGCCATACGAATTTTTCGAATACCAGGTGTAAGTTCATCACCTTGCAATGGATTTTCTTGAAGGCTCTCCAAAAAGATCTCGTAGTCATTCTTAAAACTCGGGTATTTCTTTGCAAGGCGCTTGGCTTCCTTAGCGAAACTGCTTGACACTTTAATACTATAACTCATCGAGCAAACTTTCAGCTGATTGAAGTACTCTTTTACCTGCAATGGCTTCCTTTACTTCTGACAAAGCATTCTTCAATTCAACCATTAAGTCACGAGGAGCTTGTATTGCTCCCTCATCAGAGTTTTCGGGGTAAATACGGAAATTTCCTGCACGCGATTTGAGGACAACGTGCTCTCCTGCTTTCGCCAAATTCAAGTATTTGGTTTGATTAGTACGAAAGTCTCTTGTGCTTACAATTACCATAATCTTAGATTTTTATTATTACACCGCAAATGTACAAATAAAATTCTAATTTGGCAACCATTTAATATATTTTGGTAGCCATTTATCTACATAAACACCTCCATACCATTGATTTCAAACACGCACACATCTCTCAGTTGTCGGATTTCATAGCTATCCAGCAGTTTCATTCTTCGCGTGCCTTTGTAGAAGTCATAGCGGAGAGAGATGCAGCGGTGCCAGCATAGGATTTCACCGCTGCGCGTCCATAGTTTGAGGTCTACGGGCTCGGGAGATTGGAGCATACATTTGAGCGTGGTGATATGAATAGCGTGGGGCATTAGTCAAAAGTATTGTTGTAAACCTGGTTGAAGATATTATGTAAGCGAGGAACGGTGAAGGGCACCTGCTTGCGAAGCGGTTTCCACTTGAACTTCACATGGTTATTCGCATTGGTGGCATCAGAAAGTTCACTTTCGATGTCAGTAATAAGAATGGAACTGCCCACAGGGAGTTCGGGAGAGATCAAGTAGAGTTTGTGAGACTGCAAAGCCTGCGTAAGATGACGGGCAAAGGAATAGGAAAGCGAGGACGTCTCGCTCTCATATTCAATCTCCGTGTTATCATCGTATGCAGAAGATTGGCCACAACATACGGTAAAGCTGCGGTCAAAGGAAACCTTGCGTTTGGTTTGGGCAGTGAGGTACAAGGTGTCATTCACATTGAACTCATTCTGAAAGATCAGCGAGAGCGTGGGAACTTCATCGGTCAAGAAGAACGTGAAAGTACGTTTTCCACGAAAGAGCGTAACAGACAAGAGTTTGCCACTTACCCCTTGGGGCAAGTAACCCAAAAGTTCCTCTTCGTTGATGTCCTCGTAACAAAAATCAAACTGCTTGGCAGCAATGGGAGTATCTGCTATGGTGAGCGTTTCGGGCGCGTCCTTGTCATCGCGTTGAATAACATACTGCGTGGCACACTGCCCCGTTTCACCGGGAAGAACAATGTACTGCAAATCAAGCTGAAAGCCATGCGGCACCAAACGCACCGCGTGCGTGGTGAGAAAATGCGATTGCAGGAACAGCTCGCAGTTTGTCCTTAGCATTTGCAGTTTACAAAAAACCAGAGTAAACTCGCCCAAAGTATAATCAGTCATCTACTCGCGGCCGCGAGTAGCACGAACGGCGGCCGCCGGTAGCAGACTTCTTCTTAGCTTGGCGAATGACTTTGGCCTTAAGGACAGCCATTTAAATTATGACAGAGCGATGCCGCCGGACGGTTTACTTCCGCGTCACAGGTAGGGTGTTAAAAATCCAGATAATTCAAGG
>OLRV01002847.1_pt1 | contig 12750 bp, 4 predicted proteins | sample 1672421 | NCBI WGS metagenome assembly OLRV01 (sample SAMEA3136684, study PRJEB25190) | human gut metagenome | biome: human gut; feature: human-associated habitat; material: faeces | place: Austria | collected 2013
CAGCCGCCGGAGCGGTGCTTAAGCCGTCAGGCGGGAATTGTGCGGTGTTGCCCTAGGGCTTTTGCCCAAGCAGCTCGGCAAGCTGCTTTCGCTTGGTTCGGGTATCGCCGTCAATATGGAGTTTTGAATAGATCTGGTTCGCGTACTGCTTGACGCTCCCCTCGGAGAGATAGAGCTTTTCGGCGATCTCACGGTTGCTGAGCCGCTGCACCATCAGTTCTACAATTTCAAATTCCCGCGCTGTCAGCACATCAAATGCTGCCGGGCGCACGCTTGCGGCGTTTCGTGCCTTTGCCGCTTCGCCAATGTCAGTGATTTTCACGGTCAATTCGTTCTTCATCTCGCGCGCAAGAATGGGCTGCAGGCAGTCGTAGTTCTCCACGAACGGCATCACAAAGCCGTCCGGTTCCGCGTCGGCAAGCGCTTTCCGAAGCCATACACGGGCCTCCTCGGTCTTGCCCAATTTCTCGTAGGCTGCCGCCGTCTGGATGCGGATATGCAGCGCCACCAGCGCATAGTGCATCGCCTCGCACACCGCCAGCAGTTCCGCGCTGCGTCCCACCACCTTGGCATAGGCGCCTTGGGCAAGATACACCTGATTTTCGATCATTTCCATCATGGGCTTGCCCGGCGCAAGCATATTGACGGTGGAGAGCCTGTGCTGCGAAAAAATCTCCGGGATCTCTTCTACTTCACCTAGCAGCGCATGATAATAGGCACTGGTGGCACACCAGATGTTGATCCACGATGCATCGTGATATTGCAGCAGCTCTGCGTATCTTTCCGCAAAAGTATATCGCTGCTCCACATCGGTGTGCAGAGAAAGCCGCCGCGACAGGAAATCACAGCATAGCGCCATGTTGATTTGCCCGTTGTCTCTGACCTGTGCGTAAGCGCGCTCCAGCTCGATGTGCGCATCGGTAAAATGTCCCTGGCAGAACAGCGCCTCTGCGCGCATAATGGTTTCAGCGCCCTGACCGTGGTTGTTCGTGACCTTATAGTAATGGGGCATACACTCATCCATCTCGGCCAGCTCGCCCTCAAGTTCTCCCGGTGCGCGGTAGAACATCATCAGGACGGACGGCGAGCCAAAGGTCCAGCCGCCGCCGGATTGGATGCTGATGGCGGGGCGGGACATCTGCCTGCTGGCACTGCGGTGCAGGCGGCTCATGGCGCTGATGTCATTATAGCAGAGAAAACTCAGGATAAGGTCGCATTCGCCCAGCAGGTTGCCGCGCTCCTCCGCTGACAATTCCGGGTGTTCCTCAATGGCTGTCAGCAGCAGTTCTTTCAGCTCCAGCATCTTCGGGATCTGCCGCCATGTGAACATCCGCCGCATCAGGACCAAAATGGCAAAGGGATTGGCTTTCAATGTCTCGGCGGGGCATTTGTTCAATGCGTCCAGCACATCCTCCGGCTTCAGCGAGGCCAGCAGAATACCCGCGTCGCTGCGAATGACCCGCAGCAGCGCGTGGTAGTCCTCGCTTTTTCGGTAGGCGGCAATAGCGTGAAGATACTGCCTTTGTTTTTCATACCACTGCCCGAAACGCTCCCAATAGAGTTTTTGTGTTTCCGCCTTCATCTTGTGAAAGCTCCGTTCTGCACATTCCTTCATCATGTGATGGAAGCGATAGGTCACGCCATCCGGCAAACGCGTGACAAAGGCGTTCTGCTCGGTCAGCATGGAAAGGATCTGCGCCGCATCCGCATCCCCTGTGATACACTGCGCCATTTCGACGGTAAACTCATCGGCAAGGCCCATTACCGCCAAAAACTCCCGCTGCTTTTCCGGCAGCGGATCGATCATAGCGGCGGTAAAAGTGGCGTAGATATCGGAGTTCCGGCTGGGCAGCACGCCGCGCTCGGAGAGGGTGCGCAGGTTCAGATACACGGCAGAGAACCAGCCCTCACTGGAATAGAGAAGGCTTTCCACCTGCGCATCGGAAAGCTTTGTCCCGCAGCGGTGGGCATAAACCGCAAGCTCCGTATGGTTGAGGCGCAGCTGTTCCATGCCGATTTGATATACCTTACCCCCCAGCCGCACCGCCTCCGCGGCGGGCAAAAAGCGGTCACGGCTTGCAACGATCACATGCACATTGGCAGGCAGCCGATTTGCCAACATACAAAGGAACAGGGGGGCACGCTTGTCCGTCAGCAGATGAAAATCGTCAATGAAGATGTAACAGGGGGATTCGCCCGCCAGCATATGGCAGAGATCGTCCACCAGCAGCCCGCCGCCTGCCGCGTCCGTTGGGCAGGGATACTCCCGCAGAAAGTTGAACCCTGCGCGGGCAAACGCCTCCTGAACGCTCTTCCAGAAAATCGCAAGGTTGTCGGAATACACGCTGATACGGATGATATGCAGCGTCTCCGTTTTGGCGTGCTCGCCGAGATACCAGTTCACCGCTGTGGTTTTTCCATAGCCCATGGGTGCGACCACTGTCGTCATGGCGCAGCGGGAAATAGGCCGCAGGCTCTCTTGCAGCCGCTCAGATATGTAAATGGTGTTCAGATTCCATTTTGGCTTTGGCATAATGCACACCTCCAACGAATTGGTTTTTGCATCCCCGGCGGATTTTGGATGCGGTGTATGGCTGCCTTTATGGAGGGGACTTCTCATTATTTCCATTTTACATCATCTTGTTCGGCACGGCAAGATGGTGTTTTCACATTCTTTTGCTATAGGTTATTCACCCCTCGATTTATGAGTCGAGGGGGATTCTGTTTGGCAGATAAAAGCAGACCCCCGCCGCACACCGCTGTTGCCGGCGGTATGGGAGGGGGTCTGCTATTTAGGGAACTATGAGAAAATTACTTTTTGCGCTTTTTGCCCACGATCAGCAGGGCAACCGCGCCGCCGCTGATAGCCAGAATAGCGATCAGCAGCGCCAGCGGGAATGTGTCCGACGTCTGCGGAATATGCGTCATCGGGGCAGGTGTTGCGGTAGCAACGGGCTTCGGGGTGGCGGTAGGTGCGGGGGTAGCTGTGGGTGCGGGGGTAGCAGAAGGCTCCGGGCTGGGTGTGACTGTGGGAGTGGGCGTAGGCGTGGCCTTCGGCGTGTAGGTATTCGTAAAGGTCATGCTCGCGGGCACTTCCGTAAGCGCTGCCTGCATCTTGCCGGTGCCATCGTCCTGCACCTCAACTGTAAAGGTGTAGGTCTGGTCATCATAGCTTACGCCCTCGGCGCTGCCCTTGACCTCCGAAACCGTGTAGGTGTAAGTGGTGGGGTCGGCATCACTCTGGTCGTGGTTAAGATCCTTATAGGTCAGTGCAAATGTCACCTTGCCGCTGGCATCGTTGGTAGCGGTCAGGCCATTGTGCGCTGCGTCCTCCGGGCAAGACAGCTTAAAGGTGAATTCGCCTGCGTCCAGAGCACGGCCGGTCAGGTTCTTTTGCAGGGTAATGGTTACTGCGTCGGAATCCGCTGCGGCATAGCTGTTGCGGAAAGTCGGCGTTACGCGATCCCCCAGCGGGGTGGTCTTGTCGGCCTGATAATAGGTGATGCTCTCGATGTCCAGTTTGCCGTTGCCTTTCTTATCCTGCAATTTCACGCACACAGTATAAACCGTGGGGTCATAAGTAATGCCGTCTTTGGCCTCGTTGACCTCTTTGATGGTGTACCAATGCGTCAGCAGGTCTTGCATTTCCTCGGTCGGCGCGATTTCCCCGCCGTTGTTGTCATCGGGGGTCAGCGCAAGCAAAGCGGGCTGGCGATGTACATCGGGCTGGTTGCCCTCGGTGGGCTGGTTGCCCTCGGTGGGCTGCTTGGTCGCGGTGGGCTGCTCGGTTACAGTGGGCTGCTCGGTTGCAGTGGGCTGCTCGGTTGCAGTGGGCTGCTCGGTTGCAGTGGGCTGCTCGTCTACAACGGGCTTTTCATCCCCGGCAGGCTGATCCGTCGGCAGGTTGGCAAGCAGTGCGGTATACTCTGCCTGGGTATTGCCGAAGCCAATCGGGGTGAAGGTAATGTTGTCATTGTCATTGCCATTGCCATCGTTCGAGCCGTAGGAAACTGGCACACCATTTTCATCGGTCACAATGAAGTGGAACTCGCCCTTCTGCAGAGCGCGGCCAGTCAAGCTCTTGGTGGCATTGGGGGTAAACTTGACGTCATCGCCCGCCGTCGCCGTGTAGGTGTTTACAAACTGTGCGCCGCCAACGGTTTCGCCGTTCAGCGTATAAACGGGGGTACTTGCCACAAGCTTACCTTCGCCGTTATCTTTGACGGTGAAAGTGACCTCGTATGCACGGGTATCATACCCGATGCCGCCGAGCTTGTTATCCACCTCACGGATGACATAGGTCTTTTGGCCTACGGCTTCCGTGAAATTCAGGGTAAACTCAACGTTGCCGTTTGCGTTGTTGAAGGCGGTAGCAGCGGGGGTAGCAGAAACCGTGTCGCCTATCTTTTCGCACAATGTGAACGAGAATTCGTCGGGTTGCAGTGTGCGGTTGCCGACCACGACATTCAGTAACTTGGTGGCGTTCAAAGTTACCGTAGCTTTGTCGGCGTGATAGATGTTGGTGAATTTTGCGACATTATTGGTTTCGGCATCTATTACGCCCTCTGGGAACTCGCCATTGTCGTTGCTCTTATAATACTGGGTTGTGCCTTTCAATTCGCCGTTGCCGTTATCCTCGACAGTTACCACAACCTTATAGCGGGTTTTGTCGTAGGTGACGCCCGGAATACTGCCGCTGTTCTCGGAAATGAAGTAAGTGTATTTACCTGCGGCATTGAATTCCAGCTGTTGATCGCCGCCGATGGTGGCAGTCGTATTCAAACAGTCGACGGAAGCGGTGGTACTGGTCGGCAGGGGGGCATTGCCATCACGGCTTAGGGTAAAGTAGAAGGTATCCGTGCCGTTCCATTCGCGGTTCTTCAGCTCTTTTTCGACCTGGAACAGTTCTTTGGCTTTAGGCGTGTACGGTTTTGCGTTGTAGGTGTTCTCAAACTTGGCTTTGGTTTCGCCGTTTACGGTGACGGGGTTGCTGTATTCAACCGTGGCTTCCAGGTTGTTGGTGTCGGCATTCAACGCAACCTTGACGGTGGCGGTGACATCCGCGGCCTTGGTCATGCCGAGAATATCAGTGTCGTTTTCCGAAATGGTGTACTTGTACTCACCCGCCTTTTTGTAGGTGATTTCACCGAAATTGACGGGCGTTTCGCCTTTCGTTACCTTTACGGTTTTGCCGTCCTCATCGGGCATCGGGGTATTGCTGTCGTTCGGCTTAAGGGTAAAGGTGAACGAATCGTTATCGTTCCAGTTACGGCCGGAAATGCTCTTGCTTACGCCCAGCGTGGCCTTGGTTTCACCTGTAAAGGTGTTGGTGAAGGTCACTTGGTTGGCGTTTACGCGATCCCATGTGCCGTTGTTGTCCCTATAGTAGGTGGTCGTGACGGTCAGGGGTTCCGTATTGGTAGAAACCTCAGCCTTAATCAGATACTTCTCTGTGCTGTAAGTGATATTATTCTGCTTATTCGTCGAATCTTCGGTAAGCAGGTAATAATAGGTCTGGCCATTGTCTCTGTGGTCCAGCGAGTAGGTAATAGGTTCAAAGGTAATTGTGCCGTAAGCATTGTTGACGGCGCTTGCAACATTGCCCGTTGCGCCGTTCGGCATGGGGATGTTGGTGGTGTTAGACAGCTCTGTGTTGCTTTCGTTTACCTTTGCAGGTTCGAGTTTGAATTGGAACTGACCGTAGGTCAAATCCATCGTGCCGTTTTCATCTTTGTAGAGTTTCTTGGCCTCAATAACAAGCGTCTCGGTGGCATTTTCAAAGATGTTGGTAAACGTGGCAGTCGTCGGCTTTGCGTTTGTGTTAGCTCCATTTATCTGCTCAATATCGGAGTTTTGCATTTTCAGCTGGCCGCTGCCATCGTCCTCGATAGTAACGGTCACACGGTAGAAGGAGCTGTCATACGAAACGCCGGGGATTTTGTCGGTGGGGATAATCTCGGTGATGTCGTACTCATAAGTGCCGGGTTTCGTGAAGGTGACACTTCCGAAGTTAAAGTCGACAGCCGTTCCGTCGGTGCCAGTCTTACCCGTCACCGTGTACTCAGTATAGCGTATGCCATTAGATTCAGTAGCTTCTTTGGGCAGCGGGGCGCCAGCGACAGCCTGCAGCTGGAAGGTAAAGGTATCGCTGCCCCGCCAATCGCGGCCCTGCAGAATCTTTTCAGCCCTGAACGGATAATTGTCGGTATCCGGGTCTACCGTAATTTCCTCGGGTTCATAGGTGTTGGTCACCGTGACTTCTTGGGCTGTACCTGCCGTGACCTTGCCCGTGCCGTTATCGGTAATGCTCGTCTGGTTGTAGCCTGCGGGCAGATCTTGTTCCGTGATGGTATAGTTGCTGCCTACGGGTAAGCCCACAATCTCGGCAGTCTGGCCGTCTTTCAGGGTGAAAGTGCCGCCGTTCTTGATGGTTTTGGTTTCCTCAGTGCCGGTAACAGTATACTTGTACTCGGCATTGGCGTTCACATTATTGCCCGCCAACTCAAACTTCATCGTAAAGTCGGTGTTTGCGTTCGGGTTCAGGCCTTCGCCGGCTTTAACCACCTTGGTAACCTTCACGCTGCCTGTGGCATCCATGGTCAGCTTACCGTTGTTGCCAAGGTACAGCACACCCATGTTTGTGGCAAGGTTCCACTGGAAGTCAATGCGGCGTTCGGCGGTATTTGTCTTGTTCTCCGTCTTATCGCCCAGCTGGCTGTCAATGGCGGAGGGCAAGCTGCCTTTTTTGATGTCCTTTTTGATGTAGCAATTGCCATCATCTTTTTTAGTAATGCAACTAACGATTTCTTTCTGAGTTGCAATGCTAACGGGCACATAGTCGGTCTTGGGAACCGTTTCTGTATGATTGCTTTCGGGGGTAAGATGCAAGTAGTTCAGCTGATAGTAATAGGTCTGGTTCGGCAGTACCTCTTTGGCCGGCTTATATTGAGCGCTTTCGCCTTCACCTGTTTTGGTATACAGCAGGGTATCCTCGGTATGATAGTAGAAGCTATTGCTTGTTGCCGGGGTAAAGGTAGCCGTGGTCTGGCCGATGGTTTTGCCATCTGCCGTTGTTAAGCTGCCGTCATATTTGTTGGAGTAGAAGCTGACCTTGCCATCTTTGGTATTTGCTGCAACATAGCTGGCAAGTGCGTCATCTATATTGCCGGACGCGATCTGATCGCGCACCGTTTGTTTAAGACCAACAGAGTAGATGACGCTGATGGGCTGGGTATCCGTAACCACCAGCGTAGAGTTGTTATCCTTATCAGTTGTAACCTGATAATACCGCAGGGGCAGCATACTGGCAGGGATCTTGACCTGCACCGTATCGCCGGCACTGCCGCTGCCACGGGTGACGGTGATAATGATGTCTTTCAAATTGGCTTTATTGGGGTAAGCGTTGCTGGCCGTGCCGGTATACTGGTCCGTAAAGGTGTAGGTATCTACGGTTTTACCGTTACTATCGATGCTTGTTGCCATGTTGGTGTTGTTGTAAACATGATTGGCAAAGGCAACGGCCTCAAAGCCTTTGACCTGCATATAATCGCCCAGGGGATCATCGAAGGTCACATAGCCGCTATTTGTCGGATCATCGCCAACTACTTCCGTGGGGCCGGCCAGATTCTTAGTCATAGACTCGAAAATACTGTTAAAGACCTTGTTCAGCCCGTCAGCGCTGGAAGCCGCCAGATAGTAATTTAGATTGGCGGCCTTGGTGCCGAAGTCCCAGCTATAGCCCCACCCATTACTGGTGTAAGTGGCCTGGGGATAGTTGCTGGAGACTGCGTGCATGAACTTGTTTTCGCTCGAAGTCCACTCGCTGGTGACGCTGGCATCCGGGTTAGCACCGCTGAAAATGCCAACGGTATAAATTTCGCCGCCACCCTTCTTGATTTCATTAGCCGTTGCGATGGCACTGGAAGCTACCGAGGGGCTAAATTCGCTAACCTTGGTCGGCGTGCCATCCGTAAAGAAGATGACGACCTGTTTGGCATTTTCGCGCGCAGGCGCAGATGCCAACGCAGCCTGGGCACGCTCCATGCCATTATCCGCACGGGTAGCACCGGCAGGATCTATCTTATTTATTACCTGATCTTTGAGTGTCGTAACATTATTTTCCTCGCAGACAGTAAGCCTCTGCATAATCTGCGAATAGTTATATGTGTACATGCCATCACGGTAGGTATCATTGCCGATCGTGTCCGTTTTATTGCCCGCGAATTTCACGATGGAAAGCCGGATTTTCTTATTCTCATCCGTGATTCCCTTATTCTTCTCCGCAGTCTTGTCAATAAAGGCATTGACGGCCGTTTTCAGCGCGGTAATGCGCTTTGTGCTGTCGCCATTCCCCATGGGATCGTCCATACTGCCGGAGGCATCCAGCACCAGCACTACATCCAGCGGCTTTGTATCGGTGGTAGTAGTAGACGCATGGGAGGACAGCGCAGACAGCGCGACCAGAAAATCGGCGCCTTTATCTTTGGGCACCGCGATGGGGTCCTGGCCTTTCAGGTCGATTTGTTCTTCCTCCACCGTTTTGTCGGCCCAAATACGGCCCGTGGTGGCGTTGTTATAGGCCTGTGTGTGCTCCCACGCATTAAACGTGTTGGGATCGCTGATGGTTTCACTGTTGGCAGTTCCCTGTGCCGCGGTGGTTTCCCCCTCTGCATAGGCAGAGACAGGGATCAGCACCGTGAACAGGAGCGCCAGCGTCAACAGGGCGGTTTGCAACCGTATGAGTTTACTGTGCATAGTTTCCATTCAATCCTTTCTCTTTGTTGCGGAACATCTATAAATAAACAGGGCCAGGCCCCGGTATGCCTGATAAATATATCCGAATTTACTTGAAATTGCCCTTATCGCTTTTCCTTAAAATAGTCTAAGCAGACAAAAGGGTACAAAAAATCCACTATACCTAGTATAGTACAGTGGATTTATCAGAATATCTATTACCCAAAGGTTAACAATTTGCCATCCATGCGGCCAGCCGCCGGCGTTTGGAGCGTGTGTCCCCCTCAATGTTCAGCTTAGAATAAATACGGTTGCAATATTGCTTGACGCTGCCCTCGGATAGAAACAGTCTCGCCGCGATCTCACGGTTGGAAAGCCTTGCGGCAATCAGTGCGCAGATTTCGCGCTCACGCTCTGTCAGCACATCAAACCCTGCCGGGTAGGTACGGGCATGCAGGAGTTCGGCGCAGTGCGTTTCCAACGCCTCGCCCAGTGTTTGAATCCGGCTTGTAAAAGCATCCTGCGGCATATCTTGCAAAAGCGGCTTTAGATAGCGGTAGTTCTCCGCAAAAGGAAGCACCAGACCATCCATTTTTGCTTCCTGCAGGGTTTCCTGCAGCAGCGCGGCAGCCTCGGTCTGTTTGGCCATCATCGCGTAGGCGGCAGCCGTCTGGATGCGCAGGTACAGCGCAACCAGACTGTAACGGAAAGCGGCGGCTCCCTCCAGCAGCTTTACACTTCGGCCTATAACCTTCGGCCACGCCTTTTGGGTCAGATAGACCTGATTTTCAATCAGCAGAATCATCGGACGCCCGGGCGCAAGAAAGTTTATGCCCTCCAACCGATGCAGGCGGAACGGCTCCGGTATCGCTTCTTCCTGCCCAAGCAGCGCATAATAGTAGGCACAGCAGGCATCCCAAAAGCGTACCCACGGGACATTGTGCTGTTGCTGCAGCAGCTCATAGCGCCCCAGCGGCGTATAACGCGGGGCACCCTGCCCGAACAGGGAAAGCCGAAGCGAGAGAAAGTCACCGCAGAGCGCAATATTCTCCTGCCCGCTGCCGTCCGTCTGCGCATAGGTGCGCTCCAGCGCAATCATTGCATCATCAAGCTGCCCGCGCGTAAAAGCAGCTTCCGCCTGCATCAGGCGGTCAGCCCCTATGCCGTGATTATCTGTAATTTTACAGTAGTGCGGCATACAGCGGTCTATCTCGGCCAGCTCGGCATCCAGCGCACCGGGCTTGCTGTGGTACATCATCAGCACTGAGGGCGAATTAAATGTCCAGCCGTTCGCTTTTTGGATACTGATAGCCGGGCGCGTCATTTTTTCGCTGGCGCTGCGGTGCAGTACGCTCATGGCCGCTATATCATTATAAAAAAGGAAGCTTGTGATCAGGTCGCACTCCCCTAACAGGTTGCTGCGCTCTTCCTCTGGCCATGCGGGGTGCTCGTCAACGGTCTCCAACAGAAGGTTTTTCAATTCCAGCATTTTGGGAATCTGATGCCAGTTGAACATACAGCGCATCAGCACCAGCAGGGCAATAGGGTGTTCCTTCAGCGTTGATTCTGGGCAGGCATCCAGATCGGCCAGGACTATTTTGAGCCGTGTGATGGCCAGACTAATGCCGGTGTCCTTCTCAATCACACGCAGCAGCGCATCATAATCGCCGCACGCGCGGTAGGCCGTCATGGCGTGCAGCAGGTGCCCATGCTGCTCATACCATTGGCCGTATCGGTCGTAATAGACGGTCTGCTTCTCTGCCGACAGCTTATGGAACGCCCGCATGGCGCAATGCTTCATCACGTGATGGCAGCGGTACCGGTCACTGTCCGGCAAGCGCTTTACAAAAGCATTGCGGGTGGTCAAATCTGCCAGCAGCTCGGCGGCATCCTCCCGCCCTGTGACAGCTTTGGCCATTTCGATGGTAAACTCATCGGCCAGACTCAGCACGGTTAAAAATTCCTGCTGCATGGGCGGCAGCGGATCGATCATGGCAGCCGTAAACAGGTTGTATATATCAGAACCGCGCTCCGGCAGGGCACCGCGGTCCGCCAGGGTCCGCAAATTCAGATAGACGGCTGATATCCAGCCCTCCGTCGCGTAGAGAAGCTGCTGCAGCTGACTCTCTGTCAGGTCGACACCGCAGCGGCGGGTGTAGACAGCAAGGTCATCCTTGTCCAGCCGCAGCTGCTTGGGGCCAAGGATACATACCCTGCTGCACAGCTTCGCGATTTCAGCCTCCGAAAGGAAGTGGTTTCTGCTGGCCACAATGATATGTACATTCTTAGGGAGCCGGACAGCACATTTGCAAAGAAAATGTGCGCAGCGGGGGCCTTGCAGTAGATGGTAATCATCCAGAAAAATATAGAACGGGCCTGTTCCGACCAACGCGCGGTTCAGGTCATCCATCACCAGCATGGCGCCTTGAAGATCCGACGGCAATTCATATTGGCGCAGGAAATCAAGGCCCGCATGTGCAAAAGCTGACTGTACATTCCGCCAGAAGATTGCCAGACTGTCGGAGTAAACACTGATGCGAACCACCCGTGTACCGGGCGCTTTGCTGCGTTCACCCAAAAACCAGTTGACGGCGGTGGTTTTACCGTAACCCATGGGAGCAACCACGCAGGTCATTGCGTATTGGTCGATCTGCTGCAGCTGTGCCTGCAAGCGATCCGACATATAGATGTCATTCAAATTGGTATTTCGATTTTGCATAATCGTGACCTTACAACCGATCAAGTCCATCACTTTTGAACTTACTGTAATTATTATAGTACAAAATCGCCTCAAAAACAAGAAAAAACCGATGTTTTGTGGCAACATTGAACTTCAGGAACAGGTAAGGTATAATAAGCACAGGAAAAACCAGTATGAAAGCGCAAACCGTTCCAGTTAAAAGGGAAGTGATCGACTATGGACTATATCCGCATCACGAAAGAGAACATCGACAAGGAGCACATCTGCTGTGCCATGTCCGGCAAGCAGTGCCTGGCAAAAAAGGAATGGCTCAAACAGCGCTTTGACGAAGGGCTGGTTTTCTGCCGCAGCGTGGAGCGCGGCAAATGCTTTATTGAATACATCCCGGCGGAAAACGCCTGGCTGCCCATTAAGGCGGAGGGCTGTCTGCACATCAACTGCCTCTGGGTCTCCGGGGCGCTGAAAGGCCACGGCTACGCGAAAGAACTGCTGGCCCGATGCGTCAACGATGCCCGGGCGCAGGGGCGTAAGGGCGTGTGTATTCTGTCTGCCGAGGGACGCAAGCGCGAATTTCTGGCCGACGCCAAGTTTCTGGCGCATGAGGGCTTTTCCACTGCGGATGTGTCCGACTGCGGCATCACGCTGATGTACCTGCCGCTTTCCCCTGACGCTGCGCCGCCCAAGTTCAAGCCCTGTGCCAAGCACCCGCAGGCCGCAGAACCCGGCTTTGTGCTCTACTATACCGACCAGTGTCCTTTTACCTGTTATTGGGTGCCGCGCGTGGCAGAGACTGCCCGGGCCCACAGCATCCCGCTGACCGTACACCACATCACCGACCGCGAGACTGCGCAGAACACGCCCGCCCCGGTCACGACCTATGCCCTGTTCCGGGACGGGAAGTTTTTGACACAGGGTATCCAGTCCGATAAGAAGTTTCTGGCACTGGCAGGCAAGGCTGATTCCTGACCGCGCTGGTGAGCGCATTCGGACGAGCATATACAACAGCCCCTCTTTACTTGTTCCGTTACACATTCGACCAACTGTAAAGTATAGAAGCATTTTCATAAACCTTGTCGTTATGAGCTTCTTCTATGGTTTACAGTTATAGTTTACAGTGCAAATAAATCGACACCAGCGTGTACCTACTGGACTGTTACGTTCAACGAAAACTTCTACTTGTTTTCATACAGAAATTATGATATAATTTTTGTATGAAAGAGAGGTGCTATCTATGCCGAACATTCGTTCCAGCGCAGATTTAAGAAACAACTACAATGACATTTCCTCTTACTGCCATGCCTACAACGAGCCGGTCT
>OLRV01002860.1_pt1 | contig 12732 bp, 11 predicted proteins | sample 1672421 | NCBI WGS metagenome assembly OLRV01 (sample SAMEA3136684, study PRJEB25190) | human gut metagenome | biome: human gut; feature: human-associated habitat; material: faeces | place: Austria | collected 2013
GCCGATGGTTGCTCTTGAGTGCGGCGTCATGGTATTCACCTGGAATATGCAGGAGTTGATACGCAGGGTGACGCCGGGATAAAATGCGCGCTTGCAGGATACAGACAGGTTCTGCTTGCGCTCCAGGGTGGTTTCGATCTCCTTGATTCTGTTGTTAAGGCGCTTTATCTCGCCCTGTATCTGGAACCGGGAGCGCATTGCCTCCACCTTCATCTGCTCACGCTCCGGACTGAGCTTGCTCACCTTCGCCATTTCCGTGAGGGCGGTGACGATCTTCCCGAGCTGGTCAAGCTTATCCTCGTAGTTCTGTATCGTGTGCTTGTGCCCCTCCATCTCCTCGGTGAGCACTGCGTTGTTGCCGAGGGTGACCAGGGTTTTGGCGTAGCTTTCCGAGCCGATGACGGAAGCGGTGATGTTTTCCAGCGCGGTGTACTTACCGCCCATCATGATACCCTTGCCGCTTGCAATGATGTCCTTCCCGGCGAACACATCTCCTCCCACAAAGGAGGAAGCCTCGACATTCTGCCCGGCGTACAGCTTGCTGTTTTCGCAGAAATCCAGCTTAATGCTGCCAAGCTCGCTGTGCAGGTTGGAATTTATGCAGCCCAGCTTGACGGTGATGTTCCCGTCAGCGGTAATGGTGCCGTTGGTGACGTTGCCGTTTATTGTGATGTTCTTCTTGGAGGTCACTGCGAAGCCCTCCAGGACATTTCCCTTGATGATGATGTCGCCGATGAAGTCAATGTTTCCGCTGGAAACGTCCACGTCGCCGCGTATCAGCAGGGATTCCTCAATGCAGAACGCGCCGTTGGTGTAGGCGAGATTTCCATCGGTGACAGCGACTATCTCGGTGCCGTCGTTCACGAGTTCAGTACCCTTGCCGACGGCGAAAGTGACCGGAACCCCCACCTTCTGCGGAACGGATTTTCCCATGATGTCGGTGCCCGGAGTGCCCTCGGTGGGCAGCGTGATCCTGGCTATCGGTGTACCCTTATAGATATTGCGCACCAATCCCAGGTTCTTGTAGTCAACGTTGCCGTTTTCGTCCTCGACAGGCTTAAACGTACTTTCACGCTTAAAGTGGTATTCAATTTTCCCGTCCTCACCGTTTACAGGCGGCTGCCAGCGCGCAATACAGATATTTTCGCCATATCGGCGCTCTGTAACTGCGCGTTCGATCTCGTTTTCCATCAGCCCGAAGCTGATACCCTTATCAGCAACGGCCGCAAGAGCTTTATCGACTGTCATCTCAAGTCCGCCGTTTGCAGGCGGCTCAAGGGTCATGAATGCAGTAGTGCAGTTAGGGTCAATTGATATCTCTGCTGCTGCGTGGATTATTTTGCCGTCCTTGGCGTCAGTCATGGTAAAGCCTCCTTACTATATTTTTTTCTAATTCTATTGTAGCATATATCCGGATATTTTGCAAGCGAAAAAGGGAAAATAACCCGGGTAACGGGTATGATTTTCATGTCGGGAGAACTGACGTCGGATTCCGCCACATTTATTGTGAATCTGAGGTGCAGAAAGGGCGGAATCACGTTCCGCCCTCTGGATATCGTGCCGTATGATCATTCCTCTGATTCTTCAGCCGGGGATTCCTCAAAGATATCCTCCAGGGATTCCTCTACGGTTTTGGCGATGGGAGTTTTCCGGAGTTTTCTGCTCCACATGCCAGTCAGGTAGAATATCACTGACATTATTGTACCTGCGATCCACGCGCCCGGCCAGGAGAGCCAGATCCCGTACCTCGCCCATGGTGTTGGAGAATATTGCAGCGAGGACCACGCGTAGGATAAGATCCGTGAATGTCGCCGCCATGAAGCAGCCCATGGCTTCACTGCCGCGGAGCACTCCGTCGCAGAGCAGCTTAATGCACACGATGAAGTAGAACGGCGAAGCAATACGCAGGAAGTCCACGCCGGTGTCCATCGCGAGCCGGGAGCTGTCGCCGTTCATGAACAGTGAGAGAAGAGGTTCGCTGAGTATGAAGAACAGCAGGAAGAACACAGCCGCAGTGCCCAGCGAGAAGAACAGCGATGAGCGGAATCCTTTACGGATACGCTCCGGCTTATCCGCGCCGATATTCTGCGCCGTGAAGCTGGACATGCCGTTTCCGATGGTGGTGAAGCAGGTTATCGCGAAGGTGTTCAGCTTGATTGCGGCGGAGTACCCGGCAACTATGGAGGAGCCGTACCCGTTGACCATGTACTGAATAAACAGGTTGCCGACGGAGATGAAGCTCTGCTGGAGTACGCTGGGGACAGCCACCTTGCAGATCTCGCCGAGCGCCCTGCCGCTGAACGGCTTTCCGCCCTTTATGTTCATGGATTTCACGCGGCGGAACAACAGGAACAGCGCCAGAATACAAGCCGCGCCCTGCGCCGCAAAGGTAGCCCATGCCGCGCCGGCGACTCCCATTTTAAACGGGATTATGAGAATGCAGTCCAGGATAACGTTGCCGACGGAGCTTGCGATAAGCAGGTACAGCGGCGTCTTGCTGTCACCCAGGCTGTTAAAAATACCGGTGACGATATTGTAGAGGAAAAGGAATATGAATCCGCCGGTATAGATCATGAGGTACAGGCAGCCGTCGTCAAATATGTTCGCAGGGGTCTGGACCCACTGCATGAATACTCCGCTGAAGAGCACTCCTACAAGCGTAAGTATAGCGGAGAGCACGGTTCCTGAAATTAGCGAGGTGGAGATACAGGTCTTGGTCATCTGCATATTGCCGGAGCCGAAATGCTTGCTTATGACCACCGAGCAGCCTATCTGGCAGCCCACCGCCACCGCCATGAATATCATGGTTATGGGGTAGCTTGCGCCGATCGCCGCGAGGGCGTCCTCTCCGGCGAATTTACCGGCGATCACGCTGTCGGCGATGTTGTACATCTGCTGGAACATTACGCTGATGAACAGCGGTATCGTGAACATGATGAGGGATTTTCCGGGGCTTCCGATCGTCAGGTCCTTGTTCATTGTGATTTAGTCGCTTCTTTCCTTTGATTATTTTCTGTATGTATAGTACGGTAAGTGCCGCCTATCTGATTCATTCTATCACAAATTTCCCGGATTGACAACTTTGTAATATGTATTTCGTTGTTTTTTGGGTAGATTTTGCATGATTGCGACAAAAAAACACTAGACAAGCAAAAGTTTTTGTGATATCCTATAAACGTAAACTGTCGGGAGTATCAAAACTTCCCGGAAATATATAATTGAGAGGGTAAAACTAATGACCAACATACCTGAAATTAAGCTCGGCATAATTGCCGTATCCCGTGACTGCTTCCCTATCGCTTTATCCGAAAGACGCCGTAAGGCTATAGTTTCCGCTTACGGAGAGGGGATATACGAATGTCCCGTTACCGTTGAGAACGAGCTTGATATGCTTAAGGCTGTCGAGGACGTAAAGAAGGCTGAGTGCAACGCTTTAGTAGTATTCCTCGGTAACTTCGGTCCTGAAACTCCTGAAACCCTTATCGCAAAGAATTTCGACGGCCCCGTAATGTTCGTTGCAGCAGCAGAGGGCGACGGCGACATGATCAACGGCAGAGGCGACGCTTACTGCGGAATGCTCAACTGCTCCTACAACCTTGGCATGCGTCATCTTAAGGGCTTTATCCCTGAGTATCCCGTTGGCACCGCTGACGACATCGTTAAGATGATCAAGGACTTCGTTCCGGTAGCAAGAGCTGTCATCGGCGTCAAGAACTTAAAGATCATCACCTTCGGTCCCCGTCCCCAGGACTTCTTCGCCTGCAATGCTCCTATCAAGGGCTTATATGAGTTAGGCGTTGAGATCGAAGAGAACTCCGAGCTCGACCTCCTCGTTTCCTTCAAGGAGCACGAGAACGATCCCAGAATCGACGCTGTATGCGCTGATATGGCAAAGGAGATGGGCGAGGGTCGCTATTATTCCGACCTCAATAAGCGCATGGCACAGTTCGAGCTTACCCTTTTAGACTGGGCAGAAAACCATAAGGGCTCCAGAAAGTACGTTGCATTCGCTGACAAGTGCTGGCCCGCATTCCCCTCCCAGTTCGGATTTGAGCCCTGCTATGTAAACAGCCGACTTGTAAGCCGCGGAATCCCCGTATCCTGCGAGGTTGATATCTACGGCGCACTGAGCGAATATATCGGTATGTGCATTTCCGCTGACGCTGTTACACTGCTTGATATCAACAACTCCGTTCCCAAGTACATATATGACGAGGATATCAAGGGCAAGTACAATTATTCTCTTACAGATACATTTATGGGCTTCCACTGCGGAAATACTCCCGAGTGCAAGATGTGCTCCGACCGTGCTGTCAAGTACCAGCTTATCCAGCACCGTCTGCTTGAGCCAGCAGGCAGCGAGCCTGACTTCACAAGAGGCACTCTCGAGGGCGATATCGCAGCAAGCGACATCACATTCTATCGTTTACAGTGCGACAGCGAGGGACAGCTCCGTGCATACATCGCAGAGGGCGAGATCCTCGATGTTCCTACACGTTCCTTCGGCGGTATCGGTATTTTTGCGATCCCCGAGATGGGACGCTTCTACCGTCACGTTCTGGTTGAAAAGCGTTATCCCCACCACGGTGCGGTTGCATTCGGTCACTACGGAAAGCTCCTGTTCGACCTCTTCCGTTATCTCGGCGTTCAGGATATCGGATTCAATCAGCCTGCCGGCATGATGTATCCGACCGAGAATCCTTTTGTAAAGTGATCTGTCAGGAATAAACAGTTAAAGGGGCTGCGATGATTCGCAGCCCCTTTTCAATTGTCGGCACATCTGCGTCGTCAACGCCAGTTTGGCAGGCAGTATGTGTGTATTCACGCGTTTTCCATCACGTCCCTGAGCATGTCTATGTATTCCTGGCGGACCCACTCCGGGGACTGCACCACAGCCTTTCCGCCGAACTGGAACAGCCACGCGTAGAACGGCGCTTCTGCCACCACGCTGGCGTACAGCGTGAAATGTTCCCCGTCCTTGTCAGGGATCATTCGGACGTCCATGCCGAACCTGTCCAGTACTGCGTTTACAATACTCTGGTCGCAGCGTATCTTTACTTCCACCTCGTCGCCGCTGAACATTGAGATGTGCGTCATGACATACTGGGTCAGGTCGAAATCCCGGTCGAGGGGGCGCGCAGGCTCGGCGGTTATCCTCACGGATTCCATGCGGTCCACGCGGAAGTTGGAGTAGCACTCCCGGTGGTCGTTCCACGCAACGAGGTAGTAGTGATCCCGGTCCCACACCAGCGCGTAGGGAGTGCAGATCCTTGCCTTGTCGCGGTATTTCTTGCGGCGATTCATGTCGTACTCGAAATACTTGAACGATATCTTAAATTTTCCGTTTTCTCCGGCGATGGCGCGCTGTATTGTGTCCACGTTGTAAAGCACGCCCTTGTTCGGCTGCTTGGAGCGCCCGGTTACGAATACGTTGCGGCGCAGCTGCATTGCGTCGCAGTCGCAGCAGAGATTTTCTATCTTGTGCAGAAGTTCCGCAGACTGGTTGTAGGTAAGGAACTTGGAGGAGCTGATCACGTCGGCGATCAGCTTCAGCTCCGCCAGCTCAAAGTCCCGGCTCATCAGCTGGTAGGAGGCAGTTCGCCCGTTGGTGGACTGTATATCCATGCCGTACTGCCGCAGCGCCTCTATATCCTCGGCGAATGCCTTTCTGCCCTCGGATACGCCCAGGTCCGCGAGTTTTTCTTCAATCTGCTGGCGCGTAAGCGACTGGTTCTCGTTTGTGTATTTCAGAAAGATGTCCCGGAGGTACAGCATTTTAAGACGCTGCGCATTTCCCTCACCGGGTAGTCTGGATTCCTTCGGCATTTTGATACAGCTCCTTTTTCTGTCGGTTTGTTGTTTCGAAATTGGCGCACCGGAATTATTAATCTACATTTATATTATATCATAAATTTATAAAAAAACTGCGCCTTTTCGGGCGCAGTTACATGTTTTTTGTGATATTTTTTCAATCCAGGAATTCAACGTGAATGTTCGGATTCTCTGCGGCGCTGTCATTGAGCACCCGGCGCAGCCCTGCTGCGTCCTTTTCCCCGATGGAACCTTCCAGCGCGGAGTTGTTCAGAATTTTTATCTCGGCTTCGGTGTTGATTTCGCCGAGGTAGTCGTGGAGCGAATCCAGCGTTTCGCCGTAGCACTCCGGGAAATCGAATGCGGCGTAGAATCTGCCGTGGATAATGTCCATGCTGCCAACGGTTGCTGCGTCAATAATAAGTGTTTTCATGTGTTATTCCTCTCCGTAAAGTAGTGTGAATGAAGCGTAGTGGTCGTCGGTGTAGTAGATCAGCCCGTCGTTCGAGAAGATGATCCGCTTTGCGCCGCGGCCGCTGCTGCCCAGCGTGTCGATGTCGCATTCGGTGTAGCTCCTGCCGGATTTCTCCGGGAGAAGTCCCTCGTAGTTGCCGAAGTGGTCGCCGCCGATACATTTGCCCGGGGCGTATTCCTCCACTGAGCCGCCGCTCCAGCCAAGCTCACGGGCTTCCTTTTTCGTGATGAAGTTTCCGGGGAGGTGCCCGTAGGTGTGGATATACAGCGCCACATCGTCCCGGCTGGAGTAAGTCCCGTCCTCCGGCAGAGATTCCGGCTGGGATCCCTCTGCGGTTTCCGGCGTTGCGGCGGACGTGCTCACGGCTGTGGTGGATTGCGCCGCTTCAGCGGACGGAGCGCTGTCCGCCACTGTGGCGGACTGCTCCTCCGTGGGCTGGGATTCCGGCGTCGCAGCCGTGAAGTCCCCGGCGTAGTCTGCACTAACGACCTGGGACTGGTACTGGGATTCCTCCGGGGTATCCGCCGAGCACGCCGCCAGCGAAAGGGAAGTCACCGCCGCCATCAGCAGCGATAGTATTCTTTTCATTGCGTGTTCCTTTCTGTTCTTATTTTTCCCGTGTTTACGGTAATAATACTAATACATTATAGCATGTCATCCGGGATTTGTAAAGAGTTCGTGGAATACTATTCCCGGGAGTGGATTCCGGATTAATGTGGTTTTGTGCAAAATCCATAAAACTTTTACTCGAATCCGGCAGATTGCTACAAAACCTATAAAATTGGTATGAATCCTAAAAAGCCTATTGACAAACTAGTGTTTTGATGTTATAATACAACACATAAAGCCTATAGGAAAGATAGGTTACCGAGGAGGCGGAAAACATGGGCGCGATATTCACAATACTTCTGCGCAGGAATTTCCGCTTCGGGCGAATGTGTAAGCTTTCGGGCAAGGGCTGACCGGTCATTTCCGGTCGTCCGTAAGTCCGGAGTGGAATCCGGACCGCCCGAAAGCGCAGGGCAGTGCCCTGAAAACGAACGACCGAAAATGAGGTGATCAGATGATACGTCTTGAGAACATAACCAAGACCTACGTCAACGCCGGGAAGAAATTCAATGCGGCGGACAACGTTACTCTTGAAATAAAAGACGGCGAGATATTCGGGATTATCGGATTTTCCGGCGCCGGCAAATCCACGCTGGTGCGCTGTATCAATCTGCTTGAGCGCCCGGACAGCGGCAAGGTGCTGATCAACGGCAGGGACATCACCGCCCTGCGCGGAGCGGAATTACGCCGCCAGCGCAAGAAGATCGGCATGATCTTCCAGCACTTCAACCTGTTTGCGTCGCGCACGGTGCTCGAGAATGTCATATTCCCGATACGCCACAGCGGAATGAGCCGCAGTGCGCTGAACTCCAGGGCGATGGAGCTGCTGGAGCTTGTGGGGATCGCCGACAAGGCAGGCGCGTATCCCTCGGAACTTTCCGGCGGACAGAAGCAACGCGCGGCAATAGCGAGAGCGCTGGCGAGCGACCCGGAGATACTCCTCTGCGACGAGGCGACATCGGCGCTGGATCCGCAGACCACCGAGGCGATACTGAAGCTACTAAAAAAGCTGAACGCGCAGCTGGGGCTGACGATAGTGCTGATAACCCACCAGATGAACGTGGTCAAGGAGATATGCACACGCACCGCTGTAATGGAAAACGGCAGGGTAGTGGAGCAGGGCGATGTGTTTGAGATATTCGCGAACCCACAGGAGAAGGTAACGCGTTCCTTTGTGGACACTACCTCCAGCCTGAGCGGCATAAACACACTTATCGAGGAGAAATCTCCGCTGGTGCAGCTCAAGCCCGGGCAGAAGATACTCCGGTTCAAGTACCTGGAGAGAAGCGCGTGCGAAGCGCTAGTATCCACCATCTCACGCAGATTCAACATTGACCTCAACATCATTTTCGGCAGCATTGAGATAATCGGCGACAACCCCATCGGCGGACTTGTCGTTATCGCGGACGGAAAAGAGGACGATATCCGCGACGCAGTTAAGTACCTCTGCGATATAAATGTCGGAGTGGAGGTGATCCTGAGTGCCTGAATTCTTTGAAAACATCATGCCGAACGTTCTCAAGAAGCTCCCGGAGCTTGGAAAGGCGACGGTGGAAACCCTTGAGATGACCGGAATTTCCACGCTGTTCATCATGGCGATAGGCATGGCTTTGGGAATCCTGCTGACTGTCACGAAAAAGGGCGGACTTGCGGAGAACACCGCGGTTTACCGGGTGCTTGACGTGATCATTAACCTGCTTCGTTCTATCCCGTTCATAATCCTGCTGTTCCTGTTGATTCCCCTGACGAGAATAATCAGCGGCACTTCCATCGGCGTTGTCGGGTCGATATTCCCCCTCATAGTAGGGACTGTGCCCTTCTTCTCAAGACAGGTGGAAGCGGCGCTGGCAGGCGTGAATCCGGGGCTTATAGAAGCGGCTCAGTCGATGGGCTGCTCCAAGTTAGGGATAATATTCCGGGTGTATCTCCGCGAGAGTATCCCGGCGCTTTCCCGTGGTATCACGATAACCCTCATCAACCTGGTCGGACTCACCGCCATGGCTGGTGCAGTCGGCGCCGGCGGACTCGGCAACTTCGCTTACGTCCAGGGCGTGCAGAGAAATAACTACGACATAATCGTTGCGGCGGTGGTCGTACTCGTGGTGATCGTCCAGATCATTCAGATTGCCGGCAACATCATCGCAAAGAAAACAGAGAAATAACCGGTCAATGGCAGCGCAGCCGACCGGAAATCAACTAAACAAAACAAGTTCAAAGGAGAACAGAACAATGTCTATCAGAAACAAGATCGCACTTTCCCTTTCAGCAATCCTCGCAGCGGTATCCTTCACCGCTTGCTCTTCCAATACCTCCACTGCTGATGATTCCAGTGTGGACAGCAGTTCCGCTGCTGACAGCTCCGCAGCCGGGGATTCCGGCGACAGCTCCGCAGCTGACAGCGAGGCTGCATACTCCCCCGAGAACCCCGTTACAGTAAAGATCGGACTCACCGGCAACGTATACGAGGACATCTGGAATCCCATCAAGGACAAGCTTGCTCCCGAGGGAATCAACCTTGAGTACGTTCAATTCACAAGCTTCAATATCCCGAACAACGCGCTCAACAGCGGCGAGATCGACATGAACGCATTCCAGCACCACGCTTACTTCAACAACGAGGTTTCCACCAACGGCTATGACCTGACCGCGATCGGCGATACCTACATCGTTGCAATGAATATCTACACCGCCAAGGGTCTGACTATCGACGACGCACTGGCTTCCACCGATACCCTCAAGATTGCCGTTCCGAACGACCTCACCAACGAGGGCAGAGCGCTGAAGCTTCTTGAGAGCGCAGGGTTCTTCACCATCGACCCCGAGGCAGGCGCTTCCCCCGAGATCAGCGACATTACCGATTACAAGGTTCCAGTGGAGTTCGTTGAGGTGGACGCAAACCTGGTTTACTCCGTTATCCAGGACGTTGACCTGGCAGTGATCAACGGCAACTACGCTCTCGACAGCGGACTCACCGCAGACGACGCTATCTTCAAGGAGAGCGAGTACGCCGACAACAGCTACTACTGCCTGATCGCAGTACGCACCGGGGACGCTGAGAACCCTGTTTACAAGCGCATTGTCGAGGCTTATCAGACCCAGGATACCATCGACATCTACAATGACGAGTTCAAGGGATTCTTCGTTCCGGCATGGACTTTAGGCTGATTAGTTAATTCGTGATTCGGAATTAAGGTGCCGCCTGCGGCGGTCGTTCGATCATCGCAGGCGGCGCCCGAGTTCCGTTTTTTCATTGGAGGTAATAGCAATGCAGGAGCTTCTGAATATAATCGAGGACCCGTCCAGGGTCAGAATAGGCGGTATCGAGGACAAGTATCTCTCCGATACTCTCGGCAGGCTGAAGGGAACTGCGGCAGCACTGGTGTTCCCGAAATCCACCGAGGAAGTGAGCGCCGTCATGAAGTACGCTTACGAAAACGGGATCCCGGTAACTCCCCGGGGCGCAGGAACCAACCTGGTCGGCTCTACCGTGCCCCACGGCAACGGCATAATCCTGGACTTCTCGCTGATGAACAGAGTTCTGGAGATAGACGAGGATACGTTCACCGCCGTGGTTGAGCCGGGCGTAGTGCTCCAGGATTTCCAGAAGCTTGTGGAATCCAGGGGGCTGTTCTATCCTCCGGATCCGGGCGAAAAGACCGCGACCATCGGCGGCAACATCTCCACCAACGCCGGCGGAATGAGAGCCGTGAAGTACGGCGTGACCCGGGATTACGTTCGCGGACTGGAGCTTGTGCTCGCTGACGGACGCGTGATCACTGCCGGAACAAAGAACGTCAAGGACGCCAGCGGACTTTCCCTCAAGCACCTCATAATCGGCTCCGAGGGTACTCTGGCGGTAATCACCAAGTGCATTCTGAAGCTGGTGCCGAAGCCGGAGAAGTCCCTTTCCGTGGTGGTCCCGTTCGCTGACCTGAACACAGGTATCGCCGGAGTGCTCAGCATAATCCGCGCCAACGCGAACCCCACCGCCATTGAATTCACCGAGCGCAGCGTTATCGAGCTTGGCGAGAAGTTCACGGGGCTGAAATTCCCGGTGCCGGAGGCAGGCGCGTATATAATCCTGACATTTGACGGCAGAGAGAATGAAGTTATCAGCAGCGCTGAACTTGTAAGATCCGTTGCGATGAAGGCAGGCGCGCTGGATTACATCACCCTGGACGACCCTGCGAAGGCGGCGGACATCTGGAAGGTACGCGGCTGCCTGGTAAAGGCAGTGGAAGCAGTCAGCGAGCAGGAGCCGGTAGACCTTGTCGTGCCGATAAACAGGACCGCGGAATTCATCAGATTCGTGCATGAAACCGAGGCAAAGACCGGCATGCAGATGGTCGCATTCGGGCACGCCGGCGACGGAAATGTGCACCTGTGCATAGTACGCGGCGACCGCACCGAGGAGCAGTGGACAAGGGAGCTTCACGAGAATATGACCACCGTCTACAACTACGCGTACTCTCTGGGCGGACTGACCTCCGGTGAGCACGGAATCGGCATTGCCAAGCGACCCTACTTCCTGGCCGCGACCGCGCCGGATAACCTTGACGTAATGCGTTCCATAAAGACGGCGCTCGACCAGAAGCATATACTCAACGATCACATATCCTATCTGAAATAAGAGGTGCACCATGACCCAGCTTTCTTCAAGGACCGCCGGATTCACGGATTCTGTTATCCGGCGCATGACGAGAATTTCAAACCAGTACGGCGCTGTGAACCTGTCCCAGGGATTCCCGGACTTCATGCCGCCGCAGGAGATACTTGACCGCCTGGCGCAGGTGACAAAGGAGGATTTCCACCAGTACGCCACCACCTGGGGCGCGCAGGATTTCCGCGAGGCTGTCGCTGCAAAGCAGACCCACTTCATGGGCTGCGACATAGACCCCAACAAGGATATCACCGTCACCTGCGGAAGCACCGAGGCGATGATGGCGGCAATGCTTTCCGTCACAAATCCCGGGGATAAGGTGATAGTATTCTCGCCGTTCTACGAGAACTACGGCGCGGACGCTATCCTGTCCGGCGCGCAGCCTATCTACGTTCCGCTGGTTCCGCCGGAGTACAGCTTCGACGCGAACGTCCTGGAGGACGCATTCAGACAGCACCCGAAGGCGCTGATACTGTGCAATCCGTCCAACCCCTGCGGCAAGGTATTCACCCGGGAGGAGCTTCAGATAATTGCAGACCTCGCCGAGAAATACGACACCTGGGTCATCACGGACGAGGTGTACGAGCACATCGTTTACGAGCCGAACAAGCACATCTACTTCTCGACTCTTCCGCGCATGAAGGAGCGCACTATCTGCTGCAGCTCCCTTTCCAAGACCTATTCCATCACCGGCTGGCGCCTGGGCTACGTCATTGCGCCGCCGGAGGTGAGCGACAGAATACGCAAGGTGCACGACTTCCTCACTGTGGGTGCTGCGGCTCCGCTTCAGGAGGCTGCGGTTGTCGGTCTGAGATTTGGCGACGACTACTACAAGTGGCTGAGGGATAAGTACACCCACATGCGCACCCTGTTCCTGGACGGACTTGACAGGATAGGCATTACCCACAACGTTCCCCAGGGCGCGTATTACGTCATGGTGGACGTGTCGGAATTCGGCTACAGCAGCGATCTGAAGCTGTGCGAAGCGCTGGCGCAGTACGTCGGCGTGGGCGCGGTGCCCGGCTCCAGCTTCTTCCGGGAGCCCGAGAACCGGTATATCCGCCTGCATTTCGCAAAGCAGGACGACACCCTCAACGCGGCGCTGGAGCGCCTGGCGGACATCAGAAAGAAGCTGCCGAAAGAGTAAGGGATAATTCGGAATGCGTAATTCGGAATT
>OLRV01002863.1_pt1 | contig 12727 bp, 11 predicted proteins | sample 1672421 | NCBI WGS metagenome assembly OLRV01 (sample SAMEA3136684, study PRJEB25190) | human gut metagenome | biome: human gut; feature: human-associated habitat; material: faeces | place: Austria | collected 2013
AAAGGAGCACCCCTTACTATGCCATCCATCACCGGCCTGACCGCCGCCGAGGTCGAAGCGCGCCGCGCGGCGGGGCAGACGAACCAGCCGCCCAAATCACAGACCAAAACCACCGGCGAGATCGTGCGGGATAACGTCTGTACCTACTTCAACCTTGTGTTTCTGGTGCTGGCCGTTATGCTGGCGCTCGTGCATTCCTGGCTGAATATGGGATTTCTGGGCATCGTGTTCTGGAACACCCTCATCGGCATTGTGCAGCAGCTTCGCGCCAAGCGTACCATCGACAAGCTGACGCTTGTCTCAGCGCAGAAGCTCCGCTGCCTGCGCGACGGCCGGTGGTGCGAGGTGCTGTCCGACGACCTTGTGCAGGACGATGTTGTCGAGTTCGGCGCGGGTGACCAGATCGCAGCGGACGCCGTCGTGCTGGACGGCAGCGCCCAGGCGAACGAATCCCTCATCACGGGCGAGGCGCGGGCCATTCCCAAGGAGTGCGGCGCGGAGCTGAAATCCGGCAGCTTTCTGATGGCGGGCCGCTGCGTGGCGCGGCTGACCCGTGTCGGGGCCGAGAGCTACGCCAGCCGCCTGACCGCTGAGGCGCAGGCCGACGGTCACAGGGTCGCGCGCGGCGAGATGATGCGCAGCCTGGACAGGCTGATAAAATTCATCGGTGTGGCGCTGATCCCAATCGGCGCGGTGCTGATCTGGAAGCAGCATTGGGTACTGGAGCTTTCCATGAAGGAGACTGTCGACGCCACGGTGGCAGCACTCATCGGTATGATTCCGGAGGGACTGTACCTGCTGACGAGCGTTGCGCTGGCCGTGAGCATGATGCGGCTGGCCCGCCGCAAGGTGCTGACCCGCGACATGAACTGCATTGAAACGCTGGCCCGGGTGGACACCCTCTGCGTGGACAAGACCGGCACGATCACCGAGAGCACCATGCAGGCGGACGACCCGCTGCCGCTGGCGGAAAATACACCCATCACCGAGATTTTATCGGCGTTCTACGCGGGAGGGCAGCCAGATAACGACACGGCCCGCGCCCTGACAGCCCGCTTTGGGCAGGGCGGCACGGCATGGGCTGCCGTGCGCACCATCCCGTTCAACACGGCGTACAAGTACAGTGCCAAAGACTTTGGTGCGCAGGGGTGCTACGTCGTCGGTGCGCCCGACATGCTGGCGGGCAGCAGGGCGGGGGAGCTTGCCGACAGGCTGACCCCGCTGCTGGCCCAGGGCCGCCGCGTGCTGCTGCTGGCAAAATATAACGGCACACTGCCGGATCCGCCCGCGGCGCTCGACCCCGCACAGCTGGAATTTTTGGCTCTGCTGCCGTTGCAGAACCGCATCCGCGAGAGTGCGCCCAAGACGTTCCGCTTCTTTGCGAAGCAGGGCGTGAAGATCAAGGTCATCTCGGGCGACGACCCGCAGGCTGTCAGCCATGTGGCCGCCAACGCGGGCATTGCCGGGGCCGAGCACTGGGTCGATGCCGCCACGCTGCAAAGTGAGGCGGCGCTGGCCGAGGCTGCCGAAAAATGCACGGTCTTTGGCCGCGTCACGCCCGAGCAGAAGCGCCAGCTCGTCCATGCTTTACAGGCAAAGGGCCACACGGTAGCCATGACCGGAGATGGTGTAAATGACGTACTGGCGTTAAAAGATGCCGACTGCGGCATCGCGATGGCATCGGGCGCGCAGGCGGCCAGCCAGGTCGCGCAGCTTGTGCTGCTGGATTCGGACTTTGCCGCGCTGCCCGGCGTTGTGGCCGAGGGGCGGCGGGTCATCAACAACATCCAGCGCTCGGCGTCGCTGTTTCTGGTCAAGAACATCTTCTCGTTTTTGCTCAGCATCGTCGCGCTGGCCCTGCCGCTGGCCTACCCGTTCCAGCCGCTGCAGCTGTCGCTCGTCACGTTTGCCACCATCGGCGCACCGGCATTCTTTCTGGCGCTTGAGCCGAACCACGAGCTTGTCCACGGTAAATTCATGCGGAACGTGCTGCGCAAGGCACTGCCCGGCGGGCTGACGGATTTCCTGCTTGTGTTCTGCGCACAGGGGTTCGGCTATGCGTTCGACATCCCGTCCGACATGGTCGGTACGATCTGCACGTTGGTGATTTTGTGCGTGGGCTTGCAGATTTTGTGGGGTGTCTGCATCCCGTTCACGCCGCTGCACTGGGCCATCTGGGGCAGTATGACCGTGGCGGGCGTCGGCGGGGTGTTTCTGTTGGCGCGCTGGCTGCCGCTGGTACGGCTGGATCTGGGCGGCACGCTGGTGCTGGTCGTTCTGCTGGCCCTGAGCGCCCCGACTCTGGCCGGGCTTGTCTTTATGGGCGAGCGGCTGCACGGCATGGTCAACGATTGGAAAAATAAGAAAGCACGAAAACACGTATAAAACGACAGCCTCGCCCGCAGAAAAACGGGTGGGGCTGTCGTTTTATCAAAATAATTGTAATAGGGGAATTATGAGAAATGGAAATCGCAGGGAGGGGTCTTGACCCCTCCGCAGGGCCTGGCGGCGGCCACGGTGTTCCCGGGCGGATATGTCCGGCCCCTACAGCCATTCCGGCAGGGAAGATGCGTTATTTTTTCAGCTCCTCCTCGATCTCCGGCAGATCCTCTTTGATAAACATAAAGCACAGGCTCACCAGCAGCAGTGCGCAGGAAAGCCAGATCGTCCTCTCGCCGAAGATGCCGACGCACTGTGTACCGATGCCCGCACCCAGCGCAAAGATAAAGATAATGGCAAAGTACTGCAGGGACTTCCACAGCGCGTTTTTATCGTGGGTGTGTCCGAATGCGACCAGCGCGTCCATGCCGCTGCGCAGGTTGCCGATGCACATGGTACTGGCAAACGGGTAGCCATGCACCTTGCGGAACGCCTGCACCTGCATGGCGCAGGAAAACGAGACCAGCGCGTTTGCGCCAATATCCCACGCGGCAGGGAAGAAGCCCACCGCGAACAGCAGCACGATCTCGGTCAGCACGACGAGCTGACGCCAGTGGATGCGGCGGGCCTGCCGCCAGCGCAGGCGGATGCACTCCGCCGCGGCCACACCCAGCGCAAAGGACAGAACGGGGATAAAATAGTGGGCAAACCGCGATAAATCGCCATCAAACAGGCTCTGGCTCATCAGCACGATGTTGCCGGTCTGGGCGTTGGCAAACACCTTGCCGCGCCCAATGTAGGTGTAGGCGTCCTGCAGGCCGCCCGACGCCGATAAGAACATGACCGTGCGGAATGCCTCCGACATCTGGCCGCGGTGATGCGGGAATAATTTTGACATGACTTTCCGACCTCTCTATATTACGTATAAACACCGCCATTATAGCGCGCTGCGCCGCCGCTGTAAAGTTTGCAGCAACACATGCGGCGTTTTGTACCAAAGTGACGCTGCAAAACGGAGAAAGATTTTATACAAAGTGCAGAAATTTGTGCAGGAGTATTACATGAGCGCAATTTTTGCGGTATACTGACTTCACTTTCCAACGCAGTGAGACAACAGCCGCAGGGCGTCGCAACGAGTTGAGCGACACCCTGCGGCTGTTTTTGTTTTGGAGAAAATAACGTATATATGAGGAGTAATTACAATGCCGCAAACAAAGAAACAGGAAATCGTCTACACCGTCATGATGGTCTGCGTCATGGTCTACGGAATGGTCTGCTACAATATCGCACTGGATGTGGGCGGGATGCAGAATTTCATCTTCGCCGCTGCCCTCAGTGAGCTGCCCATCATGGGCGTCATTGGCTTTTTGCTGGACACGTTCCTGGTCGGCCCCACGGCCATGCGCATCGCCACGAGCTGGTTCACCCCAGGCAAGGACAAGCAGGTGTTCCTGGTGGCCGCTATCTCCTGTCTGTCCGCGTGGATGATGTGCCCGTTGATGAGCTTTTTCGCCACGCTGCTCTTCAAGGACAGCCACAACGCCAACTTTGTGGCCATCTGGGTGCAGACCACCATGCTGAACTACCCCGCTGCGTTCCTGTGGCAGCTGGCAGCTGCCGGCCCGCTGGTGCGCACGGTGTTTGGCGCAGGATTGCGCTGCATCAAGAAAAAGTGAAACGCAGAGACACATTGTTAAATTTGTACTAATAAAACTGCACAAAAAAGACTTGTCATCTTTAGTGAAAGTGCTATAATACGGGACGAAACCCGGAAAAATCCCAATTCCAGAAATGAGGTGCATGGGATGAAAGATGTGAACGATCTGATGCAGGCGATCCTGGAGATGGACGCCGCCCAGCGTAAGGCCAGCGAGAAAGCCAAGGCCGAGCGCACGGCGCGGCTGGCCGCCCTGGATGCCCGCAAGCAGGCGATCGCTGCCGAGTGCGACGCCAAAGCCCAGACGGATGCCGAAGCTGCCGCCAAAGCAGCCGACGACGCCAACGCCGAGGCTCGCGCCGCCTTAGACAAAGAATGTGAACAGGCTGCCGCCGCCATGACGGCCGCCGCCAAACAGCATGAGGCCGAGTGGACGGCAGAACTGGTACGCCGCGCCCTGGCCCAGGAGGCTGCACAATGAACCACGCGAGCGGCAAAGCCAGCAATGCTGTGCTGGCAAAGGCCCGCGCCCTGTATGGCCGCCGCCTGCGCGCCGAGGATTACCGCCGCTTAACGGATTGCCGCACAATGACAGAGCTGGCCAACGAGTTGAAAGCCCTGCCGCTGTACGCCAACACGCTGGCCGAGGTAAACCCCACCTACGCCCGCCGCGCCCAGCTGGAGAACCTGCTGCGGCAAAGCCAGTACGAACGCTTCGACAGCCTGTGCCGGTATGACCGCAGCGCAGGCAGCAGCGTGTACCAGTACTTAACGCTTTGCTGCGAGGTCGACGAGCTGACCGCCGCCCTGCGGTGCCTGGATGCAGGCCGCCCCGGCGATTACCTGTACCGCCTGCCGGACTTTTTGGAGCAGCGCTGCAGCATTGATCTGTACGCGCTGGCCAAAGCCACCGATCTGCAAAGCCTTTTGGCTGCGGTACAGGGTACGCCCTGGGCTAAGGTACTGGCCCCGCTGGCCAACGCTAAGCCGGACCGCGGCCTGACCGCCCAGGCGGAACCTCTGATGCAGGAGTACCGCCACCGGGCGCTGGTCGCTATGGCACCCAAGCCCGCCAAGCAGGGCGAGCAGCCCGGCCTGCGGGAGCTGATCGAGCTGGAGTGCGATACCTCGGCGGTGTCCAACGCCGCGCGGCTCATCCGCGTAGGGGCGCCTGCCACCACGGTGCGCAACGCCTGCCGCCGAGATTGCAGCGCCCTGACGGCCGCCGAGTGGGACTACCTGCTGGCCTCGCCGGATCTGCCTGCTTTCAAGCAGCGGTTTGCCCAAACCAGTTACGGCCCGCTGCTGGCTCACCACGATTACACCGTGCTGAAGGAAGGCTTCTTCCGCTACCGCACCGATTGGTGCCGCAAGTGGCTGCGGTTCTCCACCGAGCCCACGCTGGTCATGATGTGCTACATCTGGCTGGCCCAGTGCGAGGTGTGGAACCTGAACCACATCATCGAGGGCGTGCACTACAAGCTGCCCGCCGAAGAAGTCCTAGCCCTGCTGATCGGCTACGACGAACACGATTGAAAGGAGTGTGAACGGATTGGTTGAAAAGATGAAGCTGGTGCGGGTACAAGGCACCCTGCCCCAGCTGAACGATTTCCTGGATGCCTGCTGTATGGACGGCCGGTTTGACCTGGAACCTGCCACCCGTTATATGTCGGATTCGCTGGGATACGCCGCCCTCAACGAGGAAAACCCCTATCCCGCCACCCGCGACCAGATCGAGACTATGGCGAAAGAGGCTGGCGTGGAACTGCATAAAGAGCAGCGCCACACCGACCCGCCGGACGAGGAAGCCAAAGCCTATTTGAGCGACCTGCTGGAGCAGATCGATGACCTGTGTGCCGAGCGCCAAGGCCTGCTGGACCAGCAGAAGCTCTGCGAGGACGGCATCGCCCAGTACAGCCACTTCCTGAACCTGAAAGTAAATGTGGATGAGATCCTGGATTGCCAGCACGTCAAGGTGCGGTTCGGCTTCCTGCCCACCGAAGGCTACAACAAGCTGATGAGCAACTACGCCGATGATCCCTATATCCTGTTTGTAGAGTGCACCCAGACCAAGACCGGCTACTGGGGCATCTACCTGACCCCCCGCGAGAAAGCGCTGGAGACCGACGGCATCTTCTCGATGCTGTATTTCGAGCCGGTGCATGTGCCCGGTGCGGCCGGTTCCCCTGCCGAGATCATCGAGCATTTTAAAGAGAACCTGGAAGTTGTCAAAAAGTCGGTGGATGATGTCAACGCCCGCATTGCGGCTTTGTGGCATGACCACGAAGCCAAGGTGCAGATGCTGTACGACACGGTGCGCTACTACGCCGCTATGTACGACCTGCGCCGCATGGCTGCCGTGAAAGGTTCCCATTTCTTCTGCGTCGGCTGGGTCCCGGCGCCGGATGTGGAGGAGATCGCCGGCAAGGCGCGGGCCGTTAAAGACCTGCGCGTTACCGTGGACGGCCCCGAGGCCGCCGGTAAGATGACGCCCCCCACCAAACTGAAGAACCCCTGGTGGAGCCGCCCTTTTGAGTTTTTCGTCGAGATGTACGGTCTGCCCGCCTATGGCGAGACAGATGTCACCGGCTTCGTAGCGCTCACCTTCACCGTGCTGTTTGGCATGATGTTTGGTGATGTCGGGCAGGGTATCGTGCTGGCGCTGTTCAGCACCTTTATGTGGAAGGTCAAGCACAACGACCTGTTCCACCTGATGATCCCCTGCGGCATCTCCAGTACGATCTTCGGCCTGGTCTATGGTTCCTTCTTCGGCTATGAGGATGCCCTGGACCCGCTCTACCACGCCATTGGCATGGCAGGCAAGCCCGTTTCGGTCATGGATTCCATCACCGGCATCCTGATGGTCGCCGTTTACATCGGCGTTGTCCTGGTGCTGGCGGCCATGGTACTGAACATGTACACCCACGCCCGCCACAAGGAGTGGGGTGAGTTCATCTTCTCCCCCAACGGTCTGGTGGGTGTCATCACCTACCTGTGCGGTGTGGATCTGGCCAGCGCTTACATGGGTGCGTTTACCTTCCTGCCGCAGGTGGTGGCCGCCATCGGCATGGTAGCGGGCCTGGTTCTGTTGCTGTTCGCTGAGCTGCTGGCCCCCATGGTGGAAGGCAAGCCCTGGAAACCTGCCGGCGGCATGGGCAACTACCTGATGCAGAGCGTGTTTGAACTGTTGGAGACGGTGCTGAGTTACCTGTCCAACACGATCTCCTTCCTGCGTGTGGGCGCGTTTGTCATCGTGCATGCCAGCATGATGATGGTCGTCTTTACGCTGGCCGGCACGCCCAACAATATGCTGGTGGTCATCCTGGGCAACATCGTGGTCATCTGCCTCGAAGCGCTGCTCTCCGCCATCCAGGGCATCCGTCTGGAGTTCTACGAGATGTTCAGCCGTTGCTACAAAGGCGGCGGCCGCAAGTTTACCGCGTTTAATATCAAAAAGGCGTAAATATCCGCATTTGTCTGTAGGGGCGGATGCTTGCATCCGCCTGCGGGTCGATGCGAGCATCGACCCCTACATAGAGGGAATTTCACAAAATAAAAATCATGGAGGGTATTCTTATGAAAAGCAAATTCAACAAGCTGTTCGTTACCATTCTGCTGGTTGTGGCTGTGACCTGCTGCGGCGCTTTTGGTGTCCTGGCTGCTGACAACACCGATGAGGCCGCTGCCGCCGCTTCCACTACCGAGACCACCGAAACCAACACCGACAACGACCACAACTCCTCCCTGAGCATCGGCCTGGTGGCTGCTGCTTTGGCAACCGGTCTGGCCGGTATCGGCGGCGGCATGGCCGTTGCCTCCGCTGCGCCTGCTGCTATCGCTGCCAACAGCGAGAACGAAAAGACCTTCGGTAAGAGCCTGATCTTCGTGGCCCTGGGTGAATCCATCGCCCTGTACGGCCTGGTCATCTCCATCATGATCCTGAGCAAGCTGGTGTAAGGCCATGCGGTTCTTTCTCATCAGCGATAACTCTGACGCCATGAACGGTCTGCGTCTGGCCGGTATCGAGGGCACCGTGGCCCGCAGCGAAGCCGACCTGCGCCAGGCGCTGGAAAACGCCGCCAAGCAGCCCGACATCGCTGTGCTGCTGGTGACCGAAAAGATCGCCGAGACCTACACCGAGGTGTTGGACAGCGCCCGTGCCAAAGGTACGCCGCTGCTCATCACTGTGCCTTCCACCGGCGGCGGTGCTGCCGGTAAGGATCGCCTGACCCGCTATATCCGCGAGGCCATCGGTGTTAAAATCTAAGAGGTGTGACCATGAATGAAATAGATACCCGCGCCGAGCGGTTCCTGGAATCGATCCGCGCCGAGGGCGAAGCCGCCTGCGCCGCCATCCGCACCGAGACCGATGCCGAGATCGACCGCCAGCTGGACGAGGCACGCCAGGCCCAGCAGGCCAAGGCCGAGCATACGCTCCACTTTGAGACAGAGCGTGCCCGCACCCGCGCCAACCGTGAGCTGAGCGCCGCCCGCATGCAGGCCCGCGCCAAGCTGGCCGCCCAGCGCCAGCAGATCGCGGCCGATGCCTTTGCCGCTGCCCGCACGCAGCTGGCTGCCTTTGCCGCCGGTAAGGACTATGCCGCCTGGCTGCAAGCCAGCGCTGCCGCCCTGGCCGAGACTATGGGCGAGAGCGGCACCCTGTACGCCCGCACCGCCGACCTGCCCCTGCTGCAGGGCAAGCTGCCCGCCGGTGTGGCCTTGGCTGCCGATGACACCATCACCCTGGGCGGCCTGCGCGCTGCCAACCCCGCCACCGGCCTGGCTGCCGATGATACGCTGGAAGCCCGCCTGGACGCCCAGCACGACTGGTTCCTGCAGAATGCAGGGCTGGAGATCACGATTTGAGGGGCAAAGCTATGGAAAATAAAATTTACAGCATCAACGGCCCCGTTGTTACCATCAAGGGCAAAACCGACCTGGCTATGATGGAAATGGTCTATGTGGGCAAATCCCGCCTGGTAGGCGAGGTCATCCGCATGAACGATAAAGAGACCACCATCCAGGTTTACGAGGAGACCGGCGGCCTGAAAGCCGGCGAGCCTGTCGAAAGCACCGGCGGCCCGCTGTCCGTTACGCTGGGCCCCGGCATCCTGCGCAATATCTACGATGGCATCCAGCGCCCGCTGCCCGCCATCGAGAGCCATATGGGCAGCTTTATTGAGCGCGGCGCCCACGAGCCTTCTCTGGACACCGCCGCCAAGTGGGATGTGACCGTCAACGTTAAAGCAGGGGATACCCTGACCGGCGGCCAGATCTACGCCACCTGCCCCGAGACCCCGGCCATCCAGCACCGCTGCATGGTCCCGCCGGAGGTTTGCGGTACCGTGACCTGGGCTGCCGAGAACGGCAGCTACACCGTCAACGACCCCATCGTCAAGCTGACCGACGCCAAGGGCAGGGAACACACCTTGACCCTGTGCCAGAAGTGGCCTATCCGTACCCCGCGCCCGGCAGCCGAGCGTATGACCTCGCCCCGCCCGCTGATCACCGGTCAGCGTGTTATTGATACCATGTTCCCGCTGGCCAAGGGCGGCGCCGCTGCCATCCCCGGCGGTTTCGGTACTGGCAAGACCATGACCCAGCACCAGATCGCAAAGTGGTGCGATGCCGACATCATCATCTACGTCGGCTGCGGCGAACGCGGCAACGAGATGACTCAGGCCTTGCAGGAGTTCAGCGAACTGGTGGACCCCCGCACCGGCAAGAGCCTGATGGACCGTACTGTGCTGATCGCCAACACGTCCAACATGCCCGTTGCCGCCCGTGAGGCTTCTATCTACACCGGTATCACGCTGGCCGAGTACTACCGCGACATGGGCTACCACACCGCCATGATGGCTGACTCCACCTCCCGTTGGGCCGAGGCTCTGCGTGAGATCAGCGGCCGTCTGGAGGAAATGCCCGCCGATGAGGGCTATCCTGCGTACCTGCCCAGCCGCCTGGCGGAGTTCTACGAGCGCGCCGGTTATGTCAAGACGCTGAACGGTGCCGAAGGTTCCGTCTCCGTCATCGGAGCTGTCAGCCCCCAGGGCAACGACTTCTCCGAGCCTGTCACCCAGAACACCAAGCGTTTCACCCGCTGCTTCTGGGCACTGGATAAGTCCCTGGCTTACGCCCGCCACTATCCGGCCATCAACTGGAACGATTCTTACAGTGAATACCTGGGCGACCTGGGCGGCTGGTACTACGATAACGTCGGCCATGACTTTATGTCCTGCCGTGAGCGCGTCGCCAACCTGCTGCTGCAGGAAAATAACCTGATGCAGATCGTCAAGCTGATCGGCTCGGACGTGCTGCCCGACGACCAGAAATTGACCATCGAGATCGCCCGCGTTATCCGCGTAGGCTTCTTGCAGCAGAACGCTTTCCATAAGGACGATACATTCGTTCCGCTCGAAAAGCAGAAGCTGATGATGAAAGCAATCTTACTTCTTTATCACAACTCGCTGAACGCTATAAACGGCGGTAAGCCGATATCGGAGATTATCTCATACGGTTTCTTCGATAAACTGATAAAGATGAAGTACGATATACCTAACGACAAGCTCGAAATGTTTGACGAATATTTTGATATGATAAACAGTAAGTTTGCCGATGATTAAACCCGATAGGAGATTATTTTATGATTCAATATGCAGGACTGAGTGAAATAAACGGACCGCTTGTCTGCCTTGAGGGTGCCAAAGGTGTTTCTTATGATGAGATAGCAGAGATAAAGCTGGAGGACGGCACAAAGCGTTTAGGCCGTGTCGTTGAAATGCAGGGCGATAAAGTCGTCTTGCAGGTGTTTGAGGGTACAAACGGCATCTCGCTCACAAATACAAAAATCAGCTTTACGGGAAAGCCGCTTGAGATTCCGCTTTCTACCGAAATGCTCGGCAGAACGTTCAACGGCGCAGGCAAGCCGATTGACGGACTTGGTGCAGTCTTTCCGCAGAAATACGGCGATATAAACGGCCGTGCATTGAACCCCGTTGCACGTTCTTATCCCAGAAACTATATACACACGGGTATTTCCTCAATAGACGCACTTATGACGCTTATCAGAGGTCAGAAACTGCCTATATTCTCAGGCTCCGGTCTGTCGCATAACAAGCTGGCGGTGCAGATAGTAAAGCAGGCTAAGATTGCCGACAGCGAGGGAAAGGACTTTGCGGTTGTATTTGCCGCAATGGGCGTTCAGAATGACGTTGCGGAGTATTTCAGACGTTCCTTTGAGGAAACCGGTGTTATACAGCGTGTTTGTATGTTCCTTAATCTCTCGAACGATCCTATCATAGAGCGTATCCTGACACCCAGATGTGCGCTTACTGTAGCGGAATATCTTGCGTTTGAGAAGAATATGCACATACTTGTTATCATGACTGACCTTACCTCATACTGTGAGGCTCTGCGTGAGTTCTCTTCATCAAAGGGAGAGATTCCCGGAAGAAAGGGATACCCCGGTTATCTTTATTCCGACCTTGCCTCTATGTATGAAAGAGCAGGCGTAGTAGAGGGCAGTACAGGCTCTGTTACGCAGATACCGATACTTACAATGCCTAACGATGATATTACTCACCCAATCCCTGACCTTACCGGTTACATCACAGAGGGACAGATCATTCTGAGCCGTGAGCTTTACCGTAAAGGAATCACACCGCCCATTGATGTTCTTCCGTCTCTGTCACGACTGAAAGATAAAGGTATCGGTGAGGGTAAGACAAGAGCAGACCATGCCAACACCATGAACCAGCTGTTTGCCGCATATGCCCGTGGTAAAGAGGCCAAAGAGCTGATGACCATTCTTGGTGAGGCTGCCCTCTCTGACATTGACCTGATCTATGCGAAATTTGCGGATGCTTTTGAGAAGGAATATGTTTCCCAGGGCTATCAGGCAAACCGTGATATCGAGGAAACCCTGGCCATCGGCTGGAAGCTGCTTTCCATTCTTCCGAGAAGCGAGCTGAAACGTATCGATGACAAATTCCTTGACCAGTATTACGGAAAAGTATAAAGGGGGGATGATTTGTGGCATCAACACAGGTGAATCCTACCCGTATGGAGCTTACGAAGCAGAAAAAGAAGCTGGTGACTGCAGTACGTGGCCATAAGCTTCTGAAGGATAAGCGGGACGAGCTGATGAGACAGTTCCTGGATCTGGTACGGGAGAATATGGAGCTGCGAAAAAAAGTAGAAGCCGGTATCCGAAGCGCCAACACCAATTTTGTCATTGCAAAAGCCGGAATGTCGGAGGAGACTCTGAACACTGCCCTGATGGCTCCCAAGCAGGAAGTCTATCTGGAAACCGGCAAAAAGAATGTCATGAGTGTGGATATTCCTGTTTTTGAATACAAAACAAGAACCCCGGATGCCAACGATATCTATTCCTATGGTTTTGCTTTTACCTCCAGTGATCTGGACGGAGCGGTAAAATCCCTGGCAGACATCCTGCCGGATATGCTTCGTCTGGCAGAAGTGGAAAAGGCCTGTCAGCTTATGGCTTCCGAGATCGAAAAAACAAGGCGTCGTGTAAACGCCCTGGAGCATGTCATCATACCGGAAGCCCGGGCAAACATTAAATACATCACCATGAAGCTGGATGAGAACGAGAGAAGTACCCAGATCCGGCTGATGAAGGTGAAAGATATGATGCTGGAGGAGGCACATCATTACAAGGAGCGGGAGGCA
>OLRV01002866.1_pt1 | contig 12714 bp, 14 predicted proteins | sample 1672421 | NCBI WGS metagenome assembly OLRV01 (sample SAMEA3136684, study PRJEB25190) | human gut metagenome | biome: human gut; feature: human-associated habitat; material: faeces | place: Austria | collected 2013
TGCCTGCTTGCCGTCGTAATAGCCGCACTTTTTGCATACACGATGAGCCAGCTTGCGGCGGCTGCCGATGACGCCGAGATAATAAGGCTTGATTTTCAGCATCTGACGCTGTACATCGTAGTCACCGACATGGCCGCGGGTCATGATGCAGACGTAATCGTCCGGCGTGACGTCGATGCGCTCCGGCAGATGTTCATAATCGGCCTCATAGACGGCTTCAGCCTGCGGGAAGAGGGCATCATCGGCAAATTCAGCCCGGTCGTCGACGACGATGCAGGAAAAATCGATGCTCGCCAGGACCGGTACCAGGGCCTGGGAGACGTGGCCGCCGCCGAAGATGAAGACCCGGCCCGGATAGGACAAGGGTTCACTGTACCAGCGCCGACCGTCCTTTTCCGACAGGCCGGCGACATTCTGCCGGCACCAGTCGGCATCGACGGCGCAAAGCTCCGTCATTCTGCCGCAGCCGCGGCGCTGGCCGGCCGTGACCAGGGCCATGCCCCAGTCCTTTTCGTCGCTCACATCCAGGGCCAGCCAGGCAGCCTGATGACTTTTCAGGGCCTGCAGGACGCCGTCCAGGACATCCCCGAGCCCCGGCAAAGCCGGGTCGAGATACTGGCAGAAGACGGTCAGTTCGCCGCCGCAGGCGGCATTGATATCTTCTTCCTCATTGGGATGGAGGATGAGGCGGCGGAAGGCCGAACGCTTCTCATCCAGGCACTGGCGGCCGGCCTGGATGGCCAGGTATTCCTGATAGCCGCCGCCGACAGTGCCTGCCGTCGTACCGTCCAGAAAGACTGCCTGATGGCTGCCGATGCCGCGCGGCGTCGAGCCCTGGCTGGCGACGACCGTCAGGAGGACTGCCGGGCGGCCGCTGTTTCGTTCTTCCGCTAAGCGGGTAAATAAAGTTTCCATGTTCATCACCTATTCATTACCTATATAAAAGTAAAATGGCATCGCCCGGAACAGAAAGCATATCCGGCAGTTCCGCAGGCCTGTCTGGCTTGGCAAAGCGCCACCAGAGGTCCGGCGTACCTGCGGCCTGGCTGCGGTAGCGGAATTTGACGATCCATTCGAAGGGCTGTTCGATCTCTTCTGTCACCACAATGGGCCAGGCATTCTCACCGTCTGCCGCTGTAAAGGCATGGCCCCGGATGCCGACGGCGCAGAGATCATCACCGACAGGGCGCTGCGTCTCAAGCGTTACCTGCCAATCCGGTACAAAGACCTTGTCCGGCCCGACCTTTTTTGCCGCTGCAATATTCTTACAGCCTGTAAGAAGGGCTGCTGCCTTCGACTGGGGATCGGCAAAGAGCTGACGCGTCGGCGCACAGGCCGAAACGCGGCCGCCGTCGAGGACGGCGATGGACTGACAGAGCTGATAGGCTTCGTCGCGGCTGTGCGTGACCAGGATGACATCCTTCGGGAACTGCTGCAGCAAGTCCTTGAGCTCTGTCATGACCTTTTCTTTTAAATAACTGTCGAGAGCGCTGAAGGGTTCATCCAAAAGGAGGATGTCCGGTTCATTGACCAGGATGCGGGCCAGGGCCACGCGCTGCTGCTGGCCGCCTGAAAGTTCTGCCGGCTTCTGCTTTTCCAAACCCGTCAGGCGCAGGCGTTCCATCATGTACTGGGAGGGCGAAGGCTCCGCTGAATGGGACATGAGCCGCGGCGGGCTTCGTCTTGAGAAGCGGCTGTCCGGACACCGCAGCGGATATTGTCTTCGACACTCATATTGGGAAAGAGGGCGTAGTGCTGGAAAAGATAGCCCACGCGCCGCTGCTGGACGGGGACATTGATATGTTCGTTACTGTCGAAGAGCGTCCGCGTGCCGACAGTGACCCTTCCTTTGTCAGGCGTCTCGATGCCGGCGATGCACTGCAGGGTCTTGCTCTTGCCGCAGCCCGAGGCGCCGAGGAGGCCGAGGATACCGCCCTGATGATGCAGCCTGACGTCCAATGTAAACGTGCCCCAATCTTTGTAAACGTCGATATCGATCACGCCAGGCGCCTCCTTTCGCGGTTCCGCTTTTCAAAGAGATTGACCGTCAGGAGGACGACGGTACTGATGGCGATGTTCACGAGGACCCAGATAAAGGCACTGTATTCGTTATTCGTCCGCCAGAGCTGGTAGACCGTCGTCGAAATCGTCGCCGTATTGCCCGGGATATAGCCGATGAGCATGCTCGTCGCCCCGTATTCGCCCAGGGCCCGGGCAAAGGCCAGGACCGTGCCGGCGATGATGCCCTGCTTGCAGTAGGGCATGCGGATATGCCAGAAAATGAATGTATCCGACAAGCCCAGGGTGCGGCCGCTCCAGGCCAGCGTTTCATCGAAGCTTTCGAAAGCGCCGCAGGCCGTGCGGTACATGAGCGGGAAGGCGACGACAGCCGAGGCGATGACGCCGCCATACCAGGTCATGACGAAGCGGATGCCGATGTCATTGAGGAAAATGCCGACGGGATGCTTGAGGCCAAAGACCAGGAGCAGGAGCCAGCCGCAGACCGTCGGCGGCAAAACCAGCGGCAAAGTCAGGACGACGTCCAGGATGCCCTTGAGGAGCCGCGGCAGCCGGGCGACATAGTAAGCCAGGGCAATGCCGCTGAAAAAGACGAGGACACAGGAAATGGCGGCAATGCGCAGGCTGTTCCAAAGGGGATACCAATCCATACGCGGCCGTCCTTAGCCGACGGGACTGAAGCCGACGCTCTGGAAGATCTTCATCGCTTCTTCGCCTTTCAGGTAATTGAGGAAGTCCTGCGCTTCCTGCTGATGTTTGCTGTTCTTCATGACCGCTGCCGGATAGATGACCTGGCCGCACATGTCTTTCGTCGCGCTGTCCACAGGCGTTAATTTGGCGCTGAAAGCATCCGTCGCATAGATGACGCCGCAGTCGGCACTGCCTTCGCTGACCTGGGTCGTGACTTCCTTGACGTTCGAGCCGTACGTGATGTTGCCGGCCTGGGCGATGGCCTGTTCATCGAGGTTGAAGAACTTCAGGATTTTCTGGGTGTACTGGCCGACAGGGACGTCGCTGTTGCCCATGACCAGACGGATGGAGCCGTCTTTCAGCTTAGCAGCCATATCCTTGAAGTCCTTGATGTCCTTCGGGTTGCCTGCCGGCGTGACCAGGACGACCTTATTTTCCAAGAGATCGACGCGGCTGTCGCTCTTGATGAAATCGAGCTTGTCCGGATTAGCCTTCGCATCTTTCGAGGCATCGAGCTGGTTCATCTGCTTCTGGGCCGCCGAAATGAAGAGGTCGCAGTCCGCACCGTTCTGGATCTGCGTCTTCAGGGTGCCCGACGAGTCGAAGTTGTAGGAAATTTCGACATTCGGATGTTCCTTCTGATACTGTTCGGCAATTTTGTTCATCGTTTCCGTCATGCTTGCTGCCGCAAAGACTGTCAGATGGACTTTGTCACCGCTGGCTGCCTTGCTGTCATCCTTCTTGTCCGCACCGCAGCCGGCCAGGGCAAAGGCCAGGGTCCCTGCTAAAACAGCGGCTACGACTTTTTTCCAAGTCATGTACATGCATCTCCTTTTGTAAATTTATTTATTTTCGTTTACTTGCGGGCGCAGTCCTGTACTTCGCCACGCAGCAAATCCAAACCGTGAGGGATCGTGTCGAGGAAGACATCCATGCATTCCCGGCAGGCCTTGGGGCTGCCCGGCAGGTTGATGATCAGCGTCTTCTTGCGGATGACGCTGACTGCCCGGGACAGCATGGCCCGCGGCGTAATCTGCATGGACGCTGCCCGGATAGCTTCAGCAATGCCCGGTGCCTGACGGTCAGCCACGGCCAGGGTCGCTTCGGGCGTGACATCGCGGGCACCGAAGCCCGTGCCGCCCGTCGTCAGGATGAGGTCGGCCTGGCGCTGGTCGGCCAGACGGCAGAGCTGCTGTTCCAGCGGCCCCTTGCCGTCGGGCAGGAGGATCTGTTCGATGACTTCAAACCCGGCTTCTTTCAGCTTTTCGGCAATAGCCGGACCGCTGACATCCTGCCGCAGGCCTTTGCTGCCCTTGTCGGAAAGGGTGATGACCGCAGCCTGATAGGGGCGTTTCCCCTGACGCGGTACTTCTTCCATCGTATCGCCCGGACGGATGATGCCGCCTTCGAGGACGCGGGCAAAAACGCCTTCTCTGGGCATGATGCAGTCGCCGACGGCTTCATAGACGGCGCAGTGGTTATGACATTCCTTGCCGATCTGCGTAATTTCCAAAAGAACGTCGCCGCAGCGCAGCAGTGTCCCGACAGGCAGGGCCGAAAAATGAAAACCATCGACGACGAGGTTTTCCCCAAAAGCCCCGAATTCCACGTTGCCGCCGCGGCGACGGAAGGCTTCGATGCTTTCCAGCCCCAGGAGGCTGACCTGACGGTGCCAGTGTTCGGCATGCGCATCTCCCTCGATGCCCCAGTTTACTACGAATTTACCTTCCGGCACGGCCGTCTTGGCAATGCCGCGGACGTTGCTGATGCAAACAGCATGTACTTTTCCCATTGTTTTATCCTCCGATTTGATTCATCGTCTTATGTTCACTGATTTCTTTTCTTTCGGCAAAGCAGTGCTTCGCCGGTTTGTCTTCAATCGCTTCTGCCAGGGCCTGCTGCAGCAAAGCCTGGATTTCCGTATCCGGCCGGCCGCTGCGCAGCAGAGCGCGCAGGTCGACGCCGTCGTCATAGCAGAGGCAGGGCTTGAGGAAGCCCGTACTCGTCAGGCGCAGGCGGTTGCAGGTGCGGCAGAAAGCATGCGTATTGGCAGCGATGAAGCCGATTCGTCCCTGCAAGACTGCGCTGGCATAGTACGACGCCGGACCGTTGCCGCGCCGTTCCGCCGTTTCTTTTAAATCCGGATAGGCCCCTTTGAGACGTACCAACGCTTCATCGGCACTGAGGCCGGGCAAACTCGTGCCATAGCCGATGGGCATCAGTTCGATGAAACGCACGTCGACGGGCAGGTCCTGGGCGAGCCTGGCCAGCGCCAGGAGCTGCGGCACCGTCTCCTTCAAAAGCACAGCGTTTACTTTGACGTTTACATTTTCCGCCGCAGCTGCTTCCAGGGCCTGGACGACCGTATGCAGGCTGCCGCCGCCTGTGAGTGCTGCATACTGGCCTGCATCGAGCGTATCGAGACTGATGTTGATGCCGTCGACACCCAAACGAATTAAATCCGGCAGGGCTTTTTTAAGTAAAATTCCGTTCGTCGTCAGCGTCACGGAACGGACACCCGGCAATGCTTTCAGGACCGCCATGAAGGAAAGGGCGCCTTTGCGCACGAGGGGCTCGCCGCCGGTGATCTTGAAGCGGTCGATACCCAGGGCCAGGGCAGCCCGGCAGATGAGCAGCATTTCTTCATAGCGCAGGACCGCGTCGTGGCCGACGCTGGCCAGGGCTTCGGGCATGCAGTAACGGCAGCGGAGATTGCAGCGGTCCGTCAGGGACAGGCGCAGGTAGTCGATGGTCCGCCCCCACTTATCCTTCATAGTGCTCCCCTCCGTCATATTGGAAATGACCGCTCTTGCCGCCGATTTTTTCGACGAGGTGGATATCCTTGATACACATGCGTTTATCGACGGCCTTGCACATATCGTAGACCGTCAGCAAGGCCACGGATACACCCGTCAGGGCTTCCATTTCGACGCCCGTCTTGCCATCGCATTTGACCGTACACCGGCCTTCGATTTCCGAGGTATCGTCATGGAACATAAATTCGACGCCGCATTTAGTCAAATTCAGGATATGGCAGAGTGGAATAAGATTGCTCGTCCGCTTAGCTCCCATGATGCCGGCAATGCGGGCCACGCCGAGGACGTCGCCCTTTTTCATGGCGCCGGCTTTGACGGCTTCATAACAGTCACGGCTCATGGCGATACGGCCGCAGGCCGTGGCCGTCCTGGCCGTCACGGCTTTGCCGCTGACGTCGACCATGACGGCGTCGCCGTTCTTGTCAATGTGTGTAAACTTGTTCACTTTACCACCTACTTTCCAAAGCCGCAGTTCGGAAAGGTGCAGACGGGACAGTTGAGGCAGAGTCCACCTTCACCGAGACTAGCCAGGTCATCCGCAGAGACGGGAACGTCGGCAATCATTGAAGGCAGGACGAGGTCGAAAATCGTCCGTTTCGCATACATGACGCAGCCCGGCAGGCCGACGATGGGGCGGCCGTCGTCGGTATAGGCCAGAAGGAACATGGCCCCAGGCAGGACCGGTGCGCCGTAGGAAATCATGCGGGCACCCGTATTCTTGATGGCCAGCGGCGTCTGATCGTCAGGGTCGACGCTCATACCGCCGGTACAAAAGACCATATCCATGCCCTGAGCCAGCATATCCTGGATAGCCGCCGTAATGGCCGCCGGGTCATCGGCCAAGGTCGTGTGCATGGCCATGACGGCCCCGTATTCAGCCAGCTTGCTTTCGATGACCGGCGTAAAGGTATCTTCAATGCGGCCGTGAAAGACTTCATTACCCGTCGTGACGACGCCGGCCTTTTTTTGACCGAAGGGATGGACGTCCAGGAGCGGTGCCGGACCGGCCGCTTCCTTAGCCGCTGCCATCTTATCCTTCTTGATGACCAGGGGAATGATGCGCGTACCGGCCAGTTTATCGCCCTTACGGACCGGGAAGCCGCCGTGGCGGGTGGCGATCATCATTTCTCCCAAAGAATTGACGGCCTTCAGACCCTGGCGGCGAATCGTCAGGACGCCGTCGCAGTCGGCGATGAGTTCGATTTTCCCTTCCTTGGGTTCACTGGCATGCATATTCGCACCCATGCAGATATCGCGCAGGACAGCCGCCGCTTCATCTTCATGAAACATGGTGTCGTCCTTTTCCCAGATGTAAACGTGGTCCTTGCCGACGGAGAGGAGGACAGGGACATCGGCCTCTGTGATCACGTGGCCTTTACGAAAAACCGGTCCCTTCGTGACGCCGCGGATAATCTGGGTAATATCGTGACAGAGGACATGGCCGACAGCCTCTTCGGTTTTCATCATTTTCATAACTATCTATCCTTCCATTGTTTGTAATTTCTGCAGTTCATCGTCATTGAACCACTGCTGGAACTGACGGTCTGCCATGGCGTGCAGGGCTTCATCCATCTGTTCATACCGGGCCAGGATGATCTCAGCCTGCCGAGTCAGGACCGACCGGCCGCCGTCTTTGCCGCCGACATAACGGCGGATGAGGGGAAATCCCCAGATGGCCTCGGCATTACGCATGATCGTCCAGGCCTTGGAGTACGACATCGCCATTTCCCGGGCTGCCCCCTGCAGGGAACCGTGACGGCGAACACCGTCCAGCAGTTCTGCCACGCCGGGGCCAAAAGCCCGCTTATCCCCCAGGAGACACAGCGTCACCTTGCAGTGCAGCTTCTCTTTGTCCATAACCCCACCTCCTTCAAGCGTTATTCGTATCTGAAAATAACGATTGTACTTAAACTTATTATACATGAAAATTTGTTAGCTTGCCATACTTTTTTTGTAATTGTATATCCGTCAGTACTCATCATGTTATAATGTACTTATTATGTGTAAAGGATGTGATAGGATGTCAAAAACACGTCGTTCCCCGTCACTGGGCCTGATTGTCCTGGCTGGCGGCCTCAGCACCCGGATGGGCCGCGATAAGGCAGGCCTTCCCTGGCATGACACGGATTTGCTGACAGACCTGCTCCTGCGCAGCCAGGCCTATCCTTTTTCAGAACGCATCATTGCCATCAATCGGCCTTATACACCGCATGAGCTGCCTGCGAAATTAGGCCGCACGGTCCATCTCGTCGCGGACAGTTATCCCGGCTGCGGCCCCTTAGGCGGCCTGGAAGCCGCTTTGCACAGTGGTACCAGCGAGTTCTACCTGGTCCTCTCTGTCGATCTTCCCTTTTACAACTTTGCCCCCGTCCCGGACCTGGTCAAGTTACTGCGGCACCAGCCTGACCTGCTGGCTGTCATTCCCAGGACCGAAAACAAGCAGGACCAGCCCTTGGCCGCCTTATACAGCCGCCAGCTCCTGCCGGCCGTCGCGGACTATCTGCAAAAGGGCGAATACCGCTTACGCCGCCTCTACCAGGCCGTGCCGGCAGCCTACGTGGATGAATCCTTCCGGCCTGCCTTATACCTCAACATCAATACGCCCGAAGCTTATGAAGCCGCCAAAGGGCGCGATGCCAACAGTTGCCGCCAAGTCCCGGTCGTCACCCTGACAGCCCCGGACTCCGGCGACGGCAAGACGACAGCCGCCACGGCAGCCATTGCTGAATTGACGCGGCGCGGCTACCAGGTCGCCTATATCAAGAGCACCCACCATATCGTCACCCGCCAAAAGATTGGGTCCGACACGGACCGGGCCCAAAAAGCCGGCGCCGTCTCGGTCTGTCTCTGCGGCCCGGCCGATGTCCCCGAAGGCCTGTCGAAAGAAGACTATATCCTCGCCCTGTCCCAGCAGCAGCTGGCCGACCTGGTCCTCGTCGAAAGCCGCAGCCACGGACCATTCCCGCGGATTGACGTGACCCAGGCCGACACCGGGACACTGGTCGATGACATCTTATTCCTCACGGGCTACCGTTCGTCGGCGATATAATCGTTTTGTTCTTTTTTCCCTTGCACCTCCACAAAAGAAGTCCTACACTGAGACTAGTAAAGTATATCTTATCCGTGGTATACTAAAAATCTCCAGTTTATTTTTAAGTGAGGTGTTACTATGTGTGCCTATAAAAAAATAGACACCGTCTGTCCCTACTGTGGCACAGGCTGCGTCATCACCTGCACGGTCGACACGGAAGAGAACCGGGTCATCGAAGCCAAAGGCTCGCCGCGCGGTGTCAACAACGAAGGCCGTCTCTGCCTGAAAGGGCTGTACGGCTGGGACTACCTGAACGACCCTCAGATCCTGACTAAGCGGATCCGTAAACCGATGATCCGCAAAAACGGCAAGGGTACGCCCCTCGTCGAAGTATCCTGGCAGGAAGCCATCGAATACGCTGCGACCCGCCTCAAGGCAATCATCAAGGAATACGGCCCGGATGCCGTCATGGGCGCCGGTTCGGCCCGCGGTCCCGGCAATGAGGCCGCCTATATTACCCAGAAATTCATGCGCGCCGTCGTCGGCACGAACAATGTCGACCACTGCGCCCGCATTTGACACGCTCCATCGGTTACCGGACTCGGTGAGTCCGTCGGTGAAGGTGCTATGTCTTTCAGCGTTCCCGAACTCAAAGATGCAGAAGTCATTTTCGATATCGGCTATAACGCGCCGGTCTCGCATCCCCTCGTCGCCCGCCATATCGTCCGGGCCAAGAAGAAGGGCTGCAAGATCATCTGTGTCGATCCGCGCCTGACAGAAACAGGGCGCATCGCCACCATTTATCTGCCTATCAAGGGCGGCACGAACATGCTCTTCCTCAACGCCATGGCCCATGTCATCGTCACGGAAGACCTGGTCGACCACGATTTCATCGAAAAGCATACGACAGGCTTTGCCGACTATGCCAAAGAAGTGGCCCAGGAAAAATACGCTCCGGAAGCCGTCGCTGCGGCAACCCATCTCGACCCCGGCGACATCCGCCGGGCTGCGCGCCTGTTCGCCTCGTCCAAGCACACCATGACCCTCTGGGGCATGGGCATCACCCAGTTCTCACAAGGCGTCGAATGTGTCATCGCCTGCTCCAACCTGAGCCTCATGACCGGCAACTACGGTCATTACGCCACCGGCGTCGGCCCCGTCCGCGGCCAGAACAACGTCCAGGGAACCTGCGATATGGGCGTCCTGCCCAACCAGTATCCCGGCTATCAGGATGTGACCGACGACGCGATCCGCCATAAATTCGAAAGGGCCTGGGGCGTCTCCCTGCCGGCCCATGTCGGCCTGCCCTTGACCTACGTACCGGATAAAGTCCTGCGCGAACCGGACCCGAAAAAACGGATCCATGCCTATTACATCATCGGCGAAGACCCGGCCCAGTCCGACCCGGACCTGCCGGAAATCCGCCGCACCTTGTCGGCCATCGACCTGGTCATCGTCCAGGATATCTTCTTCAACAAGACCTGCGAATATGCCGACGTCGTTTTCCCGGCCACGGCCTGGGGCGAACACAACGGCGTATACACGGCCTGCGACCGCCGCTTCCAGCGTGTCCGCAAGCTCATCGAACCTCAGCCGGGCTGCAAGACGGACTGGGAAATCCTCTGCCTCATGGCAACGGCCATGGGCTATCCCATGCACTATGACAACACCGAACAGATTTGGGATGAAATGCGCTCCCTGTGCCCGAAATTCGCCGGCGCCAGCTATGAAAAAATGGTCGAGAACCACGGCGTCCAGTGGCCCTGTACGGAAGACAGCCCGGACGATACGGGGACGCAGTATCTCCATAAAGACGCCCAGTTCGCCACGGCTGACGGCAAAGGCCATTTCTACTACTATCCCTGGACCCCGGCCAAAGAGCTGGAAAGTCCCGAATACCCCCTGTCCCTGTCGACAGTCCGCGAAGTCGGCCACTACTCCGTCCGTACCATGACCGGCAACTGCCGCCTCCTGGCCGATTTGGCCGATGAACCGGGCTACATCCAGATGAACCCGGAAGACTGCCAGGAACTGGGCATCGCCAACGGCGACCTGGTCCGCGTCGTCTCCAAGCGGGGCCATACCATCACCCGCTGCCAGGAAACAGACCGCGTATCCAAGGGGGCTACGTATATGACCTACCAGTGGTGGATCGGCGCTTGCAATGAACTGACGTCAGCAGCCCTGGACCCGAAGAGCCATACGCCGGAATTTAAATACTGTGCCTGCCGCGTCGAAAAAATCGACGACCAGAAACAGGCCGAACGCGATGTAAAAGCGCAATACGCCGCCATCCGCGCCCGCATGGGCATTGAAGTAAAGGAGGTGTAAACGATGTTTAAACACGTCAAGACAGACCCGGAACTCTGCATCGGCTGCAAGACCTGCATGGCCGCCTGTGTGGCCAGCCATACGGGCAAGGCCCTGTTCGCCCTCAAGCCGAAGAGCTTCGACTTCACACCGCGGGTCCATGTCGTTTACACGTCGAAGGTCACCAAAGCCGTCCAGTGCCAGCAATGCCCGAAGCCGCGCTGCATGGAAGCCTGCCCCTTCCATTGCATCTCCCTGGGGCGGGACTCGGTCGTCATCGACGAAGATGCCTGCCGGGGCTGCGGGAAATGTTCCCGTGCCTGCCCCTTCCAGGCCATCAACATGACCAAGATCTACCACGGTGACACCAAAGGCCGCCCCTTCCGCATCGTCGCTTATAAATGCGACCTCTGCGCCAACACAGAAACGGGAGAACCGGCCTGCATCCCCGCCTGCCCGACGGAAGCCCTGAGTCTCTTCGACCCGGCTGTCGTCGCCGCCCAGCGGGCTAAATTGAAGGCACAAAAAGAAGCCGCCAAAACGCAGGCAGCTTATGAAAAAGCATTAAAAAAAGGAAAGCCATAACCATGGAAATCGTTACGATTACCGAAGCAAGGCGCCGTCTCGACGGCGCCTTGCCTTCCTATAAAGCGAAAATCGAATACGTTACACCGGACCAGGCCCTGGGCCGCATCACGGCACGAGATATTACAGCCGTCCAAGCCTACCCGCCCTATCGCAAATCGCCTTTCGACGGCTACGCCATCCACAGCCATAGCCAAAAAGACTATGAAGTCATCGCGACTATCGGTGCCGGCGTCGTCTACGAAGGCCCCGTCGCCGCCGGACAGGCTGTACGCCTCATGACGGGTTGTGCCGTCCCAGATGACTGCGATACCGTCATTCCCCAGGAATATGTCAACCGCCATGGTGCCCGTATGGAAGTGACAGAAAACATCGCACAGGGCAGTAATATCATCCCGATAGGCGAAGAATGTAAGCCCGGCGCCGTCATCATCCCAGCTGGGACGAAACTCACAGCCGGTGCGCTTTCCGTCGCCGTCGGACTGGGAAACTATCGGCTGCCAGTCTATGTCAAGCCACAGGTCCTCTTCCTGACCTCCGGTAGGGAACTGGTCATGCCTGGAGAAGTGCGGCACGACGGCCAGATTTACAACTCCAATGCCTATCTTTTCCGGTCTTTACTGGAACAGTACGGCGCAGAGGTCACTTTTTACCATGTATCGGACGGGCCGGATCAGCTAGCCGCTGAAATAGCTGCCGTCCACCGCCTGGCTCAGGACAAGGACCTCATCGTCAGCACAGGCGGCGTCTCTGTCGGCCTCTATGACACGATGCCTCAGATTTACGAAGCCCTCGGTGCTATCCAGCTCTACAACCGCATCACCATGCGGCCGGGCTCGGCCTCTTACGGCGGCGTCATCGACGATAATGTCCATAGGATACTCATCCTCGGCCTGTCCGGCAATCCGTCGGCCTCGTTCAACGCCTTCCACCTCCTGGTCGTGCCCATCCTGCGCCGCCTCAATGGCGAAAAGGACTGGGAATTCCCCCGGATCACCTGCCACCTGGGCGACGCGATTCACAAGCAGAACCCTGTCGACCGCTTCGTCCAGGGCCGCCTGACCTACGAACAGGGCCAGCCCGTCTTTACACCCAATACGACCTTGACGTCCAGCGCCCTGCTTGGCCTCGCCCATACCAATGCCTTGGCATACATAAAAAAAGGAACGCCGCCCCTCACGGCCGGCGCCACGGTAGAAGCGCTGTTACTGGAATAATCAACAGGCATCATTTGGGCAGATTCTGCAGCAGTAGCAGCAGAAC
>OLRV01002872.1_pt1 | contig 12690 bp, 9 predicted proteins | sample 1672421 | NCBI WGS metagenome assembly OLRV01 (sample SAMEA3136684, study PRJEB25190) | human gut metagenome | biome: human gut; feature: human-associated habitat; material: faeces | place: Austria | collected 2013
TAGCTGAATTTCTTGATTTTGCTATTCAAGCCAAGTTTGCTTATGTCAACAAGCTACGGCGCAGAGCGCCTTCACGGCTTAGATGGAGTGAAAATTTTGTGAGTAAAAAGGAAAAAACGAAGCAGGAAAAGCGGCAGTGGGTGGTCACGGTCGTGATTCTTTCCTTTGTGCTTTCCGTGCTGATGTCGGTTTTAACGAGCCTGTTCGTTGATTCGGCGGGGCTGCTGGTCGCGCTGCTGGCGCTGATCGTGCTGATTTCCATCGGCGTAATAACGGATGTCATTGGTACGGCGGTCACGTCGGCGGACGAGCAGCCGTTTATTGCGATGGCCTCCAAGCGGATCAAGGGCGCGAAGCAGGCGCTTCGGCTCATCCGAAAGGCGGAGCGCGTGTCGAGCCTGCTCAACGACGTGGTGGGCGATATCGTCGGCGTTATCAGCGGTTCGGCCGGTTCGGTGATCGCGCTGTATCTGGCGGCGATGGGGCTGCCGACGGCGGTGGCCTCCGTGCTGATTGCGGCGTTCACGTCCGCGTTTATGATCGGCGGCAAAGCGGCGGGCAAATCCATCGCGATTGAGCAGAGCGCGAACATCGTGCTGTTTGTCGGCAAGACGATGGCTCTTTTTGAGCGCAAAACGACAAAACGAAAGAAAAATAAGAAAAACTGAGGGAGGTGCTGTCGATGGCGATTCTGCCTGAAATCAGCGGGCCGGATGACGTCAAGCGTCTGGATGCGAAGCAGCTGGACGAGCTGGCCGCGGAGCTGCGGCAGACGATTATTGATACCGTGTCGCGTCAGGGCGGGCATCTGGCATCCAATTTAGGCGACGTTGAATTGACGATTGCGCTGCACAGGGCGTTCAACAGCCCGACGGATAAGCTGGTTTTCGACGTCGGTCATCAGATTTACACGCATAAGCTGCTCACCGGCAGACAGGAGCAATTCAAAACCCTGCGCTCCTATCACGGCATGAGCGGTTTTCCGTGCCGCGAGGAGAGCGAGCACGATTTGTTCGATACAGGTCATTCGTCCACGTCCATTTCGATGGCGCTGGGGCTGGCGCGCGCCAGAGATCTGAACCACGAGGATTATCACGTGGTGGCGATTGTCGGCGACGGCGCGCTGACGGGCGGCATGTGCTACGAGGCGATGAACGACGCGGGCAATGGGCACACGCGGCTGATTGTGGTGCTCAACGACAACGAAATGTCCATTTCCAAAAACGTGGGCGCACTGTCGGAATATTTCAAGCACCTTCGCGCGAGCGCGTCGTGGTACGGCAGCAAAAAGCGCATCCGCGACAAGCTGACGCGCGTTCCGCTGATCGGCAAGCCGCTGGCGCGCGCGATTGAAAACGCGAAGAACATGGTCAAATCCGTGACGACGGGCGGCGAGATGTTTGAAGCGCTGGGCTTCCGCTACCTCGGCCCGTTCGACGGCCACAACATCGAAGAGATGACCCATGTGTTTGAGGAAGCGAAACAGGTTCAGGATATGCCGCTGCTCATCCACGTGATTACGAAAAAGGGATACGGCTACGATCTGGCGGAGCGCCAGCCGGAGAAATTTCACGGCGTTGCGCCGTTCCGCGTGGAAAACGGCATGAAGCGGAGCCAGAGCAGCAAGGAGAGCGCCGCGCAGGCCGCGGGCAAAGAGCTGATGAACATGGCGGCGGAGGATGCGCGCGTGGTTGCGGTGACGGCGGCCATGGCGGGCGGCACGGGGCTGACGGAGTTCGCGTCGTATTATCCGAGCCGGTTTTTTGACGTGGGCATTGCCGAGCAGCACGCGGTGAGCATGGCGGCGGGCATGGCGCGCGGCGGCTACCGTCCGTATTTCGCGGTGTATTCCACGTTCCTGCAGCGCGCCTATGACCAGATTGTGCACGACGTATGCCTGCAAAACCTGCCGGTGTGCATCCTTTCGGATCACGTGGGGCTGGTCGGCGACGACGGCAAGACGCATCACGGCGTGCTCAGCGTTCCGATGCTGATGAGCATCCCGAATTTGACGCTGCTCGCACCGCGCGATACGCGCCAGATTCGTCAGGCCGTGCGCGCGACGCTCAAGCTGGATGGGCCGTGCGTCGTACAGTATCCCAAGGAGGGCATCGAGCCTTACGCGCAGAACGTGACGGGCGAACCGTTTGCCGTCGGCAAATGGCAGACGCTGATCCCCGGCGGGCAGGACGCGGTCATCCTCGCCTATGGCCGAATGACGCAGAACGCGATTCAGGCCTCCGAGCTGCTGGTTCAGCGTGGGCTGTCGGTCGGCGTGATCGACTGCTGCTCGCTGAAACCGCTGGATATGGATTGCCTGCGCGCGCTGTTCGAGCGGAAGGCGAAGATCGTCACGATTGAAGAAGGCGAAATGATCGGCGGATTCGGCTCGGAAATCGCGCGTGTGTGCGTGGAGGAAAACGCGGATGCGCCCGTGCAGATCATCGGGCTGGAAAACCGCTTTATCACGCACGGCTCCGTGCCGGAGCTGCTGCGCGAGTGCGGGCTGACGCCGGAGCAGCTCGCGAATCGAATAGAAGAAATCGCAGGAGACAAGGAGAGCAGTCATGTCGGATAAGAAACGGGTTGACGTCGCGCTGGTGGAGCGCGGGCTGGCGCAGAGCCGGGAAAAGGCACAGGCGCTGGTGATGTCCGGCGTGGTCTATATCGGCGAAAACAAGGTGGACAAGGCTTCCACGCAGGTGACGCCGGAGGACGAGCTGATCGTGCGGCAGACGGGCACGGGCTACGTGAGCCGCGGCGCGCTGAAGCTGGAAAAGGGGCTCGCGGTCTTCGGCGTGGAGGCAAAGGAGCGCGTGGCGATGGATTTAGGCGCATCCACGGGCGGCTTTACGGACGTGCTGCTGCAAAACGGCGCGGCGCATGTCTATGCCATCGACGTGGGCTACGGCCAATTGGATTGGAAGCTGCGCAACGACCCGCGCGTGACCGTGATGGAGCGCACCAACGCGCGCTACCTGACGGCGGACGACCTGCCGCTCAAGCCGACGCTGGGCGTGATGGATGTGTCGTTCATTTCGATTACGAAGATTTTGCCTGCGGCTGCTGCGATCATGGGCGAGGACGGCGAGTTTATTTCGCTGATTAAGCCGCAGTTCGAGGCGGGGCGCGACCGCGTGGGCAAAAAAGGCGTGGTTCGCGACGCGCAGGTTCACCTTGACGTGGTGAAAGAGATTCTGCAATTCATCGACGCGGACATGGGTTGGACGGCGCAGAACCTCTCCTTTTCGCCGATCAAGGGGCCGGAAGGGAACATCGAGTTTCTGGTGCACATCCTGCCCAAATGCCGCGCGACGCACTGCGTCACCGAGCAGGAGGCGGCGGAGGTCATTCGTCAGGCGCACGAATCGCTGGGCAACGCCTGATTTGAAAAAAAGAGGGAGGACATCGGCGCATGATTCGCAACGCGATGTTTTATCTGAACCAGAATAAGCCGTCGGTTTTCGACACCGTGCGGGTCTGCGCAGAGCTTTGCCGCGAGCGGGGCATCGAGCCGATTTTCTTTGAGGCGAATCGGGAAGAATTGATCGAAAAGCTGGGCAACGAAGCGGAAACGGCGCGGTATTTCCCAGAACCGGAAGCCGGAACGGTCGATATGCTCTTTGTATTCGGCGGCGACGGCACGGTGCTGCGCGCGCTGGATATGTATGTGGACAGGGACATCCCGATTCTGGGGATCAACCTCGGGCGGCTGGGCTTTCTGCTGGAGACGCAGACGCAGGAGCTGCCGGAGGCGCTGGATATGCTCGTTCGCGGCGAATACGCCATCGAGCGGCGCATGATGTTGTATGCGGAGGGCATGTGCAACGGGAAGCCCGTTTCGGCCTATGCGACCAACGAAGTCAGCATTTCCCGAGGCCTCTCCCAGCGGATGATCGCGCTGGATGCGCTTGTCGGCGGCGCGCTGGTGGATCATTACATCGCGGACGGCGTGGTGCTGGCCAGTCCGACCGGCTCAACGGCGTATTCGCTTTCGGCGGGCGGGCCGATTGTCAGCCCGGATGTGCCGTGCTTTGTGCTCAACCCGATCTGTCCGCACACGCTGCAATCCCGGCCGATTGTGCTTTCCGCCGACGAGCCGGTGACGCTGCTGCTGAACATGAAGGAGATGCGCGAGGGCATGCAGCTCTCCATTGACGGGCAGGCGATCAGCCGGATGCGCAACGGCGAACGGCTGACGGTGATGCGCTCGCCGCACGACGCGCAGCTTGTGCGCTTTTCAAGGGCGCGCAATTTCTTCTCGCTGCTCAAGGACAAACTCTCTCAGTGGAGCTTATAAACGGCGGATTTTCCGACCGACCCGATTCGAGGAGGACGTTATGAAGGCAAAACGGCAGGCTTTGATCCGCGAAATTGTGGAGAGCCAGAGCATACAGACGCAGGAGGAGCTTGCCGAAGCCCTGCGTGTGCACGGGATGGTGGTTACGCAGGCCACGGTTTCCCGCGACATCAAGGAGATGCATCTCATCAAGGTGCTTGCGGAGGACGGCGTGTATCGCTACGCGATGATTGACAAAAACGATCAGGGCGTGGGCGACAGGCTGATCCGCATGCTCTCCGATTCGGTGGTCGATATCAACAGCGCCAACAACCTGATTGTGATTAAGACCCTTTCCGGCAGCGCGCACGTTGCGGCGGAGGCGGTGGACAGCCTGCACTGGCCGGAAGTGCTGGGCACGGTCGCGGGTGACAACACGATTCTGATTATCGTGCGTTCCAACGACGAGGTGGACGCGGTGATCCGCCGGTTTAAGAACATCGTCAGGTAAGAGGGGAAGATTGCGATGCTTTTGCAGCTTAGTATTCATCATCTTGCGCTGATTAACGACATGACCATCGACTTCGAGCCGGGCATGAACGTGATGACCGGCGAAACCGGCGCGGGCAAATCCATCGTCGTGGACGCTGTAAATCTGGTGCTCGGCGAACGCGCGGACAGGGATTTGATTACAAACGGCGAAATGAAGGCGCGCGTGGAGGCGGTATTCGATATCGCGGACAACGAAAAGGTCAAGGCGCTGCTGGGCGAACTGACGCTGACCGGCGACGAGGATACCGCGTCCATCTCCCGCGAGCTGACCAGCGCGGGGCGAAACATCTGCCGGATTAACGGTACGATTGTTCCGCTTCAAACGCTCAAACAGGTTTCCGCCCAGCTGTTGGATATCCACGGCCAGCACGAGCACCAGTTGCTGCTGGACAGCAAAAACCACATCGGTTATCTGGATGAATACGCCGCGGACGAGGTTCGGCCGCTGCTGGCGGAAAATGAGCAGGCGTATGCCGCGTGGCGGCAGACGGCGCAGAAGCTCTCCAAACTGCGCAAGAGCGTGGCCGAAAGGGAACAGCGCATTGACATGCTTCGCTTTCAGCTCGAAGAACTGCGCGGTGTGCATTTGACGGCGGGCGAGGAAGAAGAACTGGAGCGCCAGAAGGTGTTCTATCGAAACGCGGGCAAGATCATGTCGGCGTTTGACGAATCCTGCGCGCTGCTGAGCGACGGCGTGGAGGGCGGATCCTCGGCGGTGGAGCTGCTGCGCGAGGGCGTGAACGCGCTGGAGCCGGTGGCCTCGCTCGATGCGAGATATGAAACGGTATACGCGAGGCTGGACGGCCTCTGCTATGAGGTGGAGGACGCGGCGCGCGATTTGCGCGACCTGCGCGAGGACATGGACTACGACGGCGAGGAAGCCGAACGTGTGGAAAGCCGATTGGATCTGCTGCGCCGCCTGAACCGCAAATACGGCGCGACGACGCAGGAGATGATCCGCTATCGGGATAAAATCGAGGCGGAGCTGAGCGAATTGGAGGATTCCGACGAGGCGGCGGAACGGCTGGAAAAGGATTACCGCCAGATGACGCGGCGGCTGGAGGAGATTTCCGTAAAGCTGACGCATGCGCGGGAGGAGGCCGCGAGGCGCTTTGAACGCGCGATTGTCGAGCAGCTTCACGATCTCGGCATGAAAAACGCGCGGCTTTCGATGGCGTTTGCGCCGCTGGGCGAGGGCGAAAAGCTGCGCGACCGCTTCAGCGCGCAGGGCGTGGATCGAATTGAAATGATGTTCTGCGCGAATCTGGGGCAGCCGCTCAAGCCGCTGGCGCGCGTAGCCTCCGGCGGCGAGCTGTCGCGCATCATGCTGGCGCTCAAAAATCTTTCGGCGCAGAAGCCGGGAATTCCCCGAAGCATGGTCTTTGACGAAATCGACACCGGAATCAGCGGGCGCATGGCGCAGGTTGTGGCCGAGAAGATGAGCCAGATCGGAGACCATCATCAAGTGATCTGCGTGACGCATCTGCCGCAAATCGCCGCGATGGCGGATACGCAGTATCTGGTCTGCAAATACGATGAGAACGGCGCGACGCGCACCGAGGTGACGCGGCTGAGCGAGAGCCAGCGCGCGCAGGAGATCGCCCGCATGGTGGGCGGAGCGGGCTGCGAAAGCGAGAGCAGCGTTCGCCACGCGGCCGTGATGCTGGAGGAAGCGAGGGCGCGCAAGCAGGCGCTCCGCGCGGCCATAGAAGGAAAATAAAGCCGCCGTCACTGGACGGAACAGAAAAAGCAGAAAAAACCGACGACGCTCCCGCCTGAGGCAGAGGAAGCGCCGCCGGTTTTACTTTTAATTTTCGCCTTTGCGAATGGCGATGCACAGCGCGCCGTTTTGAACGGTGCAGTCGATGGTGATCGGGAAATCGAACGTATTCTGAAATTCGAGGTTGAGCTTGATGGTGCCGCTCGTGGGGCTGCTTCTTCCGACGGCGGCGTCTACGCCGTGCGGGGCATATGTCGCGCCGCTGGGGCCGTGCGTGTGGCGATAAATGATGGAAATGCCCTCCGGGAGTTGGAGCAGGGCGTTATAAAGCGTTGTGGAAACCTGACAGGTGCCGCCGCCCGAGCCAGCGACAGATTCGCCGTTGATCAGCACGGGGGAATCCTTGTAGCCGCGGCTCTTGCGATACGGCCCGGCGACCGCGTCAAAATCAAAGACATAGCCCGAAGCATAGGTTCCGTTGATATAGCCGCATCCGACGCGGATGTTTTCCATGCGCCCCAGATTCAGCTCGGAGGTGCGCAGCGAATAGAAGGTTGTGAAGACGGAAATGACGTCGCCCGTCTGCGCATAATCGGGGTTGGGGGCGACGGGTTCGAGCTGCTTGATATCGCCGACGTACAGATAGCCGACGACGCGCTTATACGGCACGACCGCCCAGCCGTCCTCAATCTGCCAGATGCTCAGGCGGGAATCCGCCGCGAGGGTGACGAGCTGCTCGGAATCTGCGTCCGGCGCGGCGTACAGGGCGGTTTCCACCGCGGTAACGGCCAAATAGCTGTTTCGAATAACGCCGTAGGGGGCGACGTCGTCCGACACGGGGAGAATATCGTCTACATTATGCCGACCGACATAGTAAATGCCCACGTCGCTGCGCCAGCAGAAGAGCCACTCCTGATCGTAGCCGAAAATCTGGACGGCTTCGCCTTCCTTGAGCAGGCCGAGCGAGGCGCTGTCCTTATCGGCCTGACTGCGCATGCTCATGGAGATCTTGGCGACGCCGGTATATAGAATTTTCGGCGTGCCGTCCGCGTTGGCGTTTTGCATGAATTTTTCCATGCAGATAGCCGTTCCCGTGTCTGCGAGCGCGCCGAAGGCCATACATAGACAAAGCAAAAAGAGGAGCAAGAAATGTTTTCGCACAGAGAGCCTCCGTCAATCGTTTTGAAGGGTATTGTTTTTTTATTATACCCCCAAACGACGAGCAAGGCAAGCGGCAAAAGCGCATAGTTTGTGGCCGGGAGGTGTCCGACGGTGAAAGAGAGCTATGTGCTGAAACGGCGGAACGGGGAGGCGTGCGGCTACGTCATGGCGAGGGACAAAGAGGTGCGCGTGCGCCTGCCGAACGAAAAGGGAACGGCGAAAATGGCGGTCATTTATGCGGATCAAACGCAGACGCTCGAAGGCATGCTTGACGGGCTGGAGCGGACATATCCGGCCGCCGGAAGCCGCCTGCTGGGCGCGTATGTATGTTCGGGCGGGCGGCTGCTGATGGATACGGGCGAGGCGGCGCGCCGAGCGTTTGAACGCGCCGAAGAAGCGTGCCAGCCCGCCCAAAGGCCGGAAGGAAAAAGAAAGGATGCGCGCGGAGAGGATGCGCGGACGCACGCCCGCCGCCAAACCGAAGGAGATACAATCGAGGCGGCGGAGCGCAGATGGCCGCCGCCGCCCTGCATGCCGGGAGCGAGGTATGTAAACGGCGCATGGAAGGTCAGTCAAGGGGTGGCGCGCTGAAAACCGTTCGATTCGCCGCGCTGCTGTGCCGCAGACCGATTTCGCGGATGTAGTGCGTTCGGCCGCCTTGCAGCCGGGGCGGAAGGACGGGCGGAGCGGGTTCGGGCGCCGGGGCGGGAACGGCCGGCTGAACCGGCGCATCGGCACGGCTTTGAACCGCGCTGAAAAGATCGTAGGCCGTGACGACGGACGCGGGGGATTTCGGACGGCTGGCGTTTAGAAGCGCATACGGGGAAATCATGCAATCAAGCCCCTTTCTTTATTTCTTTCTTCATTCTATGCCCGTAAAAGGCAGGCGTTACGCGGAAAAAGTGGCAGCATTTCCACCTTTTCGATAAAATGGGATTGAGAAAAAGAGGAACATCATGTATAATATCCCTAACCGAAGATTGCCTGAAATGAGGTGTATGAATTGGACGAACAGAAGAACGGAACGCCTGCGCCCAGAAGACGCAGACGCGCCGACGTGCAAAGAACGGTAATCAGCGAGGATTATACGGATTCCTTCCAGCCGAAGGAGGCGAAGCCTCGGGAAGAGGCGCGCCAGCCCCGAAGCGAGGTGCGTAAGCCCGCGCAAAGCAGCGTGCAGCGTCAGGTCTGGGAAGATGAATACGATGATTTTGACGACGAGCCGCGCCACAAAAAAGGCGGAAAGAAGCGCGGGAAGGGCGACAAAACGGGATGCCTGATCGGCATTATCATTTTGCTGCTGATCGTTATCGTTGTGTTTGCGCTGGGCTGGATTGTATTCCCTGCGCAGAAGGACGACATTCTCACCAGAATCGGCATCATGGCCACGGCCGAGCCGACCATAACGCCGACGATTGAGCCGACCGCAACGCCGACGGCCGCTCCGACGGCTACGCCTACGGTTGAGCCGACCGCAACGCCGACGGCGGCGCCCACAACTGCGCCTACGGCTACCCCGACGGCCACGCCGACGACTGCGCCCACGGCGACGCCGACCGCAACCCCGACGGCCACGCCTACGGCGACGCCGACCGCAACACCGACGGCTACCCCGACGGCGACGCCGACCGCAACACCGACGGCCACCCCGACGGCTACGCCCACGGCTACGCCGACCGCATCTCCGACGCCTACGCCGACTCCGACGCCCACCCCGGTTCCCTATCGAGCTGAAAAGGCGTCCGCATCGGAAAACGCTCTGCCGGAGAATGTGCTCAAGAGCAGCTTTGTCGTTTCCGGCGGGCAGAAGGTTGATACCTATGCCAGCAGCGAAACCGTCAGCATGGGCGACCCGAACAAGTACAGCGCGCAGGGCGGTGTGCTGACCTTCCGCGGCGGCCCGCTTCGCCAGAACGCGGCATACGGCACGGTCGAGGTGACGGAGGAGCAGCTTTCCGTCGTCCGCGGCATGCGCACCTCCAGACTGGATAACACATACACCGGCTTTGGCTTCGGCAGCCAGCCGCTGATCGTCAAGTGGTACAAGAACATCCGCGAGATGATGAACATCACGGATGAGTCGAAGAACACGACGGCGATGAAGGAGGTCATTGTTCCCTCCGACGACGGCAAGATTTACTTCTACGATTTGGACACGAAGGCGTATTCCCGCCCGGCGATTGAGATTGGTCTGCCGGTCGGCGTGACGGCTAGCGTCAATCCCTACGGTTATCCGCTGCTGTATGTCGGCCAGAATGCGGAGGCGACTTCCGCCTACACCGGCATTATCGGCATGCGCATTTACAACCTGATCAATCAGAAGATGATCGACTTTGAAACCAGCAAGGACGAGGCCGCGCTGGGCAAGGAAGACGCCGTCGCGCCGTCTTCCATCGTGGAAAGCGGCTCGGATACGCTGGTGTACACCGCCAAGAACGGTCTGCTCTACACGCTGGCGATGAATACATCGTTCGATCTGAACAATGCGACGATCTCCGTCAACCCGGTGAAGACCGCATACGGCTATACCGGCAGCGTCAGGGATTTCAAGCAGGGGATCACCGGCGGCGTGGCCAGCTACGGCGACTATGCGTACTATGGCGACGACACGGGCATCCTCCAGTGCGTGGACATGAACACGATGCAGGCGGTCTGGGCCATTGATCTGGGCGAGAGCATGATGTGCACGCCGGCGCTGGAAACGGAAGAAGACGGAGGCGTATACCTGTACACCGGCACGGCGCTGGGCAAGACGGGGCGCAGCGCGCAGATTCGCTTGCTGAAGATCGACGCGCTGACCGGCGACATCGTTTGGGAATGCCAGAGCGCGATCAAGGGCAAGTATGCCAGCAAGGACGCGAAGGCCGGTTCCTACGCGGGCGTGATGGCTTCTCCGCTCGTCGGCGAGGGCGAAATCAACGACCTGATCATCTTCAACGTGAACCACGTCGAGCTGGATGACAAGAGCATCTGCGCGGTTGTGTATGCGCTGGATAAGACGACCGGCGAGGAAGTATGGAATCAGCCGCTGGATGTGGATTCCAAGTCTTCCCCGATTGGGCTGTATCAGCGCGACGGCAAGAGCTACATCGTCATGGGCGACGACGGCGGCACGCTGCGCCTGATGGACGGTTTTAGCGGAACAACCCTCAGCACGCTCAATCTTGGCAGCGCGATTCAGGCTTCCCCGGCGGCTTACGGCAATGAGATTGTCGTCGGCACGACGGGCGGCATGCTGTATTTTGTTGAACTGAAGTAAGAAACGGAAGGCCTGCGCCGCCGCGGGGATGACCTGCGGCGGCGCGTTTTATACGAAAAAACGGGAGGCTTTGCGCCATGCATACCTATGTGATTGCGCTCGATCAGGGGACGACCAGCTCCCGCGCCGTTTTGTTCGACGAAAGCGCGCGGATCGTCGCCATGAAGAGCTATGAATTTGAGCAGATTTATCCGCAGCCCGGCTGGGTGGAGCACGACCCGGCGGCGATCCTTAATACGCAGGTTGACGCGCTGCGCGAGGTCGTCCGCATTTCCGGCGTTCCGCTGGACAGCATCGCGGCAATCGGCATCACCAACCAGCGCGAGACCACGCTGCTCTGGGATCGGAAAACCGGAAGGCCGCTGCACAACGCGATTGTCTGGCAATGCCGCAGAACCGCGCCGATTGTCGCCCGGCTCTGCGAGGAAGGACTTGAAAAGCACATCAAATCCGTGACGGGGCTCGTGCCGGACGCTTATTTTTCCGGAAGCAAGCTGAGCTGGCTGCTGGATCGGCTTGGGCTGCACGAGCGCGCCGAGCGCGGGGAAATCTGCTTCGGCACGGTGGACAGCTTTCTGGCGTGGAACCTCGTCAGCGGGCGGCCGCATGTGACGGACGCGACCAACGCGAGCCGGACGATGCTCTTTGACATCCGCAAGAACGATTGGGACGACACGCTGCTCGACGCGCTGAACATTCCCCGCGCCGTGCTGCCGCGCGTGACGGATACATCGGGCGTGATCGGCATGCTCGATCCGTCCATCCTCGGGCGATCCATCCCCGTTGCGGCGCTCTGCGGCGACCAGCACAGCGCGCTCTTCGGTCAGGGCTGCTTTGAGCCGGGCATGATGAAAAACACATACGGAACAGGCTGCTTTCTGCTGATGAACACGGGCGATCAGCCTGCCGTCAGCCAGAACGGGCTGGTTTCGACGATTGCGTGGCGGCTGAACGGAACATGCACCTACGCGCTGGAAGGAAGCGTATTCGTTGCCGGCGCGGCGATTCAATGGCTGCGGGACGAGATGAAGATCATCGAGCGCGCTTCCGAAACGGAGACCATCGCGCGCTCCCTGCCCGATAACGGCGGCGTGTACATGGTGCCGACCTTCACGGGGCTCGGCGCGCCGTATTGGGATATGTACAGCCGGGGCACGATCATCGGGCTTACGCGGGGGACAGGACGTGCGCATGTTGTTCGCGCGGCGCTGGAATCCATCGCGTATCAATCGGCCGATCTGGTCAGCGCGATGGCTTCCGACTGCGGACGCAAGCCGTCGGAACTCCGCGTGGACGGCGGCGCGAGCGCGAACCAGTTCCTGATGCAGTTTCAGGCGGATGTGCTGGGCTGCAAGGTGATCCGCCCGGCGGTGATTGAAACGACGGCGCTCGGCGCGGCGCTGCTGGCCGGACTGGCTGTCGGCGTTTGGAAGGACATGGATGAAATCCGGCGCGTTTGGCAGATGGATTTGAGCCTGACGCCGCAGATGACGGAGCAGGAGCGGGAAAAGACCATGACGCTCTGGCACCGCGCCGTGAAGCGCAGTATGCGCTGGGCGGCGGAGGAAATGGGCCTGAACGGATACTTTCAGTATCGGCTGAATCCCATGGAGATGATTTATCGGCCTACGGGACAGCGGATTCTGTTCCGGGGCGCGGACGATCCGGAAAAAAGCAAGGGCGTGAAGCTGCCAAGCGGTTATTTTGCGATGCTGTGGT
>OLRV01002877.1_pt1 | contig 12662 bp, 9 predicted proteins | sample 1672421 | NCBI WGS metagenome assembly OLRV01 (sample SAMEA3136684, study PRJEB25190) | human gut metagenome | biome: human gut; feature: human-associated habitat; material: faeces | place: Austria | collected 2013
CGATCTGCACGGAATGGTCGATGACCATGTCGGACTGGACCTGCGGGTTGATGACTTCCGGATCTCCGCCAAGCTCCTTGACGGCGTCACGCATGGTGGCGAGGTCGACGATGCACGGCACGCCGGTGAAGTCCTGCATGACCACGCGGGACGGGGTGAACTGGATCTCGTGGCTCGGCTGTGCGGCCGGATCCCAATCCAACAGGGCCTTGACATGATCATCCGTGATGTTGGCGCCATCGATGTTGCGCACCAGGTTCTCAACAAGAACCTTCAACGAATACGGGAGATGATCGATGCCCGGCAAATCCGCGATGCGGTAAAAGTCGTAATCCTTGCCGCCCACCTTCAGGGTGTCGAGCTGGTCGTCGCGCACAGACATGCTACCTCCGAGCTTTTGTGGCTGGTTGAAACTTTCCAGCAGCCGATTATCCGTTGCCAACGATACAGCCACGTTACTTCAGCACTGGCGTGTCTTCTTGAAACGTGAGAAAATGGCGACTATTTTCGGCACGCACCACAGGCACAGCACGAAAATGATGGCGGACACCACAAGCGCGATGCCCGTCGCCGCGAGCATTTCGCCGGACGGTATCACGAGCGCGAAGAAACGCGCGACGGGCGGAATGAACATGCCGGCCGCGCCCGCCACGGCGAACGCCAATACCAGACCGCCTCTCCACGAGTTGAGTGGACGGGCCACGCGCGCCAGTACGAAGATGCCCATCATCAGCAGGATAATCGCGTTGACGCCACGAAGCATGCCCAGCTGCGCGGCGGAATGCTGTGCGTCCCAGCCCATGAACTTCGGCAACAGCCACGAATCGGCGAGAATCGACAGAGCCGTGGCGATGCCTCCCGGCAATGCGAAGTGCACCACGCGCCTGAGGAAGCCCGGAATGTAGCGGCGCGTGTTCGGCGCAAGCGCGAGGATGAACGCCGGCATGCCGATGGTGAGTGCGCCGATGTAGGTGATATGGCGGGGCAGGTATGGGAATGGGATCTGCGTCAGCACCACGCCGAGCGAGATCAGCGCGGAATATACGGTTTTGACGAGGAACAGGCTGGCCACGCGTTCCATGTTGGCCATGACCTGGCGTCCACGTGCCACCACATCGGGCAGATGCGAGAATTTCGAATCGACGAGCACCACTTGTGCGACGGCTTTGGTGGCGGGTGCCGCGTTGCCCATCGCGATGCCCAGGTCGGCCTCCTTGATGGCGAGCGCGTCGTTCACGCCGTCGCCGGTCATCGCCACGACATGATCGCCTAGGTGCAGCGCCTGGACGATCGCCTTCTTCTGGTCGGGCAGGACACGGCCGAGCACGTCCACGTTCTCCAGTACTTTCGCCAGTTCCGTGATGTCGGCGGGCAGTTCTCGCGCGTCCATGAACCGTGGCTCCGCGTCTCCGGTGAGCCGTACTTTTCTTGCGATCGCACCGACGGTGACGGGATTGTCGCCGGAGATGATGCGGCAGCGCACGCCCTGCTCGCGGAACCAGGCGAGTGTGGCTTCGGCGTCGTCGCGAATGTGCTCGGAGCATAATACCAGCGCGACGGGCCGCGATGCGGGGTCGATGGCGGGATCGCTTTCGTAATCGGCGGGCGCCTTGCCGTCATGCCGTGCGATCAGCAGCACGCGGTTGCCGTCGTGTGCGGAATCGTTGACCAGTCGAAGAACGTCGGCGTAATCGCCATCCAAGTGGGACAGCACGACTTCCGGCGCGCCCATCGTCCATGCCGCGCCGTCATCGGCAATCGAGCTCCATTTGCGTGCCGACGAGAACGGAACGCGCTCCGCGACGGGACCGGCGGAGAATCCCTGCTTGCCCAGTCCGTTGAGAATCGCCAATCCGGTGCCGTTCGGCTGTCCTTCGTTCGACAGGTCGTACAACGCCTGTTTCACGGCATGTTCGTCAACGGTATTGGCTCCGATGCCATCCAGCATGCGTATTTCGTTGAGCATGATGCCGCCGTCGGTGACGGTGCCGGTTTTGTCGAGGTTCAGGCAGTCCACGCGTGCGAGGGTCTCCACGGATTCGAGCTCCTGCACGAGCGTGTTCTTGCGTGCCAAACGGATGGCGGCGAGCGCGAAGTTGAGCGAGGTGAGCAGTACGAGGCCTTCGGGGATCATGCCGACCACGCCAGCCACGGCGGACACCACGGCGGAACGCCATTGGCCGGTGGAGATGGCTACATCCCAACCGCCGACCGCGTGCACCTGCGACCAGATGAGCAGCACGCACAGCGGTACGACGAGGAAGGTCATGAATTTGAGGATGGTGTTGATGCCCTTGTTGAGGTCGGACACGGTCTTTTTGTAGACCTTCGCCTGCGCGGTCAAGGTGGCGGCATAGCTGTGCGCGCCGACCGCGTTGACCTTGACCAAGGCCATGCCGGAGACCGCGGTGGATCCGGAATAGATGTCGTCGCCTTCGTTCTTGCGCACGGTGCGCGATTCGCCAGTGAGCATGGATTCGTCGAGTTCCAGACCCCAGGTGCGCACGATCTGCGCGTCGGCGGGAACCTGTTCGCCGGAGCGGATCCACATGAGGTCGCCGAGCACGATTTCGTTGTGCGGCACTTCGACGTCCTTGCCGTCGCGTCGTACGAGATAGTCGGAGGCTACGAGGATGGAAAGCTTGTCGAGCGTTCGTTTGGCTTTCAGTTCGGTGATGATGCCGATGCCGGTGTTGATGAGGATGACGAGGCCGAACACGGCGTCTCTCCATGATCCCGTGACCAATACCATGACCATGGCGGCGAAGATGATGCCGTTGAACAGGGTGAACACGTTGGCTCGCACGATGTCGGCGAACGAACGTGACGTGGACGATTTGACGGCGTTGACCTGCCCGCTTTCCGTAAGGGCGGCGACTTCCGCTGCGGTGAGCCCCTTTTCACTGGTTTCAGGCATGGTTTGACTTTCGCTCATGCTGCCAGCATACCGCTTGGCGATGCGCGCCCGCAGGCTTTTCCCGTAAAGCTCCGGCAAAATTCAGGGTTTTCTCAGGGTGCGTTCAGCGCCACTCATCCGAACCGATTCGAACTCACCCGAATGCGTGGAGCGGTTCACTGTTTGCCGCCGTGGCTGATGGTGGTGACGAGGATTGCTCTGTCGTGCGGGTCGTTGTTGGCTATGCCGGCTACCGCGTCGGCGAGCGGCGTCGCATCCGTCATGCGGTCGTTGATTGTGAGCGTCGCCGCGAACAGCGTGCTGTCGGTCGGCGTGGCGATCGGGTTGAGCAGTGCCACTGGAATGCCCGCCTGTCTTGCGGTTGTCAGCGTGTCGTACCAGCCGTCATGGTTCACGCCGGACACGTCGATTCCCGAAATGACGATGATGCTGACCATGCGTTGCGCCATATCCTCGACCGCTTGCCGGGCGGTGTCCTGCATGTCGACCGTGCCGGCGACCGGCAGATACACCGGCCTGAGCCCGCCCGCCTCCATGGCATCCAACGCCAGGCGATCGGTCTGTTCGTCTTGGGAGCCGATCATGGCCACGTCGAGACTGTTGCGGTCCTTCATGCTGTGGGCGACCGCATCGCCTGCGGACTGCGTATCTCCCACCGCGGCATTGTTCGGCGTGCAGCCGGCCAGCATGGAGATACCGAAGACGGCTGCAAGGAGACCGGCTGCGGCACGCCGCGCGAAACCGGTCATCGTGTGGCTTTCCTGAATAGCGCCACCGTTTCGACATGGTGGGTGGTCGGATAGATGTCGAATGCGCGAATATCGGCAAGATCGTATCCGAGCGAGGCCAATGTGGCGGTGTCGCGTGCCAGCGATGCCGGGTCGCAGGCGATGTATACGACGCTTCGCGCGCCGGATTTGGTGATCTGCCTGCATACCTTCGCACGTGCGCCGGCACGCGGCGGATCAAGCACCACGATATCGGGTTTGGCCAAATCGTTGCGTACGTTGGCAAGCGTCTTGGCCACATCGCCCACACGGGCGTCGACATTGCCCAAATGGATGGCCCTCAGATTGCGTTGCGCGTGTTTGACAGCGGTCTTGCCACCTTCCACGCTCAGCATGCGCGTGCGGCCGGCGCTTAACGTGGCCAACGGCAGCGTGAACAGGCCGGAACCGGAATACAAATCCCACAGGCATGCGGAAGCGGCGCCGTCAAGCTCGCCATGCACCAAGGACATCACATGGCCGGTCAACGCGATCGGCGCGTGACGGTGCATCTGCCAGAATCCGCCGGCGTCCACACCATATTCGAATTCACGTCCGCACACCGTCACCTTTTCGGTAAGCTCGCGATTGCCCGCCGTCACCTCGCCATCGACGAGCACGGCGTAGTTGTCGGCGATTTCGGCATTGCCGCGAGGCTCGGGAACAGACAGACGAATCTGCGATCCGGGAGTGAATCCCCCATCCCACACGTGTTCCTTCTCGGCCACGTTAAGCAACGCGCGACTGGCCAACGGCATGGTGTCGATCGGCACACGCACGTGGGTGCCGCGTCTGCGCATGGACGGTCGGCCGTTCTCGTCCGCAATCATCTCGATGCGGGTACGCCAGTGCAGCCCCTGCTCCGCCTCATCCTCGGGCATGCGCTCGATCGGCACGTCAACGTCGACATGGCCGAGACGTCTCATCTGTTCGGCGATGGACATGGATTTCCATTTAAGCTGTCCGGGCAGTGAGACGTGCACCAAATCGGCACCGCCGACGCCGCCGCCCATGGCAAGCGGACCCGCCAACGGCCATACGGGTTCGACGCGGTCCTCGCTGGCTTCCAGCACTTCCGTCACTTCGCCAGTCCAAAAACGGTCCTCGCGATCATGTGGCTCGTCCAACACGACGCGTACCAGCTCGCCCGGCAACGCGAATCGCACGAACACGACGCGTCCGTCGATGTGGCCGACGCAACGGCCTTGGTCGGCGTATCGTTCGATGCGGATGGTCGATTCCATCAGTGCTGTTCCTCCGTTTCGTTGTTGTCGTCCATCGCGTCGGCGTTTGGTTCGGCCAACGTCTTATGCCGATGCATGGGGGTGGCCACGATGAGGTACGACACCCAGATGGCCAACGCCCAGAACGGAATGCCCATGAGCAGACGTGCAGTGCCGAGCCAGCCGACCTGGTTGGACAGGTACAACGGCACCTGCACCACCAGTCGTAGGGAGAACACACCGATCCACAACGCGGTGATGATGGTGTACGCGCGGTTCAATGCCTTGTCGCCACGCCAATCGGCAAGCCATGCGCGCAGATGCTCGGTTGGCAGTGTCCGGATGAATTCGATCACCAAGCCAAGTCCCGGTACACGTACCATCAACGAAATGGCGAGCAGCACGATGTAGAAGGCGTTGGTCAGGAATCCGAACATGTAGTAGTTGCGCGCCTCGTGGCTGTTCCATGCCCAGATCAGGCAGATGCCGACTGCCAGAAGGCCGGAGACGGCGCCCATGACGGATTGGCGTTGGCATAGGCGGACGATCACCTGCAGTACGGCGAGGGCTGCGGATACGCCGATGGTCAGATGCAGGTCGGAGGTGATGACGAACATCACCACGAACACCACGCCCGGCAGCATCGATTCGACGACGCCGCGCGGACCGCCGATCGCGTCGATGACGGAGAAATCGTCGGCATCGCCGGCGTCGGCGAGCGCGCCGAGGCCGGTTCTTTTCTTGGTTTCGGTTTCAGCCATGCGTTTGTGTTTTCGTGGTCGTCGTTCGCTCAGCGCACTTCGGAGAACATCGGTCCACGCGACAACGTGGTCTTGACCTCGACCTGCTGGTCGGAGTCAAACGGTCCCTTCGGCTGGCCTGGAATGTCCATCGTCCTGCCTGCCTGTTCGGCTTCGGCGGCTTCCTTGGCGGCCTTGCGTTCGGCCGGGGCGACCGGCGGATGCATCGGGATGAGGTCACGCGGGGCCAGCGGGTCCTCGCCGCGTTCCACGACGATGTTGGAGAAAAGCTGGTTCAGCGCCTTGGTTTCGGCGTGGTCCGGATCGGTGGCGGCTTTGCCGGAGAAGATGCCGCGCAGCATCCACCGCGGTCCGTCCACACCGACGATGCGGGTGACGACCTTGCGTCCGCCCTTGACCACGACCGGCAGTGTCAGTTCGGTGCCGAACACGCCGTCGGTCTCCTTGGCGTCTTTGTTGGCCTCAACCAGGTCGGCGCGCACGTCATCCCACAGTCCCATGGTCTTCGGCGCGGCGAAGGCTTCGATCTCCACGCTGGAGGATCCGTAGGTGATGGTGGTGCCGAGCACCTGCTGGGTGGCGCGGTTGGCCTTCACGCGCAGTTCGATGCCTTGGAGGAACGGCAGATAGTAGGCGCCCATGTCGAGGTATTCGTCATAGTCGGGCACGTTCTCGTCGTCGACGTCCCACGGACCGTGCGCATCGCCACGGCCGTCGTACTCATCGGACGGTTCCGGAAGGATGGTTTCCTGAATTCCACCGGCGGGCGCCTCGGCGGTTTCGGAGATGGCCTCATCGGCCTTGTCGTTCTCTTCGGCGGCGGCTTCAGCGGCTTCCTCGCTCTGACGCTTCTTCTTGCCGAATCCAAACAGTCCCATGATGTTCCTCATTTCATTACGGTTGCAACCGTGACTAGCCTAGCACCCATGCTTAATACGGGCTGGGAATCGGAGTGTGTCCTCCCGTTGCCCGGCATTGGCCGGATGGCGGCCGCAAAAACTCACACGTCGTAGGTGATGCTCAGCGGCGCATGGTCCGACCATCGCAGGTCGTAGGTCGGAGCTTTGTCGATGACGAATCCGCGGGCCGTTTCGGCGAGTTCGGGTGTGGCGAACTGGTAGTCGATCCTCCAGCCGACGTTGTTGTCGAAGGCGCGGCCCCGCTGGCTCCACCAGGTGTACGGTCCTTGGATGTCTCCGCACAGGGAACGCATCACATCCACGAATTCCAACTCCCCCAGCCATTTGTCCACGTAGGCGCGTTCCTCGGGCAGGAAGCCGGCGTGCTTCTCGTTGGCTTTCGCGTTCTTGATGTCGAGCGGCGTGTGCGCGATGTTGAAATCGCCGCACAATACCGCCTGCTTGCCGCCGTGCGCCGCTTCATCGCGCAGTTGTCCCATACGTACCAGCATGGTGTCGAGGAAACGGTATTTCTGCTTCATTTTCTCCGGATCGTCGGTGTTGCCGGCGTGCACGTACACGCATACGACAGTGACGGTGTACCCTTGCGGGGTCTTCACATCCGCTTCGATCCAACGGCCGGAATCGACGTCCTCGGCAAGTCCCGGCAGTCCGTAGCGCTTGTCGATGACGGGCAGCGCGGAGAGCAGACCGACGCCGGCGCGTCCCTTGATACGGCAGATCTCGTTCATGCGATCAAGCCCGCTTTGGTCGGCGATGCGTCCGGCGGTCGCGTATTCGAAGCCGAATTCGTCGAAGATGGGGTCGATTTCGTTTTGCGGGGCGCGTACTTCCTGCATGCACCACACGTCCGGCGTGTTCTTCGCGGCCCATTGCTCGATGCCTTTGCGTTTCGCCGCGCGGATTCCATTCACATTCGATGTCGTGATTGTGATCGTCATAGCGCCTTAGCCTAGCCGGAATACAAGAAAACCTCCCTTGTGGGAAGGGAGGTTTTCCAGATGGCTGACGCGATCAGTCGAGTCCGAGCTGCAGCTTGCCGCCTGGGATGGCGTCCAGCAGGTCGCGGGTGTACTGCTTCTTCGGATGGTCGAAGACCTCGTCGGTGGTGGCATGCTCCACCAGCTTGCCGTGCTGCATCACCACGACCTCATCGGCGATCTGACGCACCACCGCCAGATCATGGGTGATGAACAGGTAGCTCAGTCCCTTTTCCGCCTGCAGGTCGTTGAGCAGGCGAAGCACCTGGTCCTGCACCAGCACGTCCAATGCGGAGACGGCCTCGTCGCAGACGATCACATCCGGATCGAGGGCCATGGCGCGCGCGATGGCGATGCGCTGCCTTTGGCCGCCGGAAAGCTCGTTCGGATAACGGCTCATCACCGATTCCGGCAATTCCACCATGTCGATGAGCTCGCGCACACGCTTGGCACGGCTCTTCTTGTCTCCGATGCCGTGGATGCGCAGCGGCTCCTCGATGGACCGGTAGATGGAGTACATGGGGTCGAGCGATCCGTACGGGTTCTGGAACACCGGCTGCACATGACGTCGGAAGTCAAGCAACTCCTTGCCCTTGAATCCGGAGACGTCTTTGCCGTCGTAGGTGACGGTGCCGGCGGTCGGCTCAAGCAGTTTCAGCACCATGTTGGCCACGGTGGATTTGCCGGAACCGGATTCGCCGACGATGGCCAATGTGGTGCCCTTCTTGATGGAGAAGCTCACATCGTCGACCGCCTTGAACATCTCCTTCTTGCGCGGCAGTTTAAATTCCTTGGTCAGGTGATCCACCGTGATGATGGCTTCGCCCTTCTTCAGGGAATCCTCGTTCACCGCGTGCTCCATGACCGCGGTGGCGTCGCCGCCATGTTCCTTGACGGAGATGATGCGCTGCGATGCCAAGGACGGCGCAGCGGCGACCAAACGCTTGGTGTACGGATGCTGCGGATGCTGCAGCACTTCCAGTGAAGGACCGGATTCCACGACCTGGCCCTTGTACATGACCACGATATGCTGGGCGCGTTCCGCGGCCAGACCGAGATCGTGGGTGATGAACAGCACCGCGGTTCCCAGGGAATCGGTCAGCATGTGCAGATGGTCGAGGATCTTCTTCTGCACGGTCACGTCAAGCGCGGAGGTCGGCTCGTCGGCGATGAGCAGTTCCGGACGGCAGGCCAGACCGATGGCGATCAGCGCACGCTGACGCATGCCGCCGGAGAATTCGTGCGGGAACTGGCGGGCACGGGTGGCGGCGTCAGGCAGACCGGCCTCGGACAGCAGACCGGCGATGCGGTCGTCCATGGTGGAGCCGACCACATACTTCTTGGCGATGTACCATGCGTCATCGTCCTTCACCCCGGCTTTGATCAGGCCATCGGCCACACGCCAGCGGGTTTCGGATCCCGGAACCCATTCCTCGGCGAACCGGGCCATGATCTTGTCAAGCTCGTCACCGCTCTTGCCGATCTTGACAAGAGCCTCCTTGGCCGCGGCGATCAGACCAGGCAGTTCCTTGGAACCAAGGAAGGTCTCATCGTCATTGCCCTTGAGCTCCACTTCGTCACCGGCCAGGGCCTTGGCGAATTCGGAACGCTTTTCGTGGTCGATGTCCATGTTGTTGGCCACCAACGCTTCCTTGACCTGGGTGCCGATGCGCCACACCGGGTTCAGGTTGCTCATCGGATCCTGCGGGACAAGACCCATCTTGCTACCACGGAGCTTGTCGAAATCCTTCTGCTTGAAGCCGGAGATCTCCTGGCCATCAAGCTTGATGGAGCCGCCGACCACATGGCCAGTTCCCGGAAGCAGGCCAAGCACGGCCATGGCGGAAGTGGATTTGCCGGAACCGGATTCGCCGACGATGGCCACCCACTGGCCGGGATACACGCTGAAGGACGAGTTGCGCACGGCATGCACGGCCTTGCCTTCATCGGTGGTGAAGTCGACCTGGAGGTTCTTGACCTCCAACAGCGGCCCGTGGGCGCGCTGCATGGCCTCGAGGTTGTTCTCGGTATTCATTTCAGTCATCGAATATCCCTTCACTTACACTCAGGCCGTACGGCTCTTCGGATCGAGCGCGTCCTTGACGGCGTCGCCCATCATGATGAATGCCAGCACGGTGATGGCCAGCGCGGCGGACGGGTAGAACAGCACCATCGGGTCAGTACGCAGGATGGACTGCGCGTTGGAGATGTCTCCGCCCCAGCTGACCGTGGTGGTGGGCAGGCCGACGCCCAGGAAGCTCAGCGTGGCCTCGAGCACGATGTAGGTGGCCAGCGAGGTGGTGCCGACCACGATGATCGGAGCCAGCGAATTCGGCAGGATGTGGCGGAACAGATTGCGGATCGGGGTGGATCCCAGAGCGGTGGACGCCGTGTTGAATTCAAGGTTCTTGGCTTCCATCACAGCACCTCGCGCGATTCGTGCCACGGAGGTCCAGCCGAACAGCGTCATCACCAGAATGATCTTCCAGATGGAGCTGCTCGTTTTGAACATCTGGAGCACCACGATGGCGCCAAGCAGAATCGGCAGCGCGAGGAAGATATCGGTCAGTCGGCTCAGCACGGCGTCGACCCATCCTCCGAAGAAGCCGGCGATTGCGCCGATCAGCGTTCCGAGCAGCACCACCAGCAGTGTGGCGAACACGCCGACGCTCAGCGAGGTGCGGGTACCGTAGACCACACGGGAGTATACGTCGCAACCTTGCAGGTCGAAGCCGAACGGATGGCCTGAGGAAGCCGGCTCAAGGGAATTGTCGAGCGTGCAGTAGTTCGGGTTCTGCTTGGTCAACACGCTCGGGAACAGCGCCACGAACACGATGAAGATGATCAGCAGTCCGGAGATGATGAACAGCGGGTTCTTACGCAGGGTTCGCCATGCGTCGGCCCACATGTTCGAAGCCGGTGCGGATTCGTCCATCGAGTCGACGGCCTTCAGGGGCGTCTCATCGAGCGGTGCCACATAGCGTTCCTGTCCCGGAAGCACGGTGGAAGGATTGTTCTCATTCATTTCGGTCATTTCTTGTTCCCTCCCTCGACTCACGCGTAACGGATTCGCGGATCAAGCGCGGCGTACAGCATGTCGACCAGCAGATTGCAAACCACGAAGATCAGCATGAGCAGCGTCACGATGGACACCACCAGGTTGCCTTCTCCCTTGAGGATGCTCTGATAGGTCAGGTAGCCGATGCCATGCACGTTGAAGATGGTTTCGGAGATCATCGCGCCGCCCATCAGTGCGCCAAGATCCTGGCCCAGATAGGTGACGACGGGAATCATGGAGTTGCGCAGCACGTGGCGCAGCATGACGGATTTGTTGTCCATGCCCTTGGCGCGCGCGGTGCGCACATAGTCGAGGGCGATGTTGGACGAAATCTCCGTACGGCTCAGACGGATGATGTACGCCATCGATACAGAGCCAAGCACCATGGCCGGCATCAGCAGATCAAGGAATCCTGGATTCGCTCCGGCGGTGACCGGCAGCAGATGCCACTTCACACCGAGGAAGTACTGGCAGAGGAAGCCGGTGACGAAGGTCGGCACGGAGATGAGCAGCAGGGAGAAGATCAGGATGACGGTATCGCACCACTTACCCTTCTTCAGGCCGGAGATCACACCGAAGATCACGCCGAAAACCGCTTCGAACACGAAGGCCATCAGGGCGAGCTTGATGGTCACGGGGAAGGCGCGGCCGATCACGTCGATGACAAGCTGTCCGGAGAAGGTCTTGCCGAAGTCGAGGGTCAGCGCGTTCTTCAGGAACAGCAGATACTGGACGATGAACGGCTTGTCCAGATTGTATTCGGCACGGATCTGGGCCGCGACCGCTTCGTTGACCGGCTTGTCGCCGAACATCGCCTTGACCGGGTCGCCCGGCAACGCGAACACCAGGGCATACACCAGAAGCGTCGTGCCGAGAACCACAGGGATCATCTGCAGAATGCGTCGCAGAAGATACTTGCCCATTGGTTTCTCCTTTTGATTACTCACTCGTTCGCCAGCCGTTTGCGGCTTCGTCCCCTACGCTCACGCGTATAGGACATGAGGCCCGGGGCGGCCGGCGCTTGCCCCGTTACGTATCAGTGATACTGCACCACAGTGCTTTATATTGCAGTTTCATGAAAGACAGCTGAAAATATACCCCACGCGCGGACATCTTCTGTTGATGTCGCATGTCCAGCCGTCATGGACCTCCGATGGAAGCCCCGTTTATTACGCGGAAAGGAAGGAACGGATATTCGAATCCGTTCCTTCCTTCATGTCGATCCTACGAAATCAAAATCAGAGAACGGCTCACTTGCCGGACTTGGTCATGTTCTCGTAGACCGGCAGGTTCTGCCAGTTCATCTCGAAGCCGGAGACACCGGTCGAGGCCACACCATAGGCATTGGCGTAGTACAGCGGAACGGCCGGCAGGTCGTTGAGCAGCACTTCCTGTGCCTGCTGGTACAGCTTGTTGGCGTCTGCGACGGACTTGGAGGCAGCGGCCTTGTCGCACAGCGCATCGAACTCCGGGTTCTTGTAGTCGCCATCGTTGGAGCCGTTGCCATCGGCAGCGGCGGAGGCGAAGTTCTGCACCAGGTAGTTTTCGGCGGACGGGTAATCCGGCTGCCAGCCGCTACGGAACGCGCCGTTCACCTTGCGGTCGGACACGGCGGTGCGGAAATCGTTGAAGGTCGGGTACGGGTTGGTGGCGGCCACGCCGGCGCCCAGCACGTTGTTGATGGAGTTGACCACGGCGGTGTAGATGACTTCGTGGCCACCATCGGCGTTGTAGGCGAAGGTGAACTTGTCATCGGAGGTCCACGGGCTGATGGCGTTGGCCTTCGCCCACAGTTCCTTGGCCTTCTTCTCGTTGTACTTCAGGTTGCCGGAGCCCTTGAGGGAATCGGAGTAGCCCGGGGTCAGCGGGGAGGTGAAGTCGGCGGCCGGGGTGCCGGTGCCGTTGAGCACCTTCTTGCAGATGTTCTCGCGGTTGATGGCCATGGAGACGGCCTGGCGACGCAGGGTGCCTTCCTCGGTGTCGGCTTCGAAGTGCTTCAGCTTGGCCGGGATGGTGAACTGCTGGATGACGGAGCC
>OLRV01002881.1_pt1 | contig 12656 bp, 9 predicted proteins | sample 1672421 | NCBI WGS metagenome assembly OLRV01 (sample SAMEA3136684, study PRJEB25190) | human gut metagenome | biome: human gut; feature: human-associated habitat; material: faeces | place: Austria | collected 2013
AATGCGATGATCTTTTTCATGTTTGTTCCTCCATCATGTTCAATCTGTATGATTGTGGGGATAAAAATCCCACTGTTATTGTACAGGACTCATGAAGACCTGTCAATATGTCTCCCGGCAGCAGACAAAATTTTTTTTTGCGCCGGCTGAAAGATTTTTGCACGCCGCCCGGCTCAGTCGTCGACCTTCTCCGAGTCGATGATGGGCCCGCCCATATACATGTGCAGCTTCTGCCGCGCCTCGCGCACGCGCTTGGAGAACGCGAGCGTCGCAATGAGGTCGAACACGCCGTCGACGATCAGCGAGATCCCGGCCAGCAGCATGATCGAGTCGAACTTGCCGAACAGGATCACGCACCCGAGCGCGATCGTGATGACGGCCAGCGCCGCCAGCACCCACCAGCCGCCGAGCTTTGCCCGCGCGCAGTCAATGCCGTCCTGCAGCGTGACCATGCCGTCGATGACCAGAAACACGCCAAAAATGACGGTCAGCAGCCCCTGGATGACCTCCGGCCGCAGCAGGCAGAACACGCCGCACACCAGCAGCACGATGCCAGACACCAGTGCGTACGACCCGAACAGCCGCCCCGAGGCCAGATAGCTCACCACCGCCGCAATGCCGGAGGCCAGCAGCAGAATGCCCGCCACATAGCAGATAACGTCCGCCGACGTCTGCGGCGTCAGAATAAACAGCAGCCCGATCAAAATCGCACTGAACGCGATGATCAGACTGCGCCACTTCAGGCACTTGAAATAACTCCGGATGGATCCCATAAAAAAGCTTCCTTTCATTCTTTATAATAATATTATGCCGCGTCCCGCCCCAAAAAACAACAGTCATTTTCCCACCCCTGCCCGACCACCACCCAAAGGCTCCCCTCCCAGGGGAGCTGGCGTACCAATCCTGGCATAAACTACGCGCCTGAGAGGTCGCCGCAAATTTGCTGTAACCTCTCCGTCCCGGCTTCGCCGAGCCACCTCCCCTGGGAGGGGAGGCTTTGGATCTGCGCCCCATCTCCACGCTCTGCGCATTCTATGATTGCATTTCCCGCAGAAAAATGCTAAAATACCATGATAGAATAAATTGGAGAGGTATCCGCGTGTATCTGAAATCATTGGAGATCCAGGGCTTCAAGTCCTTCCCGGACAAGACGCTTCTGCAGTTCGGCAGCGACTGTACCGCCATCGTCGGGCCGAACGGCAGCGGAAAATCGAATATATCCGACGCCATCAGCTGGGTCCTAGGCGAACAGAGCACCCGCGCCCTGCGCGGCGCGAAGATGGAAGACGTCATCTTCGGCGGCACCGCCAAGCGCCCCGCCGTCGGCTACGCCGAGGCCACCCTCGTCCTCGACAACTCCGACGCCAGCCTTCGCATCGAGACCCCCGAGGTCATGATCACCCGCCGCTATTTCCGCTCCGGCGAGAGCGAATACTATATCAACAAGCAGCTTGCCCGCCTCAAGGACATCAACGAGCTGTTCATGGACACCGGTCTTGGCCGAGAGGGCTATTCCAACATCGGCCAGGGCCGCATCGACGAGATCCTTGCCCTCAAATCGACCGACCGCCGCGAAATTTTCGAGGAAGCCGCCGGCATCTCCAAATTCCGCCACCGCAAGGAGGATACCGAGCGCCGTCTGGTCAACACTGAGGACAACCTTCTGCGCATCGGCGACAAGATCTCCGAGCTGGAGCTGCAGGTCGGCCCCCTGAAGGAGCAGGCGGAAAAGGCGCAGAAATATCTGACGCTCCGCGGCGAGCTCCGTGGGCTCGAGGTTACGGTCTGGCTCGAAAACCTCAAAAAGATCGCCGAGACCGCCCGCAAGGCCGAGACCGACTACGCCTCCGCCGCCTTCATCCTCGAGCAGGCGCACGACGAGCTGACCACCCTCTACAGCCGCTCCGAGCAGCTGAGCCTGCAGTATAACCAGCAGACCCTCCAGCTCGACCACCAGCGCGAGACCATCGGCCAGCTCGAGACCGCCCGCCAGCAGACCCAGAACGATATCACCCTCCTGCAGTCCGAGATCCAGCACCACCGCACCAACATCGCCCGCGTGCAGCAGGAGCTGCAGGACCAGCAGACCCGCAGCGGCGGCATCGCCGGGCAGATCGCGGCCGAGCAGGAGAAGATCGCGGCAAATGATCAGGAGCTTTCCGAGGCCGAACAGGCTCTCGCGCAGGCGCAGACGCAGGCGGACGCCCTCTCCGGCGAAGCTGCCGCGGCAGGCCAGAAGCTGACCGCCCTGCACGCCCAGCAGGCGCTTTTGCAGACGCAGAGCGCCTCCACCCAGGCGCAGATCGCCTCCATGGAGGCTTCCATGGAAGAGGTGCAGGCCCGCAAAGCCGTCCTCGAAGAGGACCTGACCGCCGCCCGCGCCCGCAAAGCCCAGATCGCCGACCAGCAGTCCGCCTGCAAAAAGAGCCTTGCCCAGGCGCAGGAGGACGCGCAGAGCGCGAAAAACACCATCGCCGGCTACGAGCTCCGGCTCAGGACCCGGCAGGACAAGCGCGACGCCCTGCAGAAGCAGGCGAGCGCCGCCGGCGTCCAGCTCGATACCCTCGATTCCAAGATCCGCATGCTGCAGGAGCTTGAGCGCGACTATGAGGGCTTTTCCAAGGCCGTCCGCCTCGTCATGCAGGACGCGGGCGCCGGACGCCTGCGCGGCGTCCACGGCCCGGTCTCCAAGCTCATCCGCGTCGAAGACCGCTATACCACCGCCATCGAGACCGCGCTCGGCGCGGCCATGCAGAATATCGTCGTCTCCTCCGAGGAAGACGGCAAAGCCGCCATCCAGATGCTCAAGCGCCGCGACGGCGGCCGCGCGACCTTCCTGCCCCTCACCACCATCCGGCCCCAGACGCTGCAGGATACCGTCTGCCAGCGCCAGCCGGGCTTCATCGCCATCGCCTCCAGCCTCGTTTCCTGCGACGCGCAGTACCGCGCCGTCGTGGAAAACGCCCTCGGCCGCACCGTCATCTGCGACACGCTCGACCACGCCGTGCCCATGGCCCGCGCGAGCGGCAGCCGCGTGCGCATCGTCACGCTCGACGGGCAGGTCATGAACGCGGGCGGCAGCATGACCGGCGGCTCCGCCGCCAAAAGCGCGGGCGTGCTGACCCGCGCCAATACGCTCTCGCGCCTCGCGGAAGAACGCAAAGCGCTCGCCGCCAGCGCCGAGACCCTCCGCCAGCAGGCAGCCGAGGCCGCCTCGCTCGCCGCGAAGACCGAGTTTGAGATCACCGCCGTCCAGGGCCGCCTCCGCGAAGCGGAGGACGAGGTCCTGCGCCGCACCGAGGAAGCCAAGCAGGTCCAGCTCCTGGCCGCGACGGTCGAGGAAAACCTGCAGAATCTCGAAGCCGAGTTCACCCGCCTCACCACCCGCACCGGCGGCGAGGAGGGCAAGCTCCAGACCCTCAAGGACCAGCTGCGGCAGCAGACGGACGCCCAGTCCGCCCTTGCGCAGCAGGAAGCGGCGCTCGACGCGGAGCAGTCCTCCATTTCCGCCCGCCAGCAGCAGTCCGCGGACGAGATGACCCGCCTGCGCCTGCAGGCCGCCGCCATCGAGGCGGCCCGCAGCGCCTCCGAGACCACCATCGCCCAGCTGCAGGCCCTCAGCGAGGCCATGCAGGGCGACGTGACCCAGAAAACGAACCTGATCGCCGAATACGAGGCGCAGATCGCCGCGCTCGAGGCGCAGATCGAAGAAAAGACCACCGCGCTCGCGGCGGGCGCCCGTGAGCTGGACGAGGCCCAGCAGACACTCAAAGCCGCCGTCGACGCCCGCGCCCAGCTCGAGGCCAAACGCAACCAGACCGAAAAGCAGGCGCAGGAGAAAAACCAGTCCATCCTCCAGCTCGAACGCGAAACAGCCCGTCTCGAGCAGAAAAAGGCCACCAGCGAGCTCGAGGAAAAGCAGATCGTCGACCGCCTCTGGGATTCCTACGAGCTGACGCCCGGCACCGCCGAAAAGGAGATCGTCGAGATCGAAAATCTCGCAGCCGCCAACAAGCGCATCGGCGAGGTCCGGCGGAAGATCTCCGCCCTCGGCACGCCGAACCTCGGCGCGATCGACGAATACGCCCGCGTGTCCGAGCGCTACGAATACCTCACCGCCCAGCGCGACGATGTACAGCACGCCAAATCGGAGCTGGAAACGATCGTCGCCTCCATCACGACCGAGATGACGGAGATCTTCGTGCGCGAGTTTGCCCGCATCGACGAGTATTTCGGCAAGACCTTCGCCGAGATGTTCGGCGGCGGCAAGGCCTCGCTCATTCTGGAAGATAAGTCCGCGCCGCTCGAATGCGGCATCGAGATCCGCGTCCAGCCGCCCGGCAAGCAGGTCAAGACCATCACGCTGCTCTCCGGCGGCGAGAAGGCCTTCGTCGCCATCGCGCTCTATTTCGCCATCCTCAAGGTCCGGCCCACGCCGTTCTGCATGCTCGACGAGATCGACGCCGCGCTGGACGACCGCAACGTCGAGCGCTTCGCCAGCTACCTCCATACCCTCAGCGACAAGACCCAGTTCATCGTCATCACCCACCGCCGCGGCACGATGGAAGCCGCCGACGTCCTCTACGGCGTCACCATGCAGGAGCAGGGCGTCTCCAAGATCCTCCGCCTCAGCCTCGACGAGCTCGCCAAACAGCTGGGCATCACGGCGTAAGACGGATATCACGTTCCAAAGCCTCCCCTCCCAGGGGAGGTGGCCCGGCGAAGCCGGGACGGAGAGGTCGTTTCAAATTTGCGACAACCTCTCAGTCAGCCTGCGGCTGACAGCATCCCTACCCCTTTTGTCCCTTCGGGACATTTCCCCCTGATAGGGGGAATCGGCCCCTGAAAGGGGAGCCTTGGGCTTTGCCTTTTCCACTGCCAAACCATCCAGAAAGGATTCAGATACATGGGATTTTTTGAAAAACTCAAGCAGGGGCTGAGCAAGACTGCCAGCTCCATCAGCAGCGTCTTCACCGCCAGCGAGCTGGACGACGACTTCTACGACGATCTGGAAGAGAGCCTCATCGTCTCCGACCTCGGCATGGACACCACCGAGACCGTCATGGACCGCCTGCGCCAGACCGTCCGCGAGCAGCACATCAAGACCGTCGACGAGGCCAAGATCGCCCTGCGCGCCATCCTCGCCGACATGCTGAACGTCGGCGACTCCGGCCTGCGGCTCGACACGAAGCCGTCGGTCATCCTCGTCATCGGCGTCAACGGCGTCGGCAAGACCACCACCATCGGCAAGCTCGCGCACCAGCTGCGCGACCAGGGCAAAAAGGTTCTCCTGTGCGCGGGCGACACCTTCCGCGCCGCCGCGGCCGACCAGCTCGAGATCTGGTCGGAGCGCGCCCACTGCGACATCATCCGCCAGCACGAGGGCGCCGACCCCGCCTCCGTCGTCTATGACGCCATCGCCGCGGCCAAGGCCCGCGGCAGCGATGTCATCATCTGCGATACCGCCGGCCGTCTGCACAACAAGCAGAACCTCATGAACGAGCTGAACAAGATCTCCCGCATCCTGGACCGCGAGCTGCCGAACGCCAGCAAAGAGGTCCTGCTCGTCCTCGATGGCACGACCGGCCAGAATGGCCTCCTGCAGGCCAAACAGTTCCAGGAGTGCGCGGGCGTCACCGGCATGGTGCTGACCAAGCTCGACGGCACGGCCAAGGGCGGCGTCGTCATCGCCGTGGCGCAGGCGCTGCAGATCCCGGTCAAATTCATCGGCGTCGGCGAGCAGATCGACGATCTCATGCCCTTCGACGCGAAAAGCTTCGCGGAGGCGCTCATATGAAAGTGATCCTGGCCAGCAAAAATCAGCATAAGCTCACCGAGCTCTCGGCGATCTTGTCCGGCCTCGGCTTTGAGATCGCGCTCGAGTCCGAATACGGCCTCGATATCGACGTCGACGAGACCGGCACGACCTTTGAGGAAAATTCTCTTCTCAAGGCCGAGGCCGTCATGAAGGCCAGCGGCCTGCCCGTCCTGGCCGACGATTCCGGCCTCATGGTCGATAGCCTGGACGGCGCACCGGGCGTCTATTCCGCCCGCTACGGCCACAAAAACTCCGATGCCGAGCGCATCGACTATCTGCTTGCAAACCTGAAGGACGTTCCGGCGGGCAGCCGCGCGGCGAAGTTCGTCTGCGTCATCACCTGCCTGTGGCCGGATGGCCGGAAGATCGTCGCCCGCGGTGAATGCCCCGGCGAGATCCTCTTTGCCCCGCAGGGGACCGGCGGCTTCGGCTACGACCCGGTCTTCTTCCTGCCGGAGCTCGGCAAGACCTACGCCGAGCTCACCCCGGCGGAAAAGAACGCCATCTCGCACCGCGCACGGGCCCTGCAGGCCTTCTGCAGAATCTATCAGGAGGAATTGGAACATGATGACAAGTAAAGAACGCGCCGCGCTGCGCGCGCAGGCCAATCCGCTGGAGGTCACCCTGATCGTCGGCAAGAGCGGCATTTCCCAGACCCTTCTGGACGAGGCCGTCATCCTGCTTGACAGCCACGAGCTCGTCAAGGGCCGCGTCCTCGAGACCGCCGGACTCACCGCCCGCGAAGCATCCGACGCGCTCTGCGAAGCGCTCGGCGCCGAGGGCATCGCCTGCGTCGGCACGAAATTCGTGATCTGGCGCAAGTCGGAAAAGCTCGCGCAGGAAAAGAAAAAGGCCGCGGCCAGAAAGCCCGCCAAAAAGAAGCCCTCCGGCAACGACAACCCCGTCAAGGCCGGCCTGCGCGCCCGCAAGCAGGCGGCCGAGCAGCAGCGCAAGCAGCGCAAGCAGTACTTCCACGACAAGGCGGTCGCCGCTGCGATCGAGCGCAGCCGCCAGCAGAAGGAAGAACAGGATTAACAACGTGCAGGGGAGGAGCTGGATATGAGACGGATCGGCATTTACGGCGGCAGCTTCAATCCGCCGCATCTGGGCCACGTGCTGGCGGCGCGGAACGCGCGCGCACTTCTGCAGCTGGGCGAGATCCTTTTCATCCCGGCGGCCATCCCGCCGCATAAGGCCGTGGCCGGCGGCTCGCCGGACGGCGAAACGCGCCTCGCGCTCACCGAGCTCGCCATCGCGGGCGAGACCGGCATGTCCGTCAGCCGCATCGAGCTTGACCGCCCCGGCCCGAGCTATACCGTGGATACGCTGCGCGCGCTCCGGGAAAGCTATGGGCAGGACGAGCTGTTTCTGCTCATGGGGACCGACATGTTCCTCTCCTTCTTCCAGTGGCGCGAGCCGGAAGCCATCGCAAAATTAGCGACGCCTGTCTGCATGGCCCGCGTGCGCGCCGATGCCGCGCTTTCCGCCGCCCTTCAGCAGCAATCGCAGGCCGTTGAGACCGCCTTCGGCATCCGTCCCATCGTCCTGCAGAACGAGTGTCTGGAGATCTCCTCCACCGAGGCCCGGCGGCTGCTCTTCTTCGGCATCGCGGACGGGCTTCTGCACCCGGACGTGCTGGCGAAGATCGAACGGGAAAAGCTCTACGGTGTGGGCAGCGACTACCGCGGCCTGCCGTTTGAAGACCTGCGCCGCGTCAGCCTCTCCCTCCATAAAGAAAAGCGCCGCGCGCACACGCAGGGCGTATCCGACGCAGCCGTGCAGCTCGCGCAGAAATACGGCGCGGACACGCAGCTGGCCGCCCGCGCGGGCATCCTCCACGACGTCACCAAGGCGCTCACGCCCGGCGAGCAGCAAGCGCTCATCGGCCGCTGGCAGCTGCCCGTGACAGATTTTGAGCGCGCAAATCCGCAGCTCCTGCACGCCAAGACCGGCGCGGCGGCCGCCCAGAGCATCTTCGGCGAAAGCGACGCCGTTGTCAGCGCCATCAAGTACCATACGACCGGGAAGCCCGATATGACGGCGCTCGAAAAGATCATCTATCTGGCCGACATGATCGAGCCGAACCGCACCTATCCCGGCGTGGACGCCATCCGCGAAGCCGCGGCGCGCGATCTCGACGCGGGCGTGCTGCTCGCGCTCGAGCGGACCATCGCCTTTTTGCAGGAAGAGCGGGCGGCCGTGTGCGAGACTTCCATCCACGCGCGTGACTGGCTCCTGCAAGCCCGAAAGGAACTCTGAATGAAATTGTTTGGCAATCGCCGCCGCGCAGCCCATGCCGCGCCGCGGCAGAAGCTCCCGCGCGGCACGCGGGCGGCGATCATCGCCGTGTGTGTCGTGCTGGCGCTGACGGGCGGTGTGTTCGCCGCCTGGAAGCTGCTCGTAAAGCCCGTGCAGCGCCCCAGCCTCTCCCAGCCGGATCCGGAGCCGGTATCCGAGCCGGACGAGGCCGAACCCTCCGTCATCCGTGTCACGCCGCATGAGACGGAGCAGCCGGAGGAGGAACCCGAGCCGGACGTCCCCACCGAGCAGCCCAAGGCCCTGCAGGACGGCGTCTACAACATCCTCATCTGCGGCACCGACGACGACGGCACCCGCACCGACACCATCATCATCGCCCATCTCGACGCGAACGACCATACGGTCGCGCTCCTGTCCATCCCGCGCGACACGCCGGTCGCGACCGGCGGCGGGGGACTCATGAAGATCAACTCCGTCTATGCCGGCGGCGGCAAGGACGGCATGGAGCGCCTGGCCGCCCGGCTCAAAGACCTGCTTGGCTTCCCGGTCGACGGCTACGTGCTCGTGGACCTCGAGGCGTTCCAAAAGACCGTCGACCTTGTCGGCGGCGTCGAATTCGACGTGCCGATGGACATGAACTACGAAGACCCCTCGCAAAACCTCTATATCCACCTGCAAAAGGGCCTGCAGACGCTCGACTGCGAACAGGCCATGGGCCTCGTCCGCTTCCGCAAGGGCTACGCCACGCAGGACATCCAGCGCACCCAGACCCAGCAGCAGTTCCTCAAGGCGCTGGCCAAGCAGTGCCTGTCCGTCAGCAGCCTGACGAAGCTCAGGGAATTCGCGGATATCTTCTCCCAATACGTCACCACGAACCTCACGACCGGCAACATGGTCTGGTTCGGCAAGGAACTGCTCAGCTGCGATTTTGACAATATGAAGACCTACACCGCCGAGGGCGAGGGCGCGATGATCAATGGTGCGTCCTATTACCCCCTCTACGCCGGAAAGCTGCTGAGCGTCGTGAACGAAGCCTTCAACCCCTACGATACGCCCATCAGCGCCGGGAGCCTGACCGTCATCACGCCGGAGACGGCCTATTCCTACCAGAAGCAGACCGACCCCGCCCTGGAGATCCCTGAAACGCCGGAAACCACCGAAGCCCCCGACGAGACCCCGGACCTTCCCGCGGAAGATCCCGCGGAGGGCCCCGCCGACCCCGTACAGCCCGAACAGCCGCTCCCGGACGACCCCTTCGCGGGCGACGTGCTCTGGGAAGACACCGATCCTGAAGAATAGAAAGGAAGCAAACTATGCTCAGTGCAAAAGAAGTCGCCGCGCACGCGGCAAAGGCGCTCGACGCCAAGATGGGCGAGGACATCCGCCTCATCGGCATCACCGATATCTCGACCCTCGCCGATTATTTCCTCATCTGCACCGCTACCAGCTCCACCCACGTCAAGACGCTCTGCGACGCCGTCGAAGAGACCATGGACGAAGCCGGCGAGCCGATGCTCTCCCGCGAGGGCCATCGCGGCGGCACGTGGGTGCTCATGGACTTCGGCAGTCTCGTCGTCCACGTCTTCACGGCCGAGGCCCGGAAGTTCTACGACCTCGAACGCCTCTGGCAGGACGGCCATCAGGTGAATCTTTCGTCCGTCCTGGGCGAAAACGCTTGACAAATCCGCGAAAAGTAGTACAATAACCCGGTAAAAGGCAAAGAAGGGGAATGCCCCGCGCGAATTTCTCAGAGACCCGGCGGCCGGTGCGAGCCGGGAAGGATGCGCGGACGGCTCTCGCCCCGGAGCCGCTGTTCCGAACCGCAGTAAGGACAGACGGATGGCCGCGTTAGAGGCCGCTTGAGGGCTGCGTCTGCAGCCGAAGCAGGGTGGTACCGCGTAGTTTACGCCCCTGACCGGATGGTCAGGGGCGTTTTTAACGTCAGAATTATCAGACAAAGGAGTTTGTTATGAAATACGATTTTGCAGCCATCGAGAAGAAATGGCAGGAAAAGTGGGAGCAGACCAAGCCCTACGCCGCTGTCACCGGCGACAAAAAGCCCAAGTTCTACGGCCTTATCGAGTTCCCGTACCCCTCGGCCGCGGGCCTGCACGTCGGCCATCCGCGCCCGTTCACCGCGATGGACATCATCTGCCGCAAAAAGCGGATGCAGGGCTATAATGTCCTGAACCCGATCGGCTTCGACGCTTTCGGCCTGCCGACGGAGAACTTCGCCATCAAGAACCACGTCCATCCCGCCATCGTCACCAAGCGGAACATCGAAAACTTCACCCGCCAGCTCAAAATGCTCGGCTACAGCTTCGACTGGGACCGCGTCGTCGACACCACCGACCCCGAGTACTACAAGTGGACGCAGTGGATCTTCCTGCAGATGTACAAGCACGGCCTGGCCTACAAGACCACCATGCCCGTCAACTGGTGCACGAGCTGCAAATGCGTCCTGGCCAACGAAGAGGTCGTCGAGGGCGTGTGCGAGCGCTGCGGCGCGCCGGTCATCCGCAAGGAAAAGAGCCAGTGGATGCTCCGTATCACCAAATACGCCGACCGTCTGATCGACGATCTGGACGATTTGGATTACATCGAGCGCGTCAAGACCCAGCAGCGCAACTGGATCGGCCGCTCCACCGGCACCGAGGTCACCTTCCACACCAACACCGAAGACGATATCACCGTCTACACCACCCGTGTCGACACCCTCTTCGGCGTGACCTATACCGTCATCTCGCCCGAGCATCCGCTGCTCGCCAAGTGGAAGGACAAGATCGCCAACTGGGCCGACGTCGAGGCCTACAAAGAGGCTGCCGCCCGCAAGTCCGACTTTGAGCGCGGCGAACTGAACAAGGACAAGACCGGCGTCCGCCTCGAGGGCATCGAGGTCACGAACCCCGCCACCGGCAAGGTCGTTCCCATGTTCGTCTCCGACTATGTCCTCATGAGCTACGGCACCGGCATCGTCATGGGCGTGCCCGGCCACGACCAGAGAGACTGGGACTTCGCCACGAAGTTCGGCCTGCCCATCGTCGAGGTCGTCAAGGGCGGCGACATCACCAAGGGCGCCTTCACCCTCAAGGACGATACCGGCATCATGGTCAACTCCGGCTTCCTGGACGGCATGACCGTCAAAGAGGCCATCCCCGCCATGAAGCAGTACGCCATCGACCAGGGCTGGGGCCACGAAAAGGTCAACTACAAGCTGCGCGACTGGGTCTTCTCCCGCCAGCGCTACTGGGGCGAGCCCATCCCGATGGTCTCCTGCCCGAAGTGCGGCTGGGTGCCGGTCCCCGAGGATCAGCTGCCCGTCGTTCTGCCGCAGGTCGAGAGCTATGAGCCGACCGACGACGGCGAAAGCCCCCTGTCCAAGATGACCGACTGGGTCAATACCACCTGCCCGTGCTGCGGCGGCCCCGCCAAGCGCGAGACCGATACCATGCCGCAGTGGGCCGGCTCCAGCTGGTATTTCCTGCGCTATATGGACCCGCACGACGATCAGGCGCCTGTCTCCAAGGAAGCCGAGCAGTACTGGGGCCCCGTCGACTGGTATAACGGCGGCATGGAGCATACCACGCTCCACCTGCTCTACTCCCGCTTCTGGCACAAGTTCCTCTATGACATCGGCGTCGTCCACACCAAGGAGCCGTATGCCAAGCGCACGAGCCACGGCATGATCCTTGGCCAGAACCCGCACTACGTCGGCAACGTCTCCACTGAGGCCGAGAAGCAGGCCCTCATCGAAAAATACGGCAATCAGGCCCTGCGCCCGGCCGTCAAGATGTCCAAGTCCCTCGGCAATGTCGTCAACCCCGACGATGTCGTCAAGGCCTACGGCGCGGACACCATGCGCCTGTATATCATGTTCATCGGCGACTTTGAAAAGGTCGCCACCTGGTCCGACGAGGCCGTCAAGGGCTCCAAGCGCTTCCTCGACCGCTGCTGGAACCTCATGGACATGGCCTCCGACTCCGAAGCACTCAGCGAAAAGAACGAGGCCATCATCCACAAGACCATCCGCAAGGTCACGCAGGACATCGACGAGCTCAAGATGAACACCGCCATCGCCGCCCTCATGACCATGGTCAACGAGTTCTACGCCAACGGCCTGACGAAGGGCGACCTCAAGATGCTCATGCTCATGCTCAGCCCCTTCGCCCCGCATATGGTCGAGGAAATGTGGGAGCTGACCGGCGAGGCCGCGAAGACCGGCACCATGGCCATGCAGCAGCCCTGGCCGGAATACGACGAGAGCAAGACCGTCGCCTCCCACGTCGAGATGGCCGTCCAGGTCCTCGGCAAGCTCAAGGGCACGATCAACGTCCCCGTCGACTCCGAGCAGGACTTCATCGTCGAGACCGCCAAGCAGAACGAGAAGGTCGCCCGCGCCATCGACGGCAAGACCATCGTCAAGGTCATCCTTGTCAAAAACAAGCTCGTGAACCTGATCGTAAAGTAAACAAAATTTTTGAAATTTGCCGGACAGGCGAAAAAAATGCTTGACTTTACAACGCCTGTTCACTATAATAATCAAGCCAATTATGTTGGCCCTGAAAGCAGCCTGGATTTA
>OLRV01002882.1_pt1 | contig 12654 bp, 8 predicted proteins | sample 1672421 | NCBI WGS metagenome assembly OLRV01 (sample SAMEA3136684, study PRJEB25190) | human gut metagenome | biome: human gut; feature: human-associated habitat; material: faeces | place: Austria | collected 2013
TGATCTGCTTGAAGCTTGTCGTAAACAGCTCTTCCATCTCGCTGCACAGCTCGGCGATCATACGGGTCAGCTCGCTCTTGGCCTTTTCCACGTCGGTGACCTGAGCTTTCAGGAAGTCGTAGCGTTCCTTGACCTCCTTATATTCCTCGATGGCGCCGACGTTGACGTTGCCCAAGCCGCGAATTTTGCCGCGCACCTCGGCCACGCTGCGGCGCAGCTCGGTCAGGGACTCAAACTCAACGCAGAGCTCCTTTGCCTCGCCGGCGGTGAGCTGGTACTCCTCCCACAGTTTGGTGTTGGTGTCGTTCAGCTCGTTTTCGGCGGCAGTGCGGCGTTCGGCCAGGCGGGCCATCTCGCCGCTCATCCGCTCGCGCTCATCGGTCAGGGCGCGGTTTTCCTGACCTAAGCGGGCCACGGCGGCTTCCTTTTCCATGCGGGCGGCGTTGGCCGTGCGGATGGTCTCCTCGGCGGCGGCGATCTTCTCTTTGTTCTCGCCGCGGGTGCGCTCGATCTCAGCGATCTTTAAGGCGTTGGCTTCGATCTTGGCCTTGGCGGCCTCGATGGCGGCGTTCAGCTCGCGGGCGCGGGCTTCGGCCTCGCCGGTGCGGCTTTGCAGGCCTTCCAAAGCGGCCTCATGCAGGCCGATGTCCTTCTCGTTGGCCAGGCGCTGCATCTGGTTTTCGCTCAATTCGTTGGTGATGCGCTCCCGCTCGGCGGTCAGACTGCCGGTACTCTCGCCCAGTTCGGCCAGTTCGGCATTGTAGGTGTTCAGCTCGGCCTCGGCCTTACCCCGGGCGGCTTCAGCTTCGGCGCAGGCGGTCTCGTTCTGGGTCACGGCGGCCTGCTGGGCCTCAATTTCGGCGGCCAGACTGCGGGTATTTTCCTCATGCTGGGCCACGGCGGCGGTCAGGCGATCGAGTTCCAGCGAGGCGCGCAGCCGTTCGGAGGAAGCATTCATGCCCTCGGCCTCGGCGCCGGAGAGCTGGGCGGTAAGGTTATCCACCTCGGCCTTGCGGACTTCCAGCTCTTTTTCAGCATCGGCACGCTTTTTCTCCAGCTTGACCAGACGGGTGCGCAGTTCATCCAGCTCCTGCTTGCGGCTGAACACACCCACGCTGCGGGCGGTGGAGCCGCCGGTAAACGAACCGCCGGCGTTGATGACCTGGCCGTCCAACGTGACGATGCGGTTGCGGTAGCCCAGGTTTTTGGCCACAGTGGAGGCTTCGGACAGATCCTCGACCACGATGATGCGGCCGAGCAGGTTATCAATGATGTGCTGGTAGCGCGGGTCGCACTTGACCAGATCGGCGGCGACCTCGGCGGTACCGGTAAGGCGGCCGGTGAAGCGGGAGCTCTGCACGGTATCCAGCGGCAGGAAGGTGGCGCGGCCCGCGCGCTCGTCCTTCAAGAAGCCGATGGCGGCGCGGGCGCAGCCCTGGTCCTCGACCACGATGTTCTGCAAAGCAAAGCCGAGCGCCGTCTCGATGGCGGTCTCATAGCCTTTTTCGACGGTGAGGATGCCCGCCACAGGGCCGATGATGCCCCGCAGACGACGGCCCGCAGCGGCACGCATGACGGCCTTGACGCTTTGCTGGTAGCCGTCCATGTTGCGCTCCAGGTCTTCCAGAATGTGGATGCGCTGGGAGGTGTTGGACCGTTCTTTGTCGGCCTTTTGCAGCGCGTCGGCAGCTTCAGCCTGCTGGCGGCGGCGGCTTTCCAGTTTCAGCTTTAGGCCCGCTTTGATGTTATCGTTGCGGGTGACGGCCTCCTCGGCATCCTTCAGGCGGCGCTCGGCGCGGCGCTTTTCTTCCTCGGCAGCGGCGGCGGAGTTTTCCAGCTCTACGGCCTGCTGCTTTGCTTCATCCAAACGCTGGGCGGCGGCTTCTTTTGCCGATTGGGCCGAGGCGGCGCGCACTTTCGCGGCAGTGGCGGTGTCCTGCAGGCGAGCAATAGCGGCGTCGATAACGTCCCGGCGCTGGCCGCTGGCGGCAGCTTTTTCTTCCAGCGCACGGAGTTCGGCGCGCAGTTCTGCCACGCGGGCGTCCAGCGCAGCGACCTCGCCGTGCAGTTTTTCGATGGCGGCTTTGTGGCCGGCGGCCTCGGTCTCGATGGACTGGCGGCCCTGCCCGGCGCGCTCCAACTCGCCGGTGGCTTCGTCGATGCGGAAGCGGCTGTGCTCGCTCTCGTTTTTCAAAACGGCGATCTCACTCTCACTGCCCGCGTTGGCCTCTGTCACGGCGCGGATATCGGCGTTGGCCTGCTCGACCTGCAGGACAAGCTGCTGGGCTTCCTCCCGCAGGGCGGCGCTTTTTTCGTCGAACTCGTCCAGCTGGCGGCTCAGGCGTTCGTAATCTGCCTGGGCGGCTTCAAACTTGCGCTGCTGGTCACGCACGGTATCGTTGGCGCGGTGGATGGCATCGACCCAGAGAGTGACTTCCAGGCTCTTGCGGCGCTCGGAGAGTTCCAAAAACTGCTGGGCCTTTTCACTGTCCCGCTTCAGGGGGCCAACACGCTTTTCCAGTTCGCCCAAAATATCCCGCAGGCGTTCGAGGTTTCCCTCGGCGGCTTCGAGGCGGCGTTCCGCCTCGTTTTTGCGGTAGCGATACTTGGCGATGCCGGAGGCTTCCTCGAAAATTTCGCGGCGCTCGGCGGACTTGGCGCCGACGATCTCGGCAATGCGGCCCTGGCCGACGATGGCGTAACCGTCACGGCCAATGCCGGTGTCCAGCAGCAGCTCGTACACGTCCTTTAAGCGGACGCTCTGGCCGTTGATGGAGTATTCACTTTCGCCGCTCCGGTAGTAGCGGCGGCCGATGGTGACCTCGTCGGCATCCATGTCCAGGCCGTGGTCGCTGTTATCGATGGTCAGCGCGACCGAGGCAAAGCCCATGGCGCCGCGGCTTTGGGTGCCGCCGAAGATAACGTCCTCCATCTTGCCGGAGCCGCGCAGCTGCTTGGAGCTGGTCTCGCCCAAAACCCAGCGGATCGAGTCCGAAATATTCGATTTGCCGGAGCCGTTCGGCCCGACCACGCCGGTGATACCCTCGCCGATGGTGATCTTGGTCTTATCGGGGAAGGATTTGAAACCTTGGATTTCCAGTTCTTTCAGGCGCATGTATGGTTAAAACCTTTCGCGTAGGTTGGTTGAATTCGTATTTTTACCGCAGTTTCTCCAATGCCAATTTAGCGGCGTGCTGCTCGGCGGCTTTTTTGCTGCGGCCGGGGGCTTCGGCCAGCTTTTCGCCGTTGCGCCATACGCAAACGGTAAACTTCTTGGCGTGGTCGGGGCCGGTCTCGCCGGTGACCTCATAGCGCAGCACGGCACTGGGGTCCTGCTGGACTACCTCCTGCAGCTGGGTCTTGTAGTCTTCCTCGGCGGTCTTGCCCTCGGTGATAAAGGGCAGGATGAAGTTGCGGGCGGCCTCCATGCCGCCGTCCAGATACAGCGCAGCGATGACGGCCTCAAACGCATCGGACACCACGCTGGGGCGGTTGCGGCCGCCGCCCAGGTCCTCGCCGTGGCCCAGGCGCAGGTACTCGCCCAAGTGGATCTCCTGGGCAAACTGGAACAGCGCATCCTCACTGACGAGGCTGGCGCGCATGCGGGTCAGCTCGCCCTCGGGCCGGCCGGACTGGTGGAACAGGTAGTCCGCCACCACAACGGACAGCACGCTGTCGCCCAAAAACTCCAGGCGCTCGTTGTGGGTGGTGGCGACCTTGCTCTCGTTGGCAAAGCTGGTGTGGGTCAGTGCAATGCGCAGCAGCGCGGGATTTTTAAAGGTATAGTGCAGTACTTGCTGCAGTTCTTCCGGTTTTTTTGCCATCTGTCTCATGCCTTTCTTAAAACAACAGTACGATAGCGTTTACTCTTTTACAGGCTCGGCTTTCTCGGCTTCGGCCTTTTCGGCCACAGCGGCCAGGGCGGTCTGCATGGTGCCGCACAGGTCGTTGGCAACGCACAACTTGGCCTGGCGGATGGCGTTTTTGATGCCTTTGGCGTGGCTGGAACCGTGGGCCTTGATGACCGGCTTGGCAGCGCCCAGCAGCGGCGCACCGCCCACTTCCTCAGAGTCCATCATCCGTTTCAGCTCGCCCAGGCCGCCTTTGATGCCCAGGTAGCTGAGCTTGGTGATGAGGTTTTGCAGGAAAATTTTCTTCAGCATGCCCAGCAGCGTTTTGGCGACGCCCTCGGTCAGCTTGAGGACTACGTTGCCGACGAAACCGTCGCAGACGACGACGTCCACCTCGCCATCCATGATGTAGCGCGGCTCGATGTTGCCGGCGAAATGGATACAGGGGTTAGCTTTGAGCAGCTGGTGGGCCTCGCGGTAGATGGGCGTGCCCTTGGTCTCCTCGGCACCGTTATTGACCAGCGCGACTTTGGGGGCGGTGCGGCCCATGACCTTCTCGGCGTAGACGCTGCCCATCGTGCCGAAGGCGTTCAGCATTTCGGGGCGGCACTCGACGTTCGCACCGCAGTCCAGCAGCAGGAAATTCTGCTTGGCGCCGGGCATCGGGGTGGCCAGCGCCGGGCGCTTGACACCCTTGACCGTGCGCACGATGAGACTGGTGCCGACGTGCAGCGCACCGGTGGAGCCGGCACTGACAAAGGCATCGGCCTCGCCGTTCTTCAGCATGGTCAGACCCTTGACAAGGCTGGAATCCTTTTTGTGGCGCACGGCCTTGACCGGGTCATCGTGCATGTCGATGGTCTCGGTGCAGTTGAGGATCTCAAACGGTGCAAGGTCGATTTTATTCTCTTTTGCGCAGTCGCGGATGGCTTTTTCCTCACCCAGCAGCACCAGCTCCATGCCGTCGCCGAACTCCGCCGCGGCCTGGCTCACGCCCTGCAAAACGCACAGCGGGGCGTTGTCGCCGCCCATGGCATCCACTAAAATTTTCATGCTTCGTACTCCTTTACCCACGCCTGCATGGCGTCCTGCGCGGCCTGCGAAAGCGCCATGTAGCGCTCCCGCTTGTCGCGGATGGTGTTGATCTCCTCGGTGCGGGGCAGGATGCCCATGTTCGCACCCATCGGCTGGAAGTCCTTGTTCGGCGTCGTGATGTAGTCCAGCAGCGCGCCGCACATCGTTGCCGCCGGGGGCGGCGGCAGCTCACGGCCATTGAGCCGTGCAAAAATCTGGTGCGCCGCCAGCAAGCCGGACGCCGCGCTCTCCATATAGCCCTCAAAGCCGGTGATCTGCCCTGCAAAAAACACGTTGGGATGTTCTTTCAAGAACTGCTGCTTCGTCAAAACTTTCGGGCTCTCCAAAAAGGTGTTGCGGTGCATGACGCCGTACCGCACAAATTCGGCGTGCTCCAGGCCGGGGATCATGCTGAACACCCGTTTCTGTTCGCCCCATTTCAGGTTGGTCTGGAAGCCGACGAGGTTATAGAGCGTGCGGGCCGTGTTCTCGGCGCGCAGCTGGACGGCGGCCCAAGGGCGGTGGCCGGTGCGCGGGTCGCGCAGACCGACGGGGCGCAGGGGGCCGAACCGGATCGTATCCGCGCCGCGGGCGGCCATGACCTCAATCGGCATACAGCCCTCGTAGACGGTCAGGTCGCCGTCAAAGTCGTGGAGCGGCGCGCGCTCGGCGGCAATGAGCGCCGCGTGGAACGCCTCGTATTCCTCTTTATTGAACGGGCAGTTCAGGTAGTCCGCCTCGCCGCGGCCATAGCGGGACGCGGCAAAAACCTTGTCATAGTCAAGGCTCTCGGCGGTCACGATGGGCGCGACAGCGTCATAAAAGCTCAGCCGATGGTCGCCGGTCAGCGCGGCGACGGCCTGTGCCAGTGCGCCCTCGGTCAGCGGGCCGCTGGCGACGAGCACGGGTGCGCTCTCGTCCAGCGCCGTGACCTCCTCGCGCCGGACCGTGATGTTGGGGTGGTTTTCCACCATTTCGGTCACGGCGGTGGAAAACACATCGCGGTCCACGGCCAGCGCACCGCCCGCCGCCACGCGGGCGGTCTCGGCGGCGTCCAACAGATGGCTGCCCATCATCTTCATCTCAATTTTCAAAAGGCCCGACGCGGAGTCGGGGCGCTCGGCCTTGAGCGAGTTGGAGCAGATCAGCTCCGCGAAGCCCGCGCTTTTATGGGCCGGGGAATATTTTGCGGGCTTCTGCTCGTACAGCTCGACCTGCACGCCGCGGTCCGCCAGCCAAAGCGCCGCCTCGCAGCCGGCCAGACCGGCACCGATGATTTTCACTTGCATAGTTTCTCCGTAACGTCTCTGTTTTCCGCAGGTTGTAGGGGCGGATACGCGCATCCGCCCGCAAGTCGGCAGCCTGTCCGCGGGTCGATGCAAGCATCGCCCCCTACAGAAGTGCCGAAAGCGGTCATTTCTTCTCAATCGCCTTCACAAACCCGCACCCCTCTTTGGCGCAGTACAGCTGGCCCTTCTTTTTAAAGAGGGTGCTGCCGCACTGGGGGCACTTTTCGGGCACCGGCTCGTCCCAGGTCATATAGTTGCACTTGGGGTAGTTGCTGCAGCCGTAGTAGACGCGGCCCTTGGCGCTCTTGCGCACCAGCATGTGGCCGCCGTCCAGCGGGCAGAGGCCGCCCGTGTCCTTGACCAGCGGGTGGGCGTTGCGGCACTCCGGGAAGCCCGAGCACGCCACAAACTTGCCGTAGCGGCCAGATTTGATGACCATGGGCCGCCCGCATTTTTCGCAGATCTCATCCGTGGGGATGTCCTCGACCTTGATGCGCTTGCCCTCCATGTTCTTCTCGGCCTGCTCCAGGCTCTTTTCAAAGCCCTGGTAAAAGTCGTCGATGGTCTTGACCCAGTCCGCCTGGCCAGCTTCGACAACGTCGAGCTTTTTCTCCATGTCAGCGCTGAATTTCACGTTGACGATGTCGGGGAACTGCTCCATCATGACCGTGTTGACGGCCTGGCCGAGCGGGGTGGTTTTCAGCTTCTTCTGGTCCTTCTCCACATAGCCGCGGTCCACGATGGTCGTGATGATGGGCGCATAGGTGGACGGGCGTCCGATGCCGTTTTCCTCCAGCGCGTGGATCAGCGTGGCCTCAGTGTAAAGCGGCGGCGGCTGGGTGAACTTCTGGTCCGCCGTCAGCTTTTTGAGTTTGAGGGTCTGGCCCTCCTCCAGCGGGGGCAGGGCGGTCTCCTTCTTTTTGGCGTCGTCGGTGGATTCCTCGTACAGCGCGGTGAAGCCGTCGAACGAGACGCGGAAGCCCGACGCACGGAACAGGTAGTCCCCTGCCGTGATGGACGCGGAGACGGTGTCCTGAATGCAGTCGGCCATCTGGCTGGCCATAAAGCGGCTCCAGATCAGGCGGTAGAGCTTTGCGGTGTCGCCGCTGATGCTCTGCTCGACCTCGTCGGGGGTCAGCTCGGGCATAGACGGGCGGATGGCCTCGTGGGCGTCCTGCGCGGCGGTGGCGGAGCGGCTTTTCCACTTGCGGGCGGTCTTGCAGACGTAGTTGTCGCCCCAGCGCTCCGCAATAAAGGTCTTGGCCGCGGCCTGAGCCTCGGCGGCAATGCGCAGCGAGTCGGTACGCATATAGGTGATAAGACCCACCGTGCCGTGGCCCGCAATGTCCACGCCTTCATACAGCGTCTGGGCGGCGCGCATCGTGCGGGTGGCCGAGAAGCCGAACGCGCGGCTCGCGTCCTGCTGCAAGGTGGACGTGATGAAGGGCGGCGAGGGCTGGCGGCGGCGCTTGCCCTTTTCGATCTTCGTGATGGTATAGTCCCTGCCGTCCAGCGCGGCCAGGATGCCGTCGGCCTGCTGCTTATTGGTGACGGTCAGCTTTTTGCCGTCGGCGGTGGCGGCCAGGCGGGCCGTGAACTCGCCCTTCTCGCCCTGCGGGTTCAGCAGCGCGTCGATGTTCCAGTATTCGTCGGGCTTGAAGTTTTCAATTTCCAGCTCACGGTCCCGGATCAGCCGCACGGCCACGCTCTGCACGCGGCCCGCGGACAGACCGCGGCGGACCTTTTTCCACAGGAACGGGCTCAATTTGTAGCCGACCAGGCGGTCCAGCTCGCGCCGGGCCTGCTGGGCGTTGAACAGGTCGATATTGATGGCGCGCGGGTGGGCCATGCCCTCCTTGACGCCCTTCTTCGTGATCTCGTCAAAGGTCACGCGGTTGGGTGCGCTGGGGTCCAGCCCCAGAATGTTCGCCAGATGCCAGCTGATGGCCTCGCCCTCGCGGTCCGGGTCGGTTGCCAGCAGGACGCCGTCGCACTTTTTGGCCTCGGCCTTCAGCTCCTTGACGAGCTTCTGCTTGCCCTTGATGGTGATATATTTCGGTGTATAGCCATTTTCGACATCAATGCCCAGCGTGCTGGCGGGCAGGTCGCGCACATGGCCCATACTGGCCGTGACCTTGTAGCCGCGGCCCAGATACTTGCCAATGGTCTTAGCCTTGGCAGGGGATTCCACGATGACTAATTTTGGCATAAGTTACCTCAATGTTTAAATTTAGATGACACGCATACTTCCGAGCGTTGCCTGTAGGGGCGAACATTGTTCGCCCGCCAGCTTATCGCCGCCACAAACGCCCCGGGTCGTCGAGGACACCGACCCCTACAGCCGTAGGGGCGGATTCCATATCCGCCCGGGCACCTTGCCACTGCCTTCATCTATTATACTGCAATATATCTTCTCCCCGGCTGCGCCTGGGCTCCGCCCATCAGCTCCAGCTCGGTACACGCCGCCAGCACCCGTCCGGCGGGCAGGCTTGCGGCGGCGCACAGGGCGTCGATGCTTTGAGGCGTGGGCTTTAACACGGCGTAGACGGCCTGCGCATCGGCGCTGACCGTGGCCGGGTCAAACCGCTGCTGCGCCGGGGCGGCGGTCTCCGCGCCAATACCCAGTATATCCAGCGCGTCCGCGGCTTTGCAGAGCGGCTCGGCGCGATGGGTGCGCAGCAGCTCGTTTGTGCCCTCGCTCAAAGCGCTGTAGATGCTGCCCGGCACGGCCAGCACGGGGCGGCCCAGCCGCTCGGCGTGGCCGACGGTGTTCAGCGTGCCGCTGCGGGTGCGGGCCTCGGCGACGCAGAGCGCCTCGCTCTGCGCGGCAATGAGCCGGTTGCGGGCCAGAAAAGTGCCGGTCGTGCGCCCGCTGTAGCCGGGCGGATACTCGCTGCAGACCGCGCCGCCGCCCTTCTCAATGGCGGTGCGCAGCTTCGCGTTGGACGCGGGGTAGGTCTTGTCGATGGCCGTGCCCAGAAAGGCAACCGTCGGCACATCAGCCTGCACGGCGGCGCGGTGTGCCTCGCTGTCCAGCCCGTCGGCCAGGCCGCTGACGATCACGACGCCCGCCCGCGCCATCGCCAGTGACAGGTCAAACGCGGCCTGCCGCCCGTAGGTGCTGGGCCGCCGCGTGCCCACCATGCCCGCGTACCGCCGCCCGTTCAGGCAGGCGATGTCGCCGGTCACGTAGAGCGCAAGCGGCAGGTCGGGCAGGTCCCGCAAACGGTCCGGGTATACGCCCTCGTCGGGCGTCAGCACGTCGATGCCCGACAGCAGGCAGTGGTCGAGTCGTTCCTCATAATCAAAGGGCGTCGTGTCCCGCAGCTGTGCCAGCGCGTGGGGCGTCAGGCAGGCGGGCGGGGCCTCGGTCCCGGCACGCAGGGCATCGTACAGCTCCGCCGGGTCGGGGTAGAGTTCCAGCAGCTCCTGTGCGTACTGGCACGCCGACCCGACCGCATCCGCCAGCCACAGCCAGGCTAATATTTTGTCCATGGTTGCCGACGCCTCCCCCTACGCCTGTATCTGCGTTTTCACACACCCCTGAAATGCCACAGCAGGACGCTGCCCGCCACTGCCGCGTTCAAACTCTCGACGCGGTCTGTCATCGGGATGCGGACGGCCATGTCGCAGGCCTCGACGGTCCTGTCCGTCAGGCCCTGCCCCTCGCTGCCGATGACAACGCACAGCCCGCCCGGGAAATCGTTCCCGGCCTCGTCCAGCGGACGCGAACGGTAGAGTGCCGTCGCCAGCGTCGTCACGCCGCGGGCACGCAGGGCGGCCAGCGCGGCGGGCAGATCGTCGCTGTGCAGCGTCGGCAGCCGCCCCGCCGCGCCCATCGAGGACCGCAGCGTCTTGGGCGACAGCGGCGACGCGCAGCCCGGCCCCAGCACAACGGCATCAAAGCCGAACGCGGCAGCGCTGCGCAGCAGCGTACCCACGTTGCCGGGGTCCTGCACGCCCTCCAGCATCAAAATGCGGCGGGCCGTGTCCAGCGTGTCCGCGGGCGGCACGGGCGTTTCAAACAGGGCAAACACGCCCTGATTGGATTTGGTGCCGCTTAATTTTTCGGCCACATGGGGCGCGATCTCGGCGGGGTCGAATTGGGCCAGCTCGGGCGTTTTGGCCAGCGCCGCCGCCGTGGCGTACATCGCACGCGGCGTGCAGCTTTTGGCCAGCTCCAGGCAGAGCTTCGGCCCCTCGGCAAAGAAAAGCCCGTCGGCGGCGCGCTGCTTTTCTGATTCGCGCACCGCGCAGGCGTATTTGATCTTAGCGTTTTCGCGGCTTGTGATCGTTTCCATTGTAGCGCCCCTTTTGGATAAAATCAACTGATTTGTATGAATAAAAGGAAACGGCAGTCTGCCGGAAGGCCGTCCCTCATCCGTCGGTGGTCGGGGCCGCCAGCGAAACCTCCGAAAGATAGCCCACCGTCAGCCCCTGCGGGATCTGCTCGCCGTAGCCGCTGGTCAGGATCAGATCCCCGGCAGCCGCCTCGCTTTGCAGCCGCAGGTAGGTCAGCCGGGCGGTGTTATCCTCGCTCATGGCCGCATCCCCGGTCAGAATGCCGGTATCCAGTGTGGTGCTGTCCAGCACACCGATATTGACCGCGGGGTCCATCAAAGTCAGCACGCGGCAGTAGCGCTCGCTTACCCGTCCCACAATGCCCACCAGGCCGTTTTCGGTAATGACCGGCATGCCGGAGGTAATGCCCTGCGACTGCCCGATATTGATGATAAAGGAGCCGGCAGGGTCATCCGGCACACGGGCTATCACCGTGGCCGGCTCCAGCGTATAGTCGGCATTGCTGTCGCTGATGCTGTAAAACCGCCGGTACAGATCGTTCTGGTTCTTCAGTTCGTCATAGTCCGCCTGGCGGCGGGTCAGCTCATCCACCAGCTTCTGCAGGTCCTCGTTTTCCTGCTGCAGCTCCCGCCCATGGAAAATAGGCTGGAAAAAATCCTCGATGGCATTGCCGATCCCCGCGAAAAACTCGCCAAAGGGGGTGGCCACCGCCCCGCCGATATGGGAAAGGGCGGGCATCAGCCCGCCGGTATATACCGCACGCAGAAAGAATGCCAGTACCGCGGCCAGCAGCACAGCGATGATCTTAAAGGTCTTACTGCGGAAAAAGTCGTTCATGCTGTATCGTTCCTTTTTGGGTCACTCCCATCCCGTTAGCGGCTGGGGCGGTTATCGAAGAACAGGGTGCGGGAGAAGGTTTCCGGCGATTCCAAAATGGCACCGGTGCCGCGGGCCACGCAGTCCAGCGGCTCTTCCGCTATGAATACCGGCATCCCGGTCTGCTGGGCCACCAGCTTATCCATGCCGTGCAGCATAGCGCCGCCACCCGCCAGGGTAATGCCGGTCTCCAGAATATCGGCGGAAAGCTCGGGCGGGGTGCGCTCCAGCGTAGTCAGAATAGCATCAATGATGACGCCGATCTGCTCGCTGAGCACCTCCCGGATCTCGGCCGGGGTCAGCGTCACTTCCTTGGGGAAGCCATCCACCAGGTTGCGGCCCATCACGGAATAGGGCTCCTCGCCCTCATAGGGCGCGGCGGAGGCAATGGCGATCTTGATCTCCTCAGCGGTACGGTCGCCGATGAGAACATTGTATTTACGCTTCACATAGGCGATGATCTCTTTCTCGAACTCATCCCCGGCGCTGCGCACGCTGCGGCTGGCCACGATGGAGCCCATCGAGATGACCGCCACCTCCGCGGTGCCGCCGCCGATATCCACCACCATGCAGCCGGTGGGCTCGGCCACAGGCAGCCCCGCACCGATCGCTGCCGCCATCGGCTCCTCCACGATCGCCACCTGCTTGGCGCCCGCCTTAAAGGCGACCTCGCGCACGGCGCGGCGCTCCACCGCCGTTACCCCGCTGGGGATGCAGATGACCACCCGGGGTCGGTTAAAGGTCACATTGCCCAGCGTCTTCTTGATGAAGAGCTGCAGCATGCTGGCCGCAATATCAAAGTCGGCAATCACGCCGTCCTTCAGCGGGCGCACCGCCACAATGGAAGCCGGGGTGCGTCCTACGACCTCCTTGGCCTCATCGCCCACAAATTTTACGGTATCATTGCGGATATCCACCGCCACTACGCTCGGTTCCCGCAGAATGATACCCTTGCCTTTCATATAAATAAGGGTATTGGCCGTACCCAGATCAATGCCGATATCTCTTGCCATAGCCGTCCGCTCTCCTTTATCTGTGTTGTTGGCGCAGTTTTAGCACTATACTGCTATTATAGACGATATCCCGCCCGACCACAAGAAAAAGAGTGTAAATTTTTTATGGATGAAACCCATTTTTTCCGGGGATGATACCTTTACCAGACTGCTTCCCGGGTGCGGTCTGTTTTGGCGGGATGGGGCTGGACCCTGCAGGGGGCCGGTCCCGGGCCGCAGGCCCGGCGCTGCTTCGCATCGCCGCAGCGG
>OLRV01002884.1_pt1 | contig 12650 bp, 7 predicted proteins | sample 1672421 | NCBI WGS metagenome assembly OLRV01 (sample SAMEA3136684, study PRJEB25190) | human gut metagenome | biome: human gut; feature: human-associated habitat; material: faeces | place: Austria | collected 2013
GCGTCCGCAGACGCGCCCCCAAGCTGCTCTTCCCCCAAGATTCCGTGAAGAACCTGTTTTAATCCCGTTTTCCGGGGCTTCGGAGTGTTCCGGAGCCCCATTTTGTACAAGAAAGCGTTGCAAGGAGGACATTATGCTGTCTGGGAAGAAAATCTTGTCGGCGGTGCTCTCTGCCGCTCTGCTGCTGTCCGCCGCCTCGGCGCTGGCGGAGGACGACGCGTTTGCGGCGGAAATCGAGCGCCGCTATACCGCGCCCAGCATCGACAGCCGCAGCGAGGTACGCTGGTGGATGGCGGAAGCAGGGCATACGGACGAGACCATCCGCGCGGAAATTCAGGCGATGTACGACGGCGGCTTCCGCGGCGTGGAGCTGTGCGCGCAGGGTGAAGCCGAAATCAGCGAAACGGACTACGGTTACGGCTCTGCGCAGTGGGATCACGACTTGAAGCTGGCAATGAACACGGCGCTGGACTTGGGAATGACCGTCTCCCTCACCTCCGGCACAAACTGGGCGACCGCCAACGTCCCCGGTCTTGACCCGCACAGTCAGGGCGCAAGCCAGATTGTCGTGGACATTGTGGAATACATCAAAGCAGGGGCGAGCCGAAGCGGGGCAATCCCCATGCAGAAGAAAGTCGGCAGCAAGGTCTACCCCATTGCGCCGACGGCAAAGCTGATTGGCGTTTTTGCCGTGCCGCAGACGAGCGGCAACAAGGCAAAGCCCATCGTGACGGACGGAACGGGCATCATCGAGCTGACCGACAAGCTGGTCTGGGAAGCGGACGGCACGATTACGCTGGACTGGACGCCGGAAAACGCCGAATCGAAGTACCGCCTGTTCTACTACTGGCAGCAGGGCGCAATGCAGGAATCCCACCCCGCCGCTGAAACCGCGTACTGCATCAACTATTTTGATGAAGCGGGCATTGAAGCGCTGAAGGAATACTGGCTGGCGCACATCCTGGACGACGAAGCGCTGAATGCCAAGATTCAGGCGGGCGACGTGCAGCTGTTCATGGATTCGCTGGAAATCAGCACCGAATACGGCTGCGCGTTCTGGTGCGACGACATGGCGGAAGAATTTCTGGCGCGCAAGGGCTATGACATTCGTCCGTACCTGTACCTGACCATCGGTCTGCCGGATCTGTTCTACTGGGATGCCGTGGACTACGGCAGCTATGATTTGGCGGACAAAACCATGCGCGAAAAGGTGCTCAACGACCTCTTTGACGTGCAGACGCAGCTCTACCGCGAACGGATGCTGGAGCCGCTGCGCGCGTGGCTGCACGAATACGGCATCAAGACCCGCGCGCAAATCAGCTATGGGCAGCGGCTGGAAATCTCCGAACCCATCATGAGCGTGGATTACCCGGAGGCGGAAATCCTCAACCAGAACAATCAGGTGGATATGTACCGCCTGTGGACGGGCGGCGCGAAGCTGCAGAACAAGGTGCTTTCCTCCGAAACGGGCGCTTACGGCGGCTATGCCTATACCGAGCAGGATCACCTGATGGAGGCGTACAACCTCTTTGCAGCGGGCTTCAATCGCATTGTGTGGCACATCTGGTCTGCGCAGTACGGGCCGGGAACGGATAATCGCTGGCCGCATTATACCGCCAGCGGCGCGGTGTATGCCAGCTTCTACGCCTTCGGGCCGCATGAGCCGTCCAGCGTGGATTATCCGTCGTTCAACGACCATCTGGGGCGCATCTGCCAGCTGCTCCGCGAGGGCGTGTCCCGCACGGATGTCGGCATGATTTACATGAACTATCAGCAGCCCATGCCAACCAGCGGCAACCACGGCGGCGAAAACTGGCTGCTTGACCACACGACGGGCTTTTTCCCGTCCACGACCTTGCAGGACAACGGCTATACCTACGACTACTTCAGCCCGGATTTCCTGACGGCGGACGGCGTGTACTACAACGCCAAAAGCGGCACGCTGGAGCAGGCGGGTTATCAGGCGATTGTGCTGTGGCAGGAGCAGCTGGCGCTTGACGGCGCGAAAGCCCTGCTTGATTTGGCAAAACAGGGCATGAAGGTGGTTGTGGTGGATGGCGCCGCCGTTCAGACGCCGTACAATGATGGCGGCGAGGCAGCGCTGGCGGATGTGATGGCGGAAATGAAGGCGCTCCCCAACGTCTATTCCGCAAAGGACGCGGACGACGCTGCCCGCGTGCTGCAAAGCGCCGGGGTGAAGCCTTACGCGGGCTTTGCCGAGCCGAACCGCCAGCTGCTGACGCAGACGCGCCGCGACGGCGACACCGAATACCTGTATGTGTACAACTACTGCGACGGCAGCTATGTTTCCGTGTGGTCGCAGGGGGAAAAGCAGGATACGCACGGCGATACCATCACGACGGAGATGGTGGTGGACGGCACTTGGATTCCGTATCAGCTGGATGCGTGGACGGGCGAAACGAAGCGACTGGGCGTCTATCGCCATGAAAACGGCAGCACAATTTTCCCGCTGACGCTGGATTACGGCGACGTGGCGCTGTTTGTGTTCCGGGCGTGCGAGGCGGACAGCGAGCTCCACGCGGTCGAAACGAATGCGGCGGATGTTTGCAGCGATGGCAGCAGCCTGTCCGCCAAGGTCACAGCGTCCGGCGAATATCAGGCGCAGCTCAGCAGCGGCGAAACGCGGCAATTCACGGCGCAGGTGCCGGATGCGTTTGAAATCACCGACTGGGATGTTACCGTCATGAAGCACACGGCGTCTGAGCAGGTGAACGAGCGCACGGAAACGCTGTTCGGGCAGACCATCACCGAAACGCAGGTGGCGACGGACATTACCCCCGTCACGCTCCATCTGGACGCCCTGAAAACATGGAATGAAATTCCGGAACTGGGCGAGCGCACGGTCGGTCAGGCGACGTACAAGGCGGTTTTCCAGTGGGATGGCACAGCGGACGGCGCGTATATCGACTTGGGCCCGATGAGCGAAAGTATGCAGGTTTTCATCAACGGCGAAAAAACGGGCGACCTGAACATGACGAAAGCGGTCATGGACATCACGCCGTGGCTGAAAAACGGCGAAAACACCATTGCGCTGCTGTATTCATCGAGCTTGGCGAATGCAGGCGGCGGCGCGGGCGGCGGCGACTGGTACGGCTACCGCTACGGCTTGCAGGCATACGGCCCTGCGCAGGCGGTTGTTCACCCCTACTGCCTGATTCCGCTGGACTGATGCCTTCTCCCCTGCCTTTTGTCCTGTACCGCGGGGCAAAAGGCAGGGTTGCGGCAGGCAGGATGCGTATGCTATAATGGCACCGAAATGAAGGAGGGAAAATGAGCGATGATTGCATTCCTCGCGCAGTGGCTGGGAGAACGTTATTCTTACCAAATGGGCCTTTCCGTTATAGCCTTTCTGGAAGCACTGTCCGGTGTTGCTGTTTTCATTTTCCCGCTGAAGCACAAGCCGCAGTATGTCGTTCGCGCGACGGCGGGGCTTGCCCTGATGGCGGCGATTATGGTCATCCGAGCCATCCTCCGCACGCATTTAGAAACGCTGCTCTGGTCACGGTTCATTTCCAACATGCTGGAGTACCTCTCCATGCTGCCGCTGCTGTTCCTGGCGCATGAAGGCACATGGTGTGAGCGGCTGAAAGCGTGGTGCGCCGGATGTGCCGCCGTCCAGATTGCCGGCAGCCTGTACGCACTCGTGCTGTCCTTTACGGGCGCGGACGATACGCAGACAATGGCCATGTTTCCGCAAATCACCAATGCGGATGTGACACTTCTCATCTGGTTTGTGTTCCACCTGGCCGTCTGCTATCTGCTTCGGCTGCTGTTCATCCATCCGTCTGTGCAGTACCATGAAGATCGGAAATCGCAGATTCAGACCACATGGCTGTGCATCCTGTTCTTGTTAGCCAGTGTGCTGATTAACGCCGTGATGAGCGAATACCGCGCCGATTCACGGCCGCTCTATGAAATGCTGCGCTGCTGTCTGGTGTTCATGTGCATTTCTGTTTTGGCGCTGCACCACGACATTGTGCTGTTTTCGCAGAATCGGGCGGAAATCGAGGTGATGGATCAGGTGCTGGCGGAGAATCGGCGGCAGTACGAGACGATGAAGGCCAACATCGACCTTGTGAATCTGCGCTGCCATGACCTGCGCCATCAGCTGGACAAGCTGCAAAGCCGCCTGACCGAATCCGAAATTTCCGCCCTGCGGGAAGCAATCGACCTCTACGACAGCAATGTGAAAACGGGCAACGAGGTGCTGGATGTTGTGCTGTACAGCACGATGCTCAAGTGCATGGAGAGCGGCATCTCCTTCACCAGCATGGCGGATGGCGAGTGCCTGTCATTCATGCGGACGCGCCACATTTACGCGCTGTTCAGCAATGCGCTGGATAACGCGGTGGAAGCGGTGATGCGCGTCAGCAACCCTGAAAAGCGGGTCATCAGCCTGCATGTCCGGCGGCTGAGCGGCGCGGTGGAAATTGCCGTGATGAACTACTACGAGGGCGAAATCAGGTTCAAAAACGACTTGCCGCAGACGAGAAAGACCGACGGACGGCGCCACGGCTTTGGCACATCCAGTATGCAGTACATTGTCAGCCAATACGGCGGCACGATGAAAATCTCCGCCAAGGACAGCGTTTACCTGCTGGAAATCCGGCTGAACATCCCGGAAAAGGCGGAAAAAACGAAGGGAAACTAAAAAAGGCTCTTCACGGAATCTTGGGGGAGCAACCAAGGGCTTCGGCGAAGCCCCGAAAAGCTGCACGCGGAAGGAGCATGAAAGTGCGCCCAACTCAATCGCGCGGAGGGGTCAAGGGGGGACTTCGTCCCTTTTCGTCTGCCCCTTGCAGGGTCAAGGGGGGACTTCGTCCCTTTTCGTCTGTCCCTTGTGGGGTTTGGGGCAACGCCCCAACTGTTTCGCGGGAGACCAGCATCTCAAACGCACTCAACAAAGGCGCAGGCAGCGAAGCGTCCCTGCCAGTAACTTTGCGCGTCCGCAGACGCGCCCCCAAGCTCCTCTTCCCCCAAGATTCCATGAAGACAACCTAAAAAAGGCAGGCGATTTGCCTGCCTTTTTTAGTGCGCTGCTAAGTATTCATTGTAGGTCTGCTGAACCTGCTTCTTTCGCGGCTGGGAGATTTTCAGCTCCTCGCCGTTATCCAGCAGCAAACTGTATCCCTTGATGCCCGCAATGTGCTGCAAATTCACCAGATAGCAGCTGTTGCAGCGGACAAATTGTTTGTTCGTCAAATCGGCTTCGAGCGTGGAAATCGTGCCGCACTGCCGAATCTGCCCCTCGGCGGTGTGGAAAATCAGGTAATGCCCATCCGTCTCAGCATACAGCAGATCCCGCAGGCGCAGTCGAATTTTGCTGCCGCCTGACACAAGCAGTATCGTCGCTTCCTGCTTTTCCGGCAGATGCTCCAGCGCCCAATGCAGCTTCAGCGCGAAGTCATAATACTTGACAGGCTTGAGGATGTAGTCAAACGCGCCGACCGTGTACCCCTCCAGCGCATACTGCGCCAGGCTGGTCACAAAAATCAGCATGACCATACGATCCATCTTCCGCAGATTCCGCGCCGTTTCCATCCCGGACAGCGCGGGCATCCGAATGTCCATATAAACGATGTCGTACTCCGCCTGATATTCCTCCAAGAAGAGCAGCGGGTCATGCCAGACACGAATCGTAAACGAAACCTTGTTTTCCGTTCCGTAGCGCTGAATCGCCTGTTCCAGCGCGCGAGCGGCGGACTTTTCGTCCTCGACGATGGCAATGCGCACAGCCATGGCATCCTCTCCTCTCTGGTAGCTAATATTTTACCATGCGCGGAGGGAAAATGCAAGGCAGGATTCGTCACCTTGTTTCAGGCGGCACCGCACAAATGAGACAGTGCCGCCTGAATCCACTCTCTGTGACTATCTTTTGTTTTCGTCCGCCGTATCTATCAGCAGCACCGCAATATCGTTGACATTTGTGCCGGTTGGGCCAGTAAAAATAAGCCCGTTTGCCTTTTCCAGCGCATGATAAGCATTATTTTCTTGCAGCATCTGCGCAATCGAGATTCCCTGTGCCGACAGCTGGGAAGCGGTGTCGCCATCCACATAGCCGCCCGCAGCGTCCGTGGGGCCGTCCGTACCGTCACTCCCAATGCTAAAAACAGCCGCATTGGTGATTCCTGATAATTCCTGTGCAGCAGCAAGGGCAAGCTCCTGATTGCGCCCGCCTTTTCCATGGCCTGTGACGTGCACGACCGTTTCGCCGCCCATCAGGAAAGCGCGCTTCTGCCCATCCTGCGCATGTGTCCGAGCAATGGCGGAAAGTACCTGCCCCGCCTCGCGCGCCTGACAAGACAAGACGTCCGTGAGCAAAATGGGGGTGTAGCCCAGAGAACTGCAAGCTGCCGCTGCGGCTGCGCATAGCTCCCGAACGCTGCCCGTGACATGGGTTTCGACGTTTGAAAGTGCCTTGGGCGTCTCCTGATGCAGCAGTGACATCGCTTCCGGCGAAAGGCGCAAATGGTAACGCGCGGCAATCGAAAGCGCCTCGCCGCAGGTGGATGCATCCGGACAGGCAGGGCCAGAGGCTATCATATCCAGCGGGTCGCCCAGAATGTCAGACAGCACGATGGAAAACACACGCGCCGGCTGGCATAGCTTGGCAAAGCGTCCGCCCTTTACGGCAGAAAGGCGCTTGCGAATGGCGTTGATTTCGACAATACTTGCGCCGCTGGCAAGAAGCTGCTGTGTAATATCCTGCAATTCATGCAAGGGAATCAGCGGCTTCTCGAAAAGCGCGCTGCCGCCGCCCGAAAGCAGGAATAGAACCGTATCCTGCGCTGTCAGTCCCTGAACGAGGGACAGTGCGGCATCGGTGGCGCGAAGGCTGTTTTCATCCGGAATGGGATGACCGCCTTCGCAGCAGGTGATTTTCGGCAGTTTTCCCCCGCAATGCCCGTATTTGGTGCAGATAACGCCGCATTCCAGCGAATCGCCCAACGTCTTGCTGGCAGCCTGCGCCATTTGCCACGCTGCTTTTCCTGCCGCTACCAATCGAATTCGGCCAGGAAAAGAAGCTGCATCCAGTGCCCGGATGACCGCTTGGTCAGGCAAAACAGCATGAATCGCGTCTGCAATAATGCGGTCAGCATCCTGCCGAAGCTGCTGATTCATAAAATGACCACCTTTCCGGTTCTTCACGGAAAGCTTGGGGAGTAAACAAGGGCTTAGGCGAAGCGCCAAAAAAGCTGCACGCGGAAGAAGCATGAAAGCGCGACCAACTCAATCGCGAAAAGGGGTCAAGGGGCAATTGCCCCTTGCAGGGTCAAGGGACAGCGTCCCTTGTGGGGTTTGGGGCAACGCCCCAACTGTTCCGCGGGCGACCAGCATCTCAAACGCACTCAACAAAGGCGCAGGCAGCGAAGCGTCCCTGCCAGTAACTTTGCGCGTCCGCAGACGCGCCCCCAAGCTGCTCTTCCCCCCAAGATTCCGTGAAGAACCACCTCCCCTGCATCACGATGCCTGCTGCCGTATCATAGCGCGGCGCAAGCAGATGGCGCAGGCGAATCTGGAAATCGTATCAGTCAAGAAATACACCTTGCTCCCGCAGCGTCCGGCGAAGAAGCTGCACATCCAGCTTTCGCGGAAGCACGCCTTCGCGGACACACAGCGCGGCAGCAGTACCAACGGCCTGTCCCTGCGCCATGCAGGAAACGGTGTTGCGGGTGGACATATGCGCTTCCCACTCGCGGCTCACGCAGCGCCCGGCAACCAGCAGCCCCTCCACCCCTACCGGCACGAGCGCGCGGTACGGGAAGCCGTACCATTTGCCGTCCCGAATGGTAATCCTCGGCGCGCAGTCGTGGAAGCCGTAAAGGAAAACTTCATCAGGGAACCGTGTTCCGCTAACAATTTCATCCAGCGTCAGGACATGTTCGCACTTGACAATCCGTGTCAGCCGAACGCCCACTTTTTCCGGTGTCCAGCTGAGATAAGCATGTTCAAAGCCGGGAATATAGCGAATGAGCATGTCGGAAAGCTGCTTGACCTGCAAACGGAGCTTGATTTCAGCATCCGAAAGTGCCTGTGCATCCGTCGCATCGACGTTTTTGATGCATGTGCCGTTGATATAGGTGAATTCGCCTTCGTGCAGCGAATAACCGAGCGGCCCCCAGATGCCATTCTCCTCCATGAATTGCGTAAATTCCGGCACTTTTTTCAAATCAAAGCCAAGGCGGATTGCCTGATTGCCCTCCGAAAGTTTGCCGCCAGATACAAGCTGGGTAATCAGCTGCTTATCCTCCAGATAAGCAACGAGACGCTTCATATCGACATGCTGCATACTGAATGGCATTCCGACACTGGTTGTCTGGTGTCGCTTTTCGACTTCGCAGCCCGATAAGGCGGCAACATCGGCGTCACCGGTCGTATCAATCACAACCTTTGCACAGATTGCCTCGCGGCCTGATTTGTTTTGAACGACAACATCGTGCACACGGTCGTCTTCCTTGCATACAGAAACCACATCCGTATGCAGCAGCAGCTGAACGCCTGCCTCCTGCAGCATTTCCAGCGCCAGCGCCTTATAGCCCTCCCAGTCAATCAGCGTAATTACGGAGTCGTAGTTGCCGCCGCGCTTTTGCTCCATGTGGCCGGTTGATTCTCCGCGCGCTTGCAGTTTTTCAACAATCTCCTGCGCAATGCCGCGAACGACCTGATGCTTTCCCGCTTCGGGATAGGCATGGTAAAGATTGAAGAAGCTGTGCAGCGGGCCTGCGCCGTTCACCAGCGTACCGCCAACATAGCCGCCATGTTCAACAAGCATCGTTTTCGCGCCATTGCGGGCTGCGGCGAGGGCTGCTGTAACACCAGCTGTGCCACCGCCGCAGACCAGCACATCACAGTTGTAGTTGACGGGAGTCGTCACCGTTTCCGTTAAAAATTGCGTGGTCATTTTTCTTTCTCCTTATCCCATTGACAGGAAACGATGGTTTGATCATACGCCGTTTCCGCATAGATGACGCCGCTGCTGGGCGAACGTAGTACGCGAATACACTTGGTCTCGCCCGGCAGTAAATCAAAGAAATTATCATCAAACAGGGGTTCAAAGCCGTCGCCATGGAGCGAGACGCAGCGGGCATAGTGCTCGCAGCGCAGCAGCAGCGTATCTGTATCCGCCGACGCAATCATCGAAAGCCCCACTTGCTGGGGATACGGCAGACGTCGTTCAATATCCAGCGGCTGAATCGTTTCGGCAAGCAGCGTCCTGCGCTTATCCAGCACGCGCACACAGACTATCTGTTCCTTGCGGATCTGTCCCCATTCATCCAATGTGCAGAGCCGTGCTGTTGCATCCGGTTCTATCGTAAACGGAAGCTCCATTTGGTGCGTTCGTTCATTTTTTACAAGATGGAAAAGGGAAACCTCGACGGTGCCCGCAATGGTTCTCGTTGTGTCATTCGTCAGATAAATGCCTGCGTGATCATCCAGCGCAACGCTGGCGAAAACGGGCGCATAGCAGCGTTTCATTTCGTAGTAGGCATGTCCGGGCTGCAAAAAATAGTCTACTACCCCGAAGGAAATGACGTTGCTGTTCTCATTCAAGCGCCACAGCAGGTGACCGTTGGTATGGCGGATGTCGTTATTCTCCCACGGCGCACGCCCTCGCCGAAAACGGCCGACCTGTTCATGAATGTACTCTGCATGGGCAGCACAGACACGGTACACCATCTCCTGCGGTGTTTCTGCATCGCGATAATGCTCCACAGGCCCCAGCTTCAGCCAGCCTTCGTTGGGCGTGTGCTTCATCCAGCTTTCCGGAATTTCGCAGGGATGATGCGCCGTCAGCGCGTACGTTCCTTCCTCCCACAGTTCATCAGGCGTCATCATCTGATTCATGCTTTGCCATGTTGGGGTAGAAACACGACAGTTTTCGCTCAAAAAGTGCGGATAGGCACGTCCCGGTACGAACCACAGGTGTGTGTAGCCATGGGTATCGCCGCATTGCGGGTCGTTCGCGAAGGAACCGCCGCAGGGAGAAGACGGGTAATACAGACGATGCGGGTCAAGCCGCGCGCAAACTTCCGGGAATACCTCGCGAATGATTTTTTCTCCATATACCGGTGCCTCAGGGTGCTGATATTCCTGCGCCAGATACAGCTCGTTTCCGCCGCACCACAGCGCGATGCAGGGATGGTGCTTTCGCGTGCGCAGCAGCATTTCAGCCTCCTGCCGATAAAGCGAAAGCTGATCCGCCTCTTCAGAATACAAAGAGCAGCCGAGAAAAAAATCTTGCCAGAGGAGAATTCCGCGGCGGTCACATTCCTCATAAAAGGCTTCGGGCAATTTATCTGCTTCGCCCCAAATGCGCAGCATATTGCAGTTGGCCAGCTGCGCAAGGTCAAGGATTCTTGCCATTTTCTCCGGGGCATAGCAGTTCGTCAGGGTGTCCAGATGCATGAGGTTTGCACCCCACATCCGCACAGGCATTCCGTTCACACGGAAGAGAAACCTATCGCTGATGTCAATTTGCCGGAAGCCGACAAGCCGGGAAACATCTTCGTTTTCGGCGCGTACCGTCAGCGTATAGCAAGTCGGTGTGCCGTGCGTCCACGGATACCAGCGTTCCGGCTGATGGACAGACAAGGAGAGCCGCTGCCTGCCATGCGCAGTTGTCCCCGAAGCGTCGGCGACAACGGTTCCATGCGCATCCGCCAGCGAAACAGCGTACGGCGTGTCTGCCTGACCCATCCATGTCAGCTGGACTTGCACCACGCCATCCCCATCTTCCGTCAGCCATGTGTCGCAGGTGATTTCCGCCAAAGCGACAGGTTCTGCCTGCCGCAGGGTGACAGGTGCATACAAACCGCAGCGAATGAGGCAGGGAGATGGGCCGCAGTAATCATGATACCCCGTGCGAAAAACGCGAGCCGCAGAAATCGTTGGGACAAGCCCTGCATAGCGTTCGGGCAAGGAAAGTTTTTTCAGCTCCGTCTGCGCAGCGTGAAAGTAGACAATCAGCGTATTCTCCGTTCGCAGCAGATGGCCAACATCATACGCCCATGAAAGATAAACATCGCTGCAGCTGCCAAGCAGTGTGCCATTGAGCCACACATCCGCAAAGGTATCCACGCCATCGAAGGTTAGCAAGGATGGTACATTTGCCTGTGCGGAAAAGCGGCAGCAGTACACCCAGTCGCGCTCGTGAATCCAGAGGTCGCGATTGACGCCCCGAATATTCGGGTTCTCGATGATACCATATGCCAGCAGGACATCATGCACTTGCATAGGAAAGTGCGGAAGAGAAAAGGCATCTGAATTTTCCGAAAACAGTGCGCTGAGTGCTGTCCAGTCCGGCGGACAAGGCGATTCCAAGCCTTTCAGAAACCAGTTCGTATCAAGACAAATGCAGCTCATCTTGCTTCTCCCGCCTGCAATCAGTACACAAAGCCGGGCACGTCTGTCAGGCGCTGACGCATGTCCTCCGGAATACGCAGGCCGGCTGCCTGCACATTTTTGCGCACCTGTTCCGGCGTTTTGCCGCCCGGAATCACGCAGGTAACACCGGGTGTGCTCAAGTTATAGGCAAGCGCAAGCTCCGCCATCGACATGCCGGCTTCTTTTGCGCAGGCGGCAATCTCCCGCAAAGAGCTTTCCATGGTTTCCCAGCGTATATCATTCCAGAAGCCTTTGCGATGGTCGCCGTCTGCAAAGTCCGTCTGCGCATGGTATTTGCCGGTCAATACGCCACTGGCAAGCGGTTCACTGGTCAGAACGGCAATGTTTCGCTCACGGGCGATACGGAGCACCTCAAAGTTGCTTTTGTTGAGGATGTTAAACGGCACTTCCAGCACGTCGATAACGCCGTCTGTATCCTTCTCCAGCGCGTGCAGCGTATCCGCAGCCCCCCACATGGCAAGACCAACAAAATGCGCTTTTCCGCTGTTCTTGATTTCCCGCAGTGTATCCAGCACATGCGCCTCGTCCTGCCACTGCGCATTGGGAACATGCAGCAGATAAACGTCCACATAGTCCGTTTGCAGCCGTTCAAGGCTTTCATCCAACGAGCGAATCAGGTAATCGCGCGTAAAGTCCTTGCTGCGTTCCTTCACGCGGTAGTTCGTACCGCCTTTGGTAACGATGACGGCTTTTTCGCGCTGTCCAAGGAGGAATGCTCCAATCAGCGCTTCGCTGTGGCCATCGCCGTAGCAGTCAGCTGTGTCAAAGAGGTTGATGCCTTGCTGCCAAGCCTCTTGCAGTGCAGCCACGGCGTTTTTGTCGGTGATGTCATTTCCCCATGCCTGTCCACCGATAGCCCACGCACCAAAGCCAATTTCGGAAACATGCAAGCCAGTTTTGCCTAATTCAGTATATTTCATATAGTTACCCTTCCTTTCAAAAAATGTGCAGTTCATTGAGCAGTGCGACAACGTCCTTCATGCGGTTCTTCTGAAATTTTTTGAGAATGTGGTTGATTTGCGAACGAATGGTGGTTTCTTCAACATATCGTTCCCGCGCCATCTGTTTGTAGCTCATGCCGGCACATGCCATGCGCAGAATTTCATATTCGGTCGTGTTGATTTTGAGCATCACCTGCATGGTTTCTTTCATGCGGTTCTCTTGATTCTGAACGCGCTGATACTCCTGAATCAGCCGCTGACCGACTTCGGGACGCAGAAGCA
>OLRV01002887.1_pt1 | contig 12640 bp, 11 predicted proteins | sample 1672421 | NCBI WGS metagenome assembly OLRV01 (sample SAMEA3136684, study PRJEB25190) | human gut metagenome | biome: human gut; feature: human-associated habitat; material: faeces | place: Austria | collected 2013
TTTAAAATATGTGCCTTGTATTTGAAAATATATGGCTTGTATTTTTTATGACAAGCCTTATGTTTTTTCGCGGGTGCGGAAGCGGAGTGAATTCTGTGGCATTTCCGCGTGAAAAATCCCCGAATTAACCGCAATTTGTGCAGTGAATATATGCATCCGCAGGTTAATTTTTGTGTCGCAAGCCGCCGGGGGAGGTTAAAGATAGTCAGGCAAACGGAAAAGTTTATTGCCGTTGCTGCCTTTTATCAGTATGGTATATCCCGAGGGGGCTTCTTTTTTAATTTCCTCAATCACGTCGTCCACGGTGTGGAATGTAGGGAATGCGGGGTGCATCTTCTCAAAACATTCGCCCACAAGCCATACTTTTTCGAAGCCGGTCAATGAAACTGCATCGAGCAGTTTCTGATGTTCTTCTTCGCTTTCCGCGCCCAGTTCTCTCATTTCACCGAGGATAACCATCTTGTTTGCCGCGTGAAGTTCCGCAAAATTCTTGAGAGCGGCGTGCATGCTCGTGGGATTAGCGTTGTATGCATCGATAATCAGGGTGTTGTGCTCGGTTTGCTTCAGCTGCGAACGGTTGTTTGAGGGAACGTAGTCGCGTAGTGCCTCGCAAATGTCGGTTTCCGGCACATTGAATTTAATGCCCACCGCCACGGCGGCAAGCAGGTTGGCTATGTTGTAATCGCCAATAAGTTTGGTTTCCACCGTGTGCCATTCGCCGTTACCGCTTTTCCATTTGAAGGAAATGTACGGGTCGCAGTTTACGACTTCTCCCAATACTTCGGGATGGGCTTCGGCTTTTGTTCCGTATTTATAGGCTTTCAGCCCTTCCGCCACGCGGCACAGTATTTCGGAATCGGAGTTAAGGAATATTGCTCCGTCTTTCTTTTTGCGCAGATAGTCGTAGAGTTCGGCTTTGGTGTGCACCACGCCCTCAAACGAACCGAACCCTTCGAGATGTGCACGCCCCACGTTTGTTATTATTCCGTAGTCGGGATGTACAATGTTCGTGAGCTGCGCTATTTCGCCGCGATGATTTGCTCCGGTTTCTATTACGGCTATTTCATGTTCCTTCCCGAGACGCAGCAAAGTCTTTGGAACTCCGATATGGTTGTTATAGTTTGCTTCGGTGTGGAGCACATTGTATTTCTTTGCAAGTACAGTTGACACGAGTTCCTTTGTGGTGGTCTTGCCGTTGGTTCCGGTTATCTGTATAACGGGCAGCGCGAGTTTTTCGCGGTGAAACGCAGCAAGATCCTGCATAGTTTGCAGTGCGTTGTCCGCTACAATATAACGTTTGTCGCCTTTAGCCGCAAACTCGCGGCGGTCTATCACTGCATAGGCGCATCCCTCCGCAAGAGCTTTTGATGCGTAAACGTTTCCGTCGAAGTTTTCTCCGCGCAGCGCGAAGAAAATTGAACCTTGGGGGCATGAGCGGCTGTCGGTAGTGATTATCGGGTGCTCAAGAAAGATTTCGTAAAGTTCTTCGATTTGCATATTATATATAATGTATATATAGGAGGCTCGTTCAGTCCCGTTTCTTAAGCAGACTGAGGGCTTCCTTTGTCATGTGTTGCTTTATTTTATCGAAAGGAACGGTGAATTTTGGCGCACCAAGCGAGAAGGGCGTTATTTCGTATGGTTGGAAAACGAACGTCATGCCGTTTCGCGAAAGGAACGGTGCGGCTTGGGGAATGGGAAAACTCTTCAGCGGTGTTTCGATTGAGACATCGGCTTCGGATTCGGGGGCAAGCAGACTGCGGAAATTCTCATCGCTCACACAGTTCTCGCCAAGCGTCTTTTTAAGATAGGAGCGCACGCCTTCGCGCATGAGTTTGTGGAAATCGTTGGAGGTTGTGTCCTTTATCATGTCCCATCCGAACTGCTTTCCGTCGTTTTTGCGGAAAGTCATGCCCGAGACTGAAGTTATGCCGTGCATTCCGTGAGTGCATTCGGCAAGTGTGAAGCAGAAACTGATGTAGTTTTTCCTGTTTACGTCCATTCTGCAATCGGCTTTATAGTATGAAACCGGGGCGGAGTCGCGATTGGCAACGACACTGTTGTATTTCATGTTGCCGTAGTAGGAAACCACGTTGTCAACATTCATTGTGTCGGCAGGCGTACCCTTTCCCAGTTTGCTTCTAATCCATGCCGCGATGTTTGCACTTAATTTTCCTGTAATGGGAGTGGGATAGTCGGCGTGAATGTCCACTGCTATGCAGCGTTTGTCGGTTGAATCGGCGCGACAAAAGTTTGCCGAATCCACGCAAAGCGTATCGGGGCGTGTGAATGTGCGTTTGAATTTGGAATTTTTGCACGACGTAACGCACGCCAAGGCAAAAAGCGTTGCCGCAAATAAGGAAAAAACAGTGCGCATACGTGTGGACTTCATATCACTTGCGGTTTAGTTCATGGCATCTCCGAAAAAATCAAGCATAGCCATGATTTCTTCTTTCGAAGCCGTGCAGTCGAGTTCTATTTTTCCTATTCCCGAAAGGAGTGTAAAGTTTATAATGCCGCCGGTGTTCTTTTTGTCGTGGCGCATAAGCTCGAACAAACGGTCGTAGTCGTTGCAAGTGAATGCAAAACTGCCATAGTTGCGGCGTATATAGTCAATGGTTTGCTGCATCTGCATTGACGGGAAATTTTTCTTTGTTTTGCTCAGAAACAGTTCGCACACCATTCCCCACGCCACGGCATATCCGTGCAGCACGGGGCGGGATTTTGAAAGCGCAAAGCTTTCCAATGCGTGTCCTGCGGTATGTCCCACGTTCAAAGCCTTGCGTATTCCGTGTTCATGCGGATCTTGCTTCACGATGTTCGCCTTAATGTCAATGCTTGCAGCCACCATGTCGTGAAGTTCTGCTATGTCGCAGTCGTTGAAATTGAAATTCATGAGCTGAGACCAGACCTTTTCGTTGCTGATAAGCCCGTGTTTAATCATTTCTGCGTATCCGGAAAGAAGATTGCGGGTATCGAGCGAGCGTAGAAACTCTGTGTCGACAATAACACGGCGCGGCGCATTGAAAACACCTACTTCGTTTTTGAGACCATTAAAGTTAATGGCTGTCTTTCCGCCTACCGAAGCGTCAACCATTGATAGAAGAGTAGTAGGAACGTTTATGTATGCAATTCCGCGCTTGAAAGTTGAAGCCGCAAAGCCTCCGAGATCGGAAACCATGCCTCCTCCCACGTTTATCAACAGAGAATGTCGCGACGCTCCGCCGTTGCTGAGTGCCGACCATACGCTTGCGAGAGATTCAAGAGTCTTGTTGGCATCGGTGGCACCTATTACAATCTGTCCGGCACCCTTTATGGCATCGCTGTCTTTAAGAATCGGGGCGCACAAATCAAGTGTCGTGGTGTCGTAAAGCACGAAGATTTTGTCGGGCTTTATTTCCGAAACGGCTATGTCTGTTTCCGCCGCTGCCCGGTGCGACATGATTACGGTTGGGTCAATCATATTATGAATTTTTTGAGTCGCCAGCGCAATTTCAACTTTCTAATGAGATTCAGCGGCTTTTTACGTATTTTTCCTTTGTAGTTTGCAATGAAATCATCTACGGCATCGAGCACCCTTGACGAGTTTTTGCCGTCGCGATGAGCTTCGTGCATGGAAGTATATTCGCGAATGTTGCTCATAAGTTCGTCGGGGCGCGTAAGAGCACGCTCGATAGCCGGACCAATAAGCTCTGTGTCGGTAACGTTAAGCAAATGTTTCCCGGGATGAGTGTTGCGGTAAGTAACAACCGGCTTGTCGAGCAACATATATTCCACTGTAATCGAAGAACTGTCGCACAGCATAACGTCGCTCTCCCTAAAAGTTTCCAAACCTTTGTTCACTTTGCGGAAATCAACATTGTCATGGCGCGCGGCAATTTGCTTGTAGTCTTCGATAAGTTGGGGATCGTCGAGTTTGGGATGGAATGTTATTATCCAACGCCAGTTTTTCTCGGAAGCCAAACGGTCAATGGTTTCGCGCAGTGCCCATGCCGACGTAATACCTTTGGAAAATGTGGGAGAGTAAAGTATTACCGGTACATCTCTTTTGGGTTCCGGCGGAAGTGAAGGCGAAAAAAACGCATCAACTTTGCACCATCCGGTTTCGTATACCTTGAAGAATTTGTGTTTTGCCTCAAGTTGTTTGAAATAAGGAGTACTTGACGGTCCCTGGGTGCAGTAGATATCAAACCAGTTGCGTATTGTGAAATGGTCGTCTATCTTTTCTATTCGTTTACGCATGGGATAGCCGTGAAAAACCGCCACCTTTACGCCGGGGAAAAAGTCGTAGATGAAATTGCCCGGTGCAAAAATTGCAATGGGGTTATATTTCTTCACTTCGTCAAAGGTTTTCAGTCTTCGTTCTCCCTCGGTCAGCAAATCATCGCATTCGTCTTCTATGTACCATGCCGCCTCATCGCCACGACGAAGTATTTCTTTCTCGAGCGGACGCAGAATGGAGTAGGCATAATTCAATGATGCAAAAAGTAGATAGTGTTTTGCCATTGCGTAAACGTTAAATGAATTGTTACCTTGGTCGGATTTTTGCGTAATCTCCGATATAACAAGGCAAAGATACGAATTTACTTTGTTAGTTCGGTGTATTTTCTTTTAATCTTGGGTTTGTGCAAATCTTATTTCTCAAAAAGCCCGCCGCTTCTCCCGCAAGTGCAAAAAAGAAAGGCGTGCATTGCGGTTTTGCCGCCTTACACGCCTTACGGTGTATGTTTATCTTGCGGGTTGTTTGCCTTTTCAGTCTTTTATAAGGCAGTGTCCCGTCATTTCTTTGGGTTGCTCCAATCCCATGATGTGCAGTATGCTCGGAGCAACGTCGGCAAGTATTCCGTTTTCTACCGTAGCGTTTTTATTGTCGCTGATATAAATGAACGGAACCGGGTTGAGCGAATGCTGGGTATTGGGAGTGCCGTCTTCGTTGAGCGCGTGATCGGCGTTGCCGTGGTCTGCAATTATTATAGTGTCATATCCCATTTGTTTTGCAGTCTCAACCACGTCTTTCACGCAGGCATCCACTGCCACTACAGCCTTTTCTATTGCGTTGTAAATGCCGGTGTGTCCCACCATGTCGCCGTTAGCAAAGTTCACTACTATGAAATCGTATGTACCTTTCTTTATTGATTCCACAAGTTTGTCCTTTACTTCGTAAGCACTCATCTCGGGTTTCAAATCGTATGTGGCAACTTTTGGTGAAGGTACCAAAGTGCGGTCCTCGCCTTTGAAAGGTTCTTCGCGACCTCCGTTGAAGAAGAAAGTTACGTGGGCATATTTCTCTGTTTCTGCGGTGTGGAGTTGTGTAAGTCCCTTTGCGCTCAGATATTCTCCGAGAGTGTTGTTCACATTCTCCTTTGGGAAAAGAATGTGTACGCCTTTGAAGTCTGCGTCATAAGGAGTCATGCAATAGTATTGCAGATTGGGAATGGTCTGCATGCCTTCTTCGGGCATGTCTTTCTGCGTAAGCACTGACGTAATCTCGCGTGCGCGGTCGTTGCGATAGTTTACGAACACCACTACATCGCCTTCTTTTATTCTTCCGTCCACATTGGCGTTAACCAACGGCTCCATGAATTCGTCGGTATCCTTATGTTCGGGCGTATCGCTGTCATAGCAGTCCTGAATAGCCTCCACGAGATTGTCAACTTCCTTGCCTTTGCCGTTCACAAGCTGATCGTATGCAATTTTTACGCGGTTCCAACGATTGTCGCGGTCCATGGCGTAGAAACGACCTATTACCGAAGCCACGCTGCCGGTTGTTTCGGCGCAGTGGTCTATTACGGTTTTTACGAAGCCCTTGCCGCTGCGCGGGTCGGTGTCTCTTCCGTCAAGGAAACAGTGAACAAACACGTTTTCCAAGCCATAGCTCTTGGCTATGTCGAGGAATGCGAGAATGTGCGACAGTTCGGAGTGAACGCCACCGGTAGATGTGAGACCCATGATGTGGAGATTCTTGCCGGTGTTCTTGGCATATTCGAAAGCCGAAACCACTTCCGGGTTCTTGAGTATGCTGCCGTCGGCAATGGCATGGTTAATTTTCACGAGGTCCTGATAAACCACGCGACCGGCACCTATGTTCAGGTGTCCTACCTCGGAGTTTCCCATTTGACCATCGGGAAGTCCAACGTTTTCGCCGCATGCCAAAAGCTGCGAATGGGGATAGTTGGCGTTCAGATAGTCGAGTTCGGGTGTCGGAGTGTTATAAATTACGTCGCCTTTGTCGTGTTTGCCGATTCCCCAACCGTCGAGAATCATAAGGAGTGCTTTCTTTGCCATGATTATTTAAGTCTTTAATATTTTCGTTCTTACGTTTCGTCCGCAAAATTACGATTATTTTTGTTCATGGCAATCGTGTTTTCGTTCCGGTTGGCAATATCGCCTGCGCCATAAGGCTCAATTCTTTTCCATGCGGGCTGTATTAGCAACTCGCTTTAGCAAAAACGCTTGCGGCAATGGGCTTCCTGTTTCCAATGACCGGCGTAACATTCCCGTTTACTTACATCCCGAATCTTTTAATTACTGCAAAAGCATTTCCGTTGCGAAAATCTTGCCGACCTTGGAGCTTGTATGGTGCAATCTGTGTTTCCGGACATCCGAATCGGTCTATACGGCAGCCGCCGTGTAGCGGATTTTTTGCCGGAATGCCTGCCGGAATAGCTCCACGCATAATGAAAAATGGCGTAAAACTCATGGTTTTTTGCAAAGTGTTAATAATCAGGGAAATAAAGGATTTGAGATGGCTTTTGTAAGTTGTTGTTTATCAGATGTTTGAAACGCCGAAAAATACAAGGCACTTATTTTAAAATAAGTGCCTTGTATTTTAAAATATATGCCTTATGTTTTTTCGCACATGGCTTGTGTTTTTTTCGATGTCCGGTGCCGTGTGTATTTTCTTGTATGTGTGTAAAGTTTTAATTCGGTTTGGAATGGTATTATAGCCGTTTCGCGGGTGTTTTGCGGTATGCAGGTAAAAATGTTTTGAGAATAATTCAAAAATAATTGCATTGCCGACCAAAAATATTTAGTTTTACAGTCTGAAACTCAGAGCGGGTTTTCTGAAAGAACCAACGCACGAGCATGAAAACAAGATTATTCGTATAAATTATTATTATGGCAATTTTTGCATATACAGGCTGGATGGCTTTCAGCGGAGACGGGAAATACAAAAACAGTGTCAATTATGTTAAGGGTATGGAGGCTTTGCAAGACAGCAACTATGCCGAGGCTATGAAGTATCTCAACAAGGAAATTGCGAAAAATCCCGATAACGGATATGCTTATTACGGTCTCGGTATGACTTATGAAGCAACGGGTAATCCGTCTGAGGCTTTGGACAATTTTAATATTGCCATAAAAAACATACCTTCGGATGACAACTACTCGATAGCTTTGGCTTACAGCCTTAAGGCAAGAGTTTTAAGGCGATTGGGCGATTTGAACGGGGCTATGGAAAACTTTAATAAGGCAGTGGAAACTTGTCCCGAAAGTGCCGATTTCTATGTGATGCGTGGCATGGAGTTTCGCGACCATGGTAAATTGGAACAGGCGGGAAAGGACTTCCGGGAGGCCGTTTCTTTGGACAAAAAGAATGCGGAAGCTTATGTCGGTCTGGCAGAAATTGCCTACATTCAGCGAAAGTATGCGGAAGTCATCAGGTTGTGCAATTACATTAACAAACTCGCGCCCGATCATTCCTATGCGTATATGTTGCGTGCCAAAGTTTATATGTCGCAGAACAAATATCGTGAGGCTGTTAACGACATTGTGGAGGCTTTGAATGCCGGTGATGACAAACAAGCCTTGACCGGTATGAGGATTATTGCGGATAGTATGCCGGAAATCGTATTGGAACGCCTGAAAAAGCAGAAAGAAAAATATCCTAATGATAATAAGTGGAATTTTTATCTCGGTATGGTTTGCGAACAAGCGGGAGATTTTTCGCAGGCTGCGGTTTGTTATGAAGAAATGTACAAAAGTGAGCGTTCGGATGAGATAGCGGTTATTTTGGGAAACTGTTACAAAGAGACAGGTATGACCGAAAAAGCTTTGAAATACTATCAGGAGGCAAAGAAAATAAACCCCGCGTCTGCTTGGATCTATTATGAAAAATCTGTTGCCGAGAGAGATGTGGGAATGTATAGTGAAGCTTTGGCGGATATTAACTCTTATATTGCGGCAGAACCCGATGACGAATCCGGTTATGCCGTGAGAGGAATGGTGAAATACTATATGGGAGATGATAAAGGGGCAGTGGATGATTTTACAACGGCAATAAAGGCGAACAATAACGATGTGCTTTCGCTTTTATACAGAGGAATTTTGTATGATAAAGCCGGCGAGCGCAAAAAAGCCGTGAAAGATTTCGAACATGTGGTACGTGTTGACACAAAGGAGGGAGAGAACTCTTCGGCAGCCTATGCTTACAGGGCTTTGGCGGATAAGAAAAAATCCGAAAAGCTTGCGGCGCAAATACTATCCCGGGGGAAACATTGCGAATGCTATAACATTGCCTGCATGTATTCGGAATTTGGCGAAACTTCCAAGGCTTTGATGGCTCTGAAAACAGCTTTCGAAAAAGGATTTCGCCGTTTTGACATGGCGGAGTGCGCTCCGGAACTTGAAAATGTCAGAAAGTTGGCGGAGTTTAACGGGCTTGTAAACGAATGTAAAGCCAAGATGTCCGCACATAAAGGGTAAAAGAACAACGGAAAACATAAAAAGAAGCCGGTTATGGCAGATGTTTGCTCCATAACCGGCTTTTATATTGACAAAGCATTATCTGCCTATGTCGTGAAGCAGTTGCTTTATTGCTTTGTCGGGGTCTTTTGTGTCGTTGAGCAATGTTACGAATTTGCTTCCTATTATCACTCCTGCGGCGTGGGCTGATGCGGCTTTGTATGTGGCTTCGTTTGATATTCCGAATCCTATCATTCTGGGACGTCGCAGATTCATGGAGTCTATACGTGCAAAGTATTCCTGTTTCTTGGCATCAAACTCTTTTTGGGCACCGGTGGTGGAGGCGGAAGATACCATGTATATGAAACCGTTTTCGCTGTCGTTGTCAATCATTCTTATTCGCTCGTCCTCGGTTTCGGGTGTAATCAGCATTATCATGTCTATGTTGTGGGCTTTAGCCGTTTCGCGATAATGCTCTTCGTATTCGCGGAACGGGAGGTCGGGTATTATAAGTCCGTCAACGCCTACCTCGTTACACTTTTGGCAAAAGGCTTCAAAACCGTACTGCATGATTGGGTTTATGTAGCCCATGATGATGAGCGGAATGGTTACGTCCTTGCGTATTCCCTCAAGCTGTTCGAAAAGTTTCCTGACACTCATTCCTCCTTTGAGAGAGCGTGTTGACGCAGCCTGGATTACGGGACCGTCGGCGAGAGGATCGCTGAACGGCATGCCTATTTCGATCATGTCAACTCCGTTGCGCTGGAGCGAGCGTATGACTTCGGCGGTGCAGGAGGGCGTTGGGTCGCCGGCGCAAAAGTATATTGAAAGAATTTCTTTGGTCTTTGTTTTGAACAAGTTGTCTATTCGGTTCATAATGTTTGTTTTTTTACGGGCGCATGCCCTTTATTTTCTCAATGAAGTTGTTAAGTTTTCCCACGTCTTTCAAGGCGGGAGATATTTCAAAGCCACTGTTCAGATCTACGCCTGCAAACTGCGGATGGAAGAATGCTTTTATTTCTTCGAAAGTGTCGGAACGGATGCCGCCGCTTAGGAGAAACGGCACGCAACCTTTGTAGTCTTCGAGCAGTTGCCAGTTGAATTTTTTTCCCGAACCGCCATAAAGTTCCGTCTTTGTGTCGAAAATCATGAGATCTGCCATGTTGTAGCTTTCGGCTCGGATAATGTCGTCGGCGTTTGCTATTCTTTGGGCGCGAATTACCTTAAGTCCGCGATTTTTCAGCTCGCTGCAGAAAGCCGGTGGCTCGTCGCCGTGAAGCTGTATATATTCGAGCGAAAACTTTTGCGCTTTTGCGAGAATTTGTTCGAGAGAAGCGTTGACGAAAACTCCCACACGTTTTTGCTTTTTAGGCATGTATTCGGGTAGGGAAGCAACAAAGCGCGGCGATTTAGGGTGAAAAATAAAACCCATAAGGTCGGCTTTCGTCTGTTCTATGGCGCGAATGTTTTCAGAATCGCGCATTCCGCAAACTTTTACAATCATAGAGAGGACGTTATCAGTTTTTCGATGTCCGCATTCAGCTTGCCGAGATTTTCGGGGGGATTGTCTCCGTTCATGAACTGTTCGCCAATCAGAAATCCCCTGTACCCGAGTATTTGCAGGCGAATTATGTCGGATGCGGACCTGATTCCGCTTTCTGAAATGCGCGTTATGCTCTGCGGAAGTTGGGGCGCGAGAAATTCGGAAGTCGATATGTCGGTGTGAAAAGTGCCAAGGTGGCGGTTGTTTACGCCTACAACATCAATGTCGTCGCACAAGTATGAAATTTCGTCCTCATTGTGAACCTCGAGAAGAGTTTCGAGTCCCAACTCGTGGGCTATGCGAGCCAACTTTCGGCATTCCGTTTCGCTTATAGCCGCGGCAATCAGTAACACAGCGTCTGCGCCGAATGCTTTAGCCTGGTGGAGCTGATATTCGTCAATTGTAAAATCCTTGCGAAGTATCGGCATTTTAACAAGTTGCCTTACGTTTGCAACATCTTCGAGAGTTCCGCCGAAATATTTCTCATCCGTGAGCACTGACATGGCTGCCGCACCGTTTTTTTCGTATCCCGGAGCCACGTCTTCAGGCTTTGCATCGGGGTGAATCCAACCTTTCGACGGCGAACGCCGTTTGAATTCCGCGATAATGCCGTTTGACGTGTTTTCTATGGAGAGACGGAAGTCCGCATGTTTGTGCTCCGTGGCATTATTATATAAGTTGTCTATGCTTATATCCTTTTTAAGTTTTTCTACCTCTATTCGCTTGTCGGCTATAATGTCTCTCATGCTTTTTCAACTGTTTATTTCCACGAACTTTTTGAAGGCATCAAGAGCTTTACCGCTTTCGAGCGATTCCTTAGCCATGCCGAGGCATTCGTCTATGCTCTTGCCGTTAATGGTTTGTATGGCGAAAGCCGAATTTGCTATTACAGCGTTTTTCTGGAAAATTGTAGAGCGGTTCTCGAGTACGGAATCAAATATTTCTTTTGCATCGTCCACGATGTTTCCGCCCGAAAGGCTTCCAGCCTCGGATTTCTCAAATCCCAAATCTCCGACCTTGTATATGGTTTCGTAATTGTTTGTCATAACCTTGAAATCAGAGGTCAGCGAGATTTCGTCATAGCCGTCCATACTTGTTACAATGGCAAAGCTCATTCCGATACGGGTCAGTGTATTATAGTAAAGGCGCATCTGCGACAAGTTTGCCACTCCGAGCAGTTGGTGCTTGGGTCTTGTGGGATTGATAAGCGGACCGAGAAGGTCTTTGTCAATATCCTTGTTGTAGTCCATTTCAAATTTAGGAATCTTAATCTGAGCGTATGAACCCGGAACGAAGTCCATGTGTTCACCTTTCGGCAAAGCCACAATAAACTCTTTGATGAAAGTGGCAACGTTCTTGTTGCTGATTACTTCGCATTCCCATTCCTTAACACCCATTACAGATTCATCAATCTTGATGCCCAGGTCTCCTTTTACTTTCACCTGGCAACCCAGACGCCAATGATCCTGTTGTTGTTTACGGCTGAAATGTCCTTTTTCAGAAGGAAGAATCTCACCACCGCCTTCTACAACCTGGCATTTACATTGACCGCAAGAACCTTTACCACCACAAGCCGATGACAGGTAGATGCCATTGACAGACAGGGTGTTCAGCAAAGTTGAACCTTGTTCTACTTCCAGTTCTTTCTCTCCATTGATAGTTATCTTTACTTTGCCGCTCGGAGTAAGATACTGCTTAGCTACCAGCAAAATAACAACGAGCAGAAGGATAATTCCAAGGAATACTCCAATACTAGCTAATATTAAATTCATATCCATTGTCTTATTCCTTTCTTTTTAGATGTTCAAACCAGAGAAACACATAAATGCGATTGCCATCAGACCTACTGTGATAAATGTGATACCCAAGCCCTTCAACGGAGCAGGTACATCAGAGTAAGCCATTTTCTCACGGATAGCAGCCAGACCGACGATAGCCAGCAGCCAGCCGATACCCGAACCGAGTGCGTAAGACAGCGCATCCCAAATATCACCAATGTATTTCGGATCACTCGGACCCAGATTGATACGTTGTTGCATAAACAGAGAAGCACCCATGATAGCACAGTTAACGGCAATCAACGGCAGGAAGATACCCAGTGAAGCGTACAGCGACGGGCTGAAACGTTCCACCACCATTTCCACCAATTGCACAATACCGGCAATAACGGCAATGAAAAGAATAAAACTCAAGAAACTAAGGTCGACACCTTCAATGATAGCATTGGCAGCCAGCACCTTAGTTTGCAACAGGTAGTTGACCGGAAGCGTCACCAGCAACACGAAAGTTACGGCGATACCCAGTCCTACGGCAGTCTTCACATTCTTCGAAACAGCCAGGTATGAACACATACCCAGGAAGAATGCGAATATCATGTTGTCCACAAAGATAGAGCGGACGAATAAACTTAAT
>OLRV01002899.1_pt1 | contig 12621 bp, 9 predicted proteins | sample 1672421 | NCBI WGS metagenome assembly OLRV01 (sample SAMEA3136684, study PRJEB25190) | human gut metagenome | biome: human gut; feature: human-associated habitat; material: faeces | place: Austria | collected 2013
CGATGGCGCGGGTGATGGCCTGACGGATCCACCAGGTGGCGTAGGTGGAGAACTTATAGCCCTTGGTGTAGTCGAACTTCTCCACCGCCTTGATCAGGCCCAGATTGCCCTCCTGGATCAGGTCCAGGAACAGCATACCGCGGCCCACATAGCGCTTGGCGATGGACACCACCAGACGCAGATTGGCCTCGGCCAGCTGCTGCTTGGCCTTCTCGCCGGCCTTGATCTGCTTTTTCAGCTCGGCCATCTCCGCCTCAGGGATGGTCTCGCCGTCCGCCTCGGCCTGCGCCACACGCGCCTCGGCCTCGCGGCCGGCGGACATAACGGTGGCCAGCTCCACCTCCTGATCGGCGGTCAGCAGGGGCACCTTGCCGATCTCCTTCAGGTACATGCGCACGGGATCGTCGATGTTGAAGCTGTCCACCAGCGTGTTGGGATCCACCAGCTCCTCTTCCTCGATCTCCGCGATCTCCTCCATGGCCGGCTCGTCATCGTCGGGCAGATCGGTCAGGAAGTCCTCCGTGCCCACCTCGATGCCCAGCTGCTCCAGCGAGTCGTAGATGGAGTCCATCTGATCGCTCTCCAGATCCATCTCGTCCAGCACCTCGGACAGCTCGCCCGCGTCCAGCTTACCCTTCTTTTTGCCCTTGGCAAACAGCTCCTTCAGCTTTTCGTGGGTGGTCAGCAGCGCCGCTGCCGGCAGGGAGGCGATGGCCTTTTCGTCCAGCGTGCCCTTGCCGGGCTTACCGGACGCGGATTCCTTCAGCATGGAATCCGCCATTTTTTCCAACTCCTCCGGGGTGTACTTTTTGTCCGTCATGTTCGCTTTCCTCCGTAACCTTTTTTGTCTTTATACGTCTTGCACGCGGCAGCCAACGGATCCAGATCGCCGGCGCGCTTGTTGTATTCCTCCTGTATGATGCGTATGTAATCCGCCAGCGCCTGAGGCGCGTTGGCGGCGGATTCCGGCTTTTGCAGGATCACCGTCAGGTGATCCATCTCCTCCGGCCCCAGCACGGCAGCCAGCGATGCCACACCGCCCCGTCCCCGGCGCTTCCACATCTCGTCGTAGATATGCGCCAGCGCCGGAGAGGAAAAGTCCTCCGGCAGCACAGGCATCTGCTCCGGGAACAGGCTGTCGTCCTGCAGCAGCAGACGGATGACGCCCTCCTCCGCCATGGCGCTGCGCATGTTGGCGTAGCGCATGCCCCGTTCGATGGGCTGGCGATCGCTGACGGGATTCATCTCCCGGCGCTCCTGCTGCTTCTTTTCCTTGGCATAGCTGCGCTTCCGAGCGCGCTCCACCTCCATGCGCATGGCCTCCGCCGGTAAGCCGGCAGCCTCCGCCGCGCGGGTGGTATAGACCTCCCGCTCCACCGGGTCGCCCAGTCTGGCCAGCGTCTCCGCGATCTCGGCGGCGTAGGCGATGCGATCCTTGTCTTCCTTCAGGTCGTATTTGTCCGCCACCTGCGACAGGGTGAACTCCATGCCGTTGGCGCTGCCGCTGAGCAGCTTTTCAAAGGCGTCGCGCCCCTGATACTTGATGAAGTCGTCCGCGTCCTGCTTGACGTACTGTCCGTCCACCAACCGCTGGGGCAGCCGCAGCACCTTCACCTTGAACTCCGTGTTCTCCAGCAGCTCCAGCGCCCGGTCGGTGGCCATCTGACCGGCCTTGTCGTTGTCGTAGCACAGCACCAGCTCCTTGGTGAACCGGCTGAGGAGATGGATCTGCTCCTGTGTCAGCGCCGTGCCCATGCAGGCCACCGCGTTGTCAAAGCCCGCCTGATGCAGCGTCACCACGTCCAGATTACCCTCGCACAGGATGATGTTGGGGCGCTTGGTCTTTTTGGCCAGATTCAGGCCGTAGAGCACCCGGCGCTTGCTGTAGGTGGGCGTGTCGGTGGTGTTCATGTATTTCGGCTCGGAGTTGTCGATGACCCGGCTGCCGAAGCCCACCACGTCGCCCCGCACATCGATGACCGGCAGCATCAGCCGGTTGCGGAACTTGTCGTAGATCCGTCCTCCCCTGCCCGCCACCGCCAGTCCCGCGGCCATCAGCTCCTTTTTGGTGAAGCCCTTTTCGCTCATGGCGCGCAGCAGCGCGTCCCACTGATCCAGCGACGCGCCCATACCGAACCGCACCGCCACGCTCCTGCGTATCTGCCGCTTGTCCAGATAGGCCTGCACCGCCGCGCCCTGGGGCTGCTGCAATTGGTCGTAGAACCACCGCGCCGCCGTGCGGTTCAGCTCCAGCACCCGTCTGCGCAGACGGTCGCCGTCGCTCTGCATTTCCCCCTCCTGCGGCAGGGACATACCGGCACGTCTGGCCAGAAACTCCACCGCCTCCGGAAAGGTGAGGTTCTCGATCTCCATGATGAAGTTGAACACACCACCGCCCTTTTTGCAGCCGAAGCAGTGGTACATCTGCTTGTCCGGCGCCACGGAAAAGGAGGGCGTTTTCTCGCTGTGGAAGGGACACAGGCCGAAATAGTTGGTGCCCTTGCGCTTCAGCTCCACATAGCTCGACACCACGTCCACAATGTCACTGCGCGCCGCCAGCTCATCCAAAAACGCTTCGCTGAACCGCATGAGGCGCCTCCCTTCCCCCGCCGCGCTCCGGCAGGCCGATTTTCGTACAATATACTATACCAAAAAACTTGCTGAAATCCTCTTTTTCCCCGAAAGTTTTCTTCCGCACATAGGGAGGCCTCCACAAAACCATTGTACCCCGCAGGGAAGTGTGGTACAATATCCCCAAGAAATCTACTCAAATGAGGAGGTCTTGTGATGAGATTGCTGTTCAAGGGCGGTACCGTTATCACCGGCAAGGGGCCCCGCCGGGCGGATATTCTGGTGGAGGGCGAGAAGATACTGGACGTCTGCCGTGACATTCCGGCCATCGGTGCGCAGGTGGTGGATGTGTCCGGGATGCTGCTGTTCCCCGGCTTTATCGACGCGCACACCCACTTTGATCTGGACGTGTGCAACACCACCACGGCGGATGATTTCGCCAGCGGCTCCCGCGCCGCGCTCCACGGCGGCACCACCACCATCATTGACTTTGCCTGCCCCAACAAGGGCGAGACGCTCCACGACGGTCTGCGTCTGTGGCACGAGAAGGCGGACGGCAAGTGCGCCTGTGACTACGGCTTCCACATGACCATCGACGACTGGAACGAGACGATCGAAAGTGAGATAGACGACATGTACGCCGAGGGCATCTCCTCCTTCAAGATGTACATGACCTACCCGGCCATGATGATCGGCGACGAGGCCATGTACAAGGCGCTGAAGAAGCTGAAGGAAAAGGGCGGCATCTGCGGCGTACACTGCGAGAATGCCGGTGTCATCGACGCGCTGATCGCGGAGAAGAAGGCCGCGGGCGAGAACGGCGTGTACTGCCATCCGGAGACGCGGCCTGACATCATGGAGGCCGAGGCCGTGGGACGCCTGCTGCGCATCGCCGAGCAGGTGGACATCCCCGTGGTCATCGTCCACACCACCAACATCGAGGCGCTGGACGAGATCGCCAACGCCCGCTGGCGGGGCCAGAAGGTCTTTGTGGAGACGTGCCCCCAGTATCTGGTATTGGATGACAGCGTGTATTATAACGAGGACTGGCTGCAGGCGGCCAAATACGTCTGCTCGCCTCCTATTCGGAAACCGGCTGACCGTGAGGCCCTGTGGCGGGCCATCCGCCGGGGTGAAGTGCAGACGGTCTCCACCGACCATTGCAGCTTCACCACGCAGCAGAAGCTGGCGGGCCGCGACGATTTCACCGCTATTCCCGGCGGTATCCCCGGCGTGGAGACCCGCGGCGAGCTGATCTACACCTTCGGCGTGGCCAAGAAGAAGATCGGCCTGGGCGCCATGTGCCGTGTGCTGGCAGAGAACCCCGCCAAGCTGTATGGCCTGTTCCCGCGCAAAGGCGTACTGGCCCCCGGCTCCGACGCCGATATCGTGGTCTACGACCCCAACGCCGACCACGTCATCCACGCTGAGGATATGGTGGGCGCGGCGGACTACAACCCCTATGAGGGTGTGGTCACCAAGGGCTCCATCCGCCAGGTGTGGCTCCGCGGCAAGCCCGCGGTGTCCTCCGGCAAGGTGCTGGCCGGGCCGGACGGCAAATACCTGCCCCGGGGCAAGTGCCAGCTGTAAGGAGGCGAGGCCATGTTGGACAAGACGTTGGGCTATATCCTCTGCTGCCAGTCCCCGGCGCTGTTTCTGGCCGCGCTGGCGCTGCTGGTGGCGTATCTGGCCGGGCGCAAGCACAAGGTCCGGGCCTTCTTCCGCCTGCTGCTGTGCATTTTGTGTGCCGCCGGCGGCGTGGCGCTGTATTTCCTGGGGATCTACAAGGAGTATTTCACCATCCGGGACTTTTTCCTGATCCGCACTGCGGGCTGGATCGGCCTGGCCATCGCGGCGTTCTTCGTGCTGCTGGCACTGGTGCGGGCGTTCTTCGCTGCCGCTGATGCCCGCCGCGAGCAGAAGGCCGCCATCCGCGAGGAGAACGAGCGCCTGGCCCGTGAGGCCCAGGAGGCCGCTGAAGCCACACAGGCGGAGCCGGACCCGCGGGTCCCCGCTGCGCCCGAGGCCTCCCCGCAGGAGTCGGTACCCGAGGCGGTTCCGGAGCCCGCTGCCGTTTCCGCCGTCGAGACTCCGGTGCCAGAAAGTGAGCAGCCGCAGGGCTAAGTTGACAATAATACAAATTATGGTAAACCCATCGGCCGCACAAAAATACGGCCGATGGGTTTTTTGTAGGCAAAGCAAGGCTCCCGGGAAACAGATGATCTGTCTCCCGGGAGCTCCCCTCCTGTCGCGCGAGGCCTGTACCTCGCGCCCCCTACGTTGTTTTATGGTAGCACTCTATGATTGTAGTTTCAAGAAAATCGGTGATTTCTTAACGCAGTTTTAACGGAACGCTAACAGGGGCGCGAAAAATCCCTCCCCCTGGGGGAAGGTTTTTGCCCATTTTCATGGGCTTTATCGTCATTCTGCACAACAATCCCCCTTAAATTTCTGCCTATTGCGAATTGAATTGTTCGGTGACCGGTGATAAATTTAGGTTGGTATTTACCGAAAAGTGGTGAAACGGAGGGGTTTTTAAGATGAAACGATGGTTTTCCGGGCTTTTAGCGGCGGTTATGGTACTGCTTTTGCTGCCGGCGTCCGCCAGCGGCGAGGATCCGAAGTACTATGTCTCTTTGGACAGCACAGCAACATCTGCCGAAGTAAATAAACCAGTGTCAGTGGCGCTGTTCATGCTTCAGGAGCCGGGGGATCTGACCTACAACACCTTCTTTTTCCAGTTCTCCTACGACGCGAAAAAGCTCACATTCACGAGTGCCACTATCGGCAACAGCAGCGAAACTCCCGCCATTATCAACGACAACTCTGACGCCGGACTGCTGACCATAGGCGGCTACGGAGAACCGCGCTCCGACCGCTTTATCACGCTGAATTTCACCGTAAAGGCCGCCGGTGAGGCCACTGTGAATTTGGTCAAGGCACAGATGGACGTCCGCGCCAACGCGGCAAAGGACGCCCAAACTGCCAGTGTACCGGCCGGCCAAAGCAACACGGTGACGATCCTGTGCGGCGGCTTCCCTGTTGTGCTTCCAAAATGTGCCACCGGTGACGCTTACGTGACCGCAAACGGCGACTACACCTTCACCGCCGATCCCGGCTATGACTACGGCTTTTCGGCCACTGTGAATAATGAAAAAGTTGACATCATCAACAACCGCGACGGCAGCTACACGATCAAAAATGTTACCGGCAAGCTGGTCATCAGCGCCAACAGCACACCCACTGTCAAAACCTACGCGGTGACCGTCGAGGGCGACGGCTCCGACGATGTCAACGCCCCCACTTCCGCAACGCATGGGCAGGAGTACACCTTCACGGTCACGCAGGCCGCCAACTACGACTACGCGGTGGCCGTAACGGTGAACGGCCTGCCGGTGACGTGCACTGTCAGCAGCAGCGGCAGCAACGCCTATACCTACACGATCCCGGCGGCGTCTGTCACCGGCTCGGTGGTCATTACGGTGAAGAAGGCCCCGCAAAGCGGCACCACGCAAATCGTGCTTACGGGCAGCGGCGCCGCCGATATCTGGGGTGACGTTACGTCCTATACCGTAAAAAGCGGTGAAGCTTTTACATTCGGTATCAGTCACCAAGAGGGATTTGACTACACGGTCACCGTCATGGCCGGTGAAGAAACCCTCACGCTCCAGCGCAACGAAAATGCCAGCACTTACACCATTCCCGGAGACTACATCAAGGGCGGCATTATCATGGTGAGCATCACCAAAACGGCACAGCTTGCATTGACGGTGAACGCAGCCGAGTATGTGAAGCTCATAAATGGCAACGCCGTGTGGCTCATCACCGCTGTGCCGGAAACAAAGCTCCCTGCGACCAAGTCCCTCTATTACGGTGATACGGCCATGTTCTGGTCAGAGAAATACGAAGCCTATGCCTGGCTACTGGTCGGCAAGGGTACGGCGGCAGATATCGCCGCCGCGGCGAAATCTGCGATCTCCGTTAAGGGCAACTCCACTGTGTCGGTATCCTACGGCGGCGACGTCAACGGCACGGGCCGTATCGATATCAACGACGCCCAGTATATCTATGACCTCTATAATACCAAACACTCCGCACTTGATATGGAGAAGTTCCTCCGCTGCGATGTCAACGGTGACCGCGAAGTTAACGTCGAAGACGTACGAATGGTTGTCAGCCTGCTGCTGCGCTGATAAGTTAAAAGAGAAGCGCCTGAAGGGCGCTTCTCTTTTTCTTGCCGGTCAAAAAGCTTGCGAAAGCCGTTATGCAAGGCTCCACGGCGAAAGCCACGGGGCTTTCTGTCAGGACTCCATGTGTTTGCCCAGAAAGGACGCCACGGTCTGGGCAAGCTTACACTCCGTCTCCCCCGCCGGCTTGCCGTCGGGAGAGAGAAAGAGCACCGCGCCCAGCACGTCGCCGCCGCAGAGAATAGGTGCCGCCACAGCGGCCCGGAACTGCTCGTTCTCATCGCTGACGGCCACACCCTCGCCGCAGTAGAGGCCACGCTGGTCCATGACCTGCTCCAGCGCAGGGGAGACAGGCTTGCCCAGCAGTTCCTTCTTCCCCGCCCCGGCGATGGCGATGACCGCATCGCGGTCGGTAACAGCGGCTGAAAAGTCCGTGCTGCGGCTGAGGGTATCGCAGAACTGTGCGGCGAACTCCTCCAACCCGCCGATAAGGGAATACTTCTTGAAAATAACCTCGCCGTCACGGGTGGTGTATATCTCCAATGGGTCGCCGTCATTGATAACATTGGCACGAAAGACCTTGTCCGGACGCATTTTTGCGCTCTGGACGATGGTAATGGTTGAGATATCTCCCGTGCCGTCAGGAAAATTTACGGTATCCTCCACGATAGCCATGGCGGCAACGGAGTCCTCCTCATGCGGCAGCTCTCCGCAGCGGAGCAGACAGTCAATGTCGGCTTTCAGCCGAATTTCCAGATGATCCTCATAGACCTTGATTTTCTCAATGATAAGCTGTAGATCCTTGCGGTCAAGATGTTCCTTGCTCAGCAGGTCATCAAAGACCTCCATGGCGGTTTTCGCCGCACGGTTCACCTGAATAATTGTGTTGCGTTTGTCCGCCGCCATTTGCAGCTGATTCTGCAAGCCGTTGATGCGCTGGATCAGGTCATGCTCCAGCTCGTCGTAGGTCTCCTCCAAAATGGCCTCCTGCTCCGGGTGCCGCGCCATATCCCGGATACGCTGGCGCTTGGTGGCTTTCAGTTCCTCCTGCGCGTCCAGCAACAGGGTTTCCAGATTCTTTGCAGTGCGTTCCGTTTCACTTATGTCCTTCTGCTCGTGGGCAAGGTCGGCGTTGAGACGCTCCAGCATATTGGCGGAGTTGTCCTTTACCTTTTTGAGATACAGCTTCATCAACTCGTCCAGTTTGTCCACCCGGATGTGGTGACTGGTGCAGCCGGACAGTCCCCGGCGGTGATAGGTGCCGCAGGTGTAGGCAGGGCGCAGATCCCGGCGGCTCATAGCAAACATGGGACTGCCGCAGTCACCGCACTCCAGAAAACCTGAATACACATTGTCATTGATTTTCTTCCCACGGTAGTGGTTGGTAGAGCGCTGTTCCCGCAGGGCGCGGACGGTGGCAAAGGTGCGGTAGTCGATGATGGCCTGATGGTGGTGTTCAATGACGATGTGTTCCAACTCATCCCGCTTGACATCCTTACCGTTGATTTTGGCACGGGTGTACTTGCCCTGCCGCAGGGTTCCGATGTAAAAATCATTGTCCAGAATACCCTGCACCGTGACAATAGCCCAGTCCTTTTTCGCCGTGCGGCGGGATTCCTCCCCCTCCGCCTCTTTGCGAAGCTGCTCTGACATCCGAGGGGTGGGCACACCAGTATCTGTCAGGTGGTTGGCGATTTTCTTATATCCCCAGCCGTCCAGATAGAGCCGGAAGATTTCTCGCACGATCTCCGCCTCCGTGGGGACGATCTCAAACTGCTTTTGTTTGTTGAGAATGTAGCCATAGGGCGCGGCGCAAAGCCACGCGCCGTCTGCCTGACGGCGACGGATGACGGACTTTACCTTCTTGCTGGTGTCCGTCACCGGCATTTCGTTGATAAGAAACTGAAATTGAATTTTCAGCCAGTCATCGTCGTTTGGGAAGTCAATGTTGTCCCCGATGGAGATGATACGCACGCCGGCGTCCCGCAGATCCTCCAGTTCCACCAGCCCGCGGGAATTGCGGCGGGAGAAACGGGAAAAGTCTTTGACAATAAGAATGTCGTACTTGTGGCTCATCAGCCCTCGCCGCATTTCCTGATAACCCTCCCGCTGCTCGAAGGTATAGCCGGAGCGGTCACGATCCTCGTAGAAGGTCAGCGTGCTGTCGGGGAAGCGGTGCTTCACGAAATCTTCGATGATAGCCTTTTGGTTCTCGATAGACACATTGTCGCGGTCCAGTTCCTCGTCCACCGAAATGCGCGCGTAGCCCGCTATGGCAAAGCGTTCGATCATAGCTTGTCACCTTTCAGATATGCAGCGATCTGCCGGTCAAATTCGGAGATGTATTCGGCGTCCTGCTTTTTGCGGAATTCTTCGTAAATAGTACCTACTTTTTTCACTGCCGTCTCGTGGGAGATGCGGCCCTTGCCCTCCAGCACCTTGCGGCGGTTGTTGGTGAGGAACCGGTCTGTCTCCTCCAGCCAGTCCTGCATACTCATGAGTTGCTCGCCCTCCGCCATCAACTCGGCGTAGTCGATGAACATGGTCACAAGACGATTCAAACGGCTCAATTCTTTTTCGTTCAGGTAGTTTTTGGCCACCAGCGTGTCGCTTTTCAGAATTTTTCCGTCCGGCGCGCCCTTCCAGTTAGTCAGACCCATGGTGGGACTGTCCAGGGTAGCTCGTTCGGAAATCAGTTCCGCCGCTGTCTTACCGGTGACAGCAAAGTGGAGCTTGTTCTGCACGAAGGCGTAGAACGCTTTCGTGGTCTCGCTGTTTTTATCATAGTCGTAGCTGCACTGCTCAAACACATCGGCAATTTTCTGGTAAGCCCGGCGCTCGCTGGCCCGGATCTCCCGGATGCGCTCCAGCAGTTCATCAAAGTAATCTTTGCCAAATGGCCGACCATTCTTCATCAGTTCATCGTTGAGGACAAAGCCCTTCTGGATGTACTCTTTCAGGGTCTTGGTGGCCCATTGGCGGAAGTGGGTGGCCTTTTTGGAGTTCACCCGGTAGCCTACGGCGATGATGGTGTCAAGATTGTAATGGTCAATGCCGCGCCGCACTTCGCGGCTGCCCTCCTTGCGAACTACCGAGAATTTCTCGGTAGTTGCCGCCTGCTCCAATTCACCGTCCGCATAGATATTTTTCAAGTGCAGAGAGATGTTGTCGGCGGAGCAGTCGAACAATTCTGCCATGCCGCTCTGTGTCAGCCAAAAGGTTTCGTCCTTGAACACCACGCTGACGAACTGCTTGTCAGCACCGTTGTCGTACAGTAGAATTTCACTGTGTTGTGGAAGGAATCCACTCATAGGCGCACCGCCTTTCTATCAAGATTGTTTTGCCTGTTGATTTAATTTTGTAGATAATATTGTATCACGGGTTTTTTATAAAAGCAACCGCAAATCGCATTTCGTTTCACCGGTTTGACTAAGCGGTATCGGTCAGTACCGATACCGCTTGTACTTTTTATTCCATCACCGGTGCCTGCTGTTTCGCTTCCAACTCTGCCGCACGGTTTCGATTGTAGAGCAGGAGCTGATGGGTCTGCTCATACAGATCTTCCGTGCCGGACTGAAAGACTGCCACGGTGTATTTTTTGCCGTTGTATTCCTGATAGATTGGACGGAGCTGTTCACGCAAAGCGGCATCTGCCTGTTCCGAATGGCTGAGCCATATCTCTACGATCTTACGGTCATCATTGACATTGATCTCCAAACGCATCACGCTCCTTTTCCAATAGTTTCCTCTGCTTTTAAGACTTTATACCTGATGTCTGCCGTCATAGCCCTCCCATCGTTTGCTCATGCTGTCGCTTTTTCTGTTCTTCCCGTGCAACCTGTTCATCCAATTTTTCTTTCACAGCCATAGCCGCGCCCGCGGCGAAGCCGATCACCGCGCCGAAGTTTTCGGCGGCGATTTTCGCCTCTATGCGCCGCCGCTTTTCCTCGGCATCCTCATCTTCATCCAGTAGTGTCCCTGCGGCAGCCAGCCCAGCCACGGCGGGGATCAGAGGAACAGGCCGCGGATCGCCGCCGCGCCATACCAGCCCGCCAGTGCCGCTGTGCCAAGGATCAGCACCAGCATGAGCCACTTGAGAGCCACCAGCGGGTTGAAATCCGGCAGCCACCGAATCCATTTGCAGGAATACTTCTCGCTCAGATTCCCAACCCGTTCCAGCAACCTGTTCATCTCCGTCAGCGATCTCTGCATCTCCGTGAGCGACTTCTGCACCGGTGTCAGGTCGATGTGTGCTCTCAGACCGGGGATTGCTTTCCGAATTTCCTCCAGCTCCCAGTTTATTCCGTCTGCCTGCTCCGCCAGCTTGTTCATAGCCTGCGGCAGATCGCACTGGATCACAATGGGCTGCATCGTCTGCGCTGTTTGCTGCGGCGCACTGTTCGGCTGATTCATCCGCTTCAATTCCTCCATCGGTTTCCGCTGCTCGATGGAATTTTCTTTGAACGAGTTTTGCCCGTATTCTGAATTCATGTTCCATGGCCTCCTTGCAATACTTTTCTTCGTGTAGTTTGTTGTCGCGGCACTTCATGCCGTCCGGCGTGGTGTAAGTGATGTATTTGCGGCTGCTCTCCCAGCGGGCAGCGTAGCCCTCGGATGCCATCAGAGAAACGAAAGCGTCCTTGCCGGCGGCGTATTTCATGCACTCGTCGATGGTGTTCATGAGCCGCAGCTTCCAGCTTTGTCCCTTCAGAGCCGTGTGGTATTCCGCGCCGCCCATGCCGCGGGCCTGCTGCGTTGGCGCATCAAAGGCAGGAAGACCCATTTCCTGACAGATCATGTCATTGCGCCGCATCAGCTCCTGCAGTTGTTCCTTCGCCATGTGCAGCTTCTTGCCGGTCTCAAAGTTGACGGAGTTGATGACGCAGTGGGAGTGGATGTGCTCGCGGTCTACATGGGTGCAGACCAGCACCTCGCAGCCGTCAAAGTATTCTGCCAGCCGCCGCGCGGCTTCGTGAGCCTGCCGGGGATCGACCGCCGCGCCTTTTGGAAAGCTCTGCACCATGTGGTAGAACATCACACCGCCGTCCTTGTGGTAGAGGAGCTTCGTGTTCAGGAAATCATCGTAGACGCTCTGCGGCTGGCAGTTGATGCCGCTGATGAGCGGCCCGCCATCCCATGCGGTTTTCTTTTCCTGCATGACGTAGCGCATCACGCCGCGCATGGCGGAGCGGGACTGTGTGCCCCGCTTGTAGTTCACAAAATGTACGATGGCCATACGGCTCACCGACCTTCCATGATAGCCCGCAACGCGGCGCTGACCTCGGACAGCTCACCGGCAGCTTTTTCCAGACCGATGACCTGCACCTTGCCCATGTTGGCGAGGACGGTGAGGCGGTTGATGTTGCTGCCGATGCCCTTGAGCTGGCGGAGCAGTTCCTTTTGCTCGTCGATGACGATGATCCGCTTGCCGAGACAGCAGGCGGTGACGTAATCGCTCATGGACATGTGGGCCTTCGCCGCCAGCGCCCTGATCTTCTCGCGGTCAGCGGACGCCATGCGCGTGCTGAATTTGATATCTTTTTTCATGTTTTTCTCCAATCGTAGCTAAAAGTGGGTCCGGGCTTCCGCCCGCAGCTTGGGGGTGTGGGGCCATGCTCCGCCCAGTGCATTTGGCAGGGCAGCGGCTTCGCCGCAGACCAGACAAATGCGATGCTGGCCGTCGTCCGAGCGGACGACGAATCCCTCGTCCCGCCGCAAGCGTCAGGACTCGCTCTCTCTGTCGCTCGTCCTCTTCCCACCGAAACCGCTTCGCTGGGTTTCGGCGGGAGCCCTGTTGGGGGAGGTGATAAAAACTCCCGTGTTATATTTTTTACATTTCTATGTGGGGGGGGGTATCACTTAC
>OLRV01002906.1_pt1 | contig 12599 bp, 8 predicted proteins | sample 1672421 | NCBI WGS metagenome assembly OLRV01 (sample SAMEA3136684, study PRJEB25190) | human gut metagenome | biome: human gut; feature: human-associated habitat; material: faeces | place: Austria | collected 2013
GCGGTATGTCACAGCGTGCCGCAATTGCCAGAGGGCTGGCAAACAATCCGACGATTCTGTGGCCGCTGGTAAGGCATAGGTTTGCAAAACCGAAGTTGAGGGTTCGAATCCCTCCAGTGTCATTTTAGATATGATTGTATTTTATAAGCCAAACCGTTATACTATGGTTAGTTATATAACAAAGTATTTGTGGAGGCTTTGATGAACAGTACCTTAAAATTGCCGGTCGGAATTGAAAACTTTGAAGAAATTCGGAAATCAGGATTTTACTATGTGGATAAGACGAAGCTCATAGAGCAGCTTTTACAAAATTGGGGGAAAGTAAATCTTTTTACCCGTCCGCGCCGTTTTGGAAAAACACTGAATATGAGTATGCTGCGCGCTTTTTTTGAGACAGGTGTAGATCCGTCTTTATTTGAGGGACTATATATTTCAAAAAATAAAGAAATGTGTGCGGAATATATGGGAAAATATCCGGTGATTTTTCTTTCTTTTAAGGGCGTGGATGGACTGACTTTTGAGGAAGCACAGACCCGTGTTACTACAATTATAAGAACAGAGGCCCGGAGGCACTATGAGTTAAAGAACAGTGATAGGCTGGTTGACGAGGAGATTGCGCAGTTTGCGCAGCTTCTGGCAGGAAAGCCGGATGATCTGACGGATAGTATTCGATTGTTGTCGGAGCTTTTGTACCGGCATTTTGACCAGAAAGTGATTATTATCATAGATGAATATGATGTTCCGTTGGATAAGGCATTTCAGAATGGCTATTACCGGGAAATGGTTGCGCTGATCCGGGGACTTTTCGGGCAGGCATTAAAGACGAATGATTTTTTACGGTTCGCGGTTTTAACGGGGTGTCTGCGGATTTCAAAGGAAAGTATTTTTACAGGACTTAATAATTTTAAGGTGCTTTCCCTTCTGGATGCCAGGTTTGATGAGCAGTTTGGATTTACGGATGATGAAGTAAAAATGCTTCTGGAAGATTATGGACTTTCGTCACATTTTATGGAAACGAAGGAATGGTATGATGGCTATCACTTTGGAAAGGCAGATGTATATTGCCCGTGGGATGTGATCAATTATGTTGAACAGCTGAAATACGATCTGACCGCTGAGCCAGAGGATTTCTGGTCAAATTCCAGCGGAAATGCGATTGTACGTAGATTTATTGACAAAGCAGATACTCGCACAAAGAATGAAATTGAGCGGTTGATCGCAGGAGAATGCATTGAGAAAGAAGTCTCCCAGGAACTCACCTATGACGAGCTGGATAACAAAATTGAAAACCTCTGGAGTGTGCTTTTTACTACCGGTTATCTGACACAGCAGGGGCGCACCGAAAGCGGCAGATATCGTTTGTCGATTCCAAATAAAGAGATAAGGAACCTTTTTATCAAGAAAATCCGGGAGTGGTTTCGTGATGTATCCAGAAATGATGGAAAAACACTTGAAGAATTCTGCAATGCATTTTTAGAGAAAAATCCGGAAAAAATTGAACTGCTTTTTGGCGACTATCTGTGGAATACGATCAGTATAAGGGATACCGCAGTTGCAAAAGAAAAGAAGGAAAACTTTTACCACGGTATTCTGCTGGGGCTTCTCGGTTATAAAGCAAGCTGGCTTACGAAATCCAATGCGGAATCCGGAATCGGCTACAGTGACATCCTTGTGGAAGCACCGGAGAACCGAACCGGAATCGTAATTGAATTAAAGTATGCCGAGGATGGTGATATGGATGCGGCATGCACTGAGGCATTAAAGCAGATCGAAGCGAAAGATTATGTGGCAAAACTGAAGCAGGATGGAATGCGCAATTTCATCAAATATGGGATTGCCTGCTATAAGAAAGATTGTAAAGTGGTGATTGGATAAGTAAATTGGAAAAACCTTGCATTTCCGGAAACGGTGTGTATAATAGAAATGTTATAAAACATAAAACGGGGTGCTCGCACAAGCGGGCTGAGAGTAAGCAAATGCTTTAACCCAGAACCTGATTTGGATAATGCCAACGTAGGGAAACAGAAACGGTGAAAAATCGTTTGCGCGCAGGAATCCAAAACGGGATTCCTGTTTTATTTTGCAGAAAACTGCGTAGGTGATGCAGCTTACGCTGCACTACAAGGAGCACATCGCATGAGAGTTCCGCTTACGCGGAAGCGATGTACGTAGGTGATGCAGCTTACGCTGCACCACAAGCGGCAGATCGGGGGCACCACTTTCGGCCGCTATAGAAAATTAATGCATAATACGATAAGGAGGATGTATATGTATACAGCATTAACAATTGCTGGAAGTGATTCCAGCGGAGGCGCCGGCATCCAGGCAGATATCAAGACCATGACCGCAAACCGCGTGTATGCGATGAGCGCAATTACGGCATTGACCGCCCAGAATACGACCGGCGTAACCGATATTATGGAGGTAACTCCAAAATTCCTGGCAGAGCAGTTGGACAGTATTTTTACGGATATCCATCCGGATGCGATTAAAACCGGAATGGTCGCTTCGAGTGAACTGATCGAAACGATCGCGCAGAAGCTGACCGAGTATCACGCCAAAAATATTGTCGTAGATCCGGTGATGGTAGCCACCAGTGGAGCAAGACTCATCAGTGAGGATGCCATCAGTACCTTAAAGAGTAAATTATTACCTCTTGCAACGGTAATTACGCCAAATATCCCGGAGGCAGAAGTGCTTTCCGGCATGGAAATAAAGAGCGAGCAGGATATGGAAAAAGCCGCAGAAACCATCTGTGATACGTTAGGCTGTTCTGTTTTATTAAAAGGCGGACATCAGTTAAATGATGCCAATGATCTTTTGTTCCAGAAAGGAAAAGAGCCGGTATGGTTCCACGGAAAGCGGATTGACAATCCAAATACACACGGAACCGGCTGTACGCTTTCCTCTGCGATTGCATCAAACCTTGCGAAAGGGAGAGATCTGGAAACTTCCGTAAGATATGCGAAAAATTATATTTCCGGCGCACTTGCCGCCATGCTTGATCTTGGAAAAGGAAGCGGACCTATGAACCATGCATTTGCAATAGAGGGAGAGTACGTGCGATGAATGAAAAAAGAACTTCCGTTTTTTCAAACGGATTGATTTGGTTTGGTGCAGGAGTATCTCTGGCAGAAATTCTGACTGGTACTTATTTTGCACCGCTTGGTTTTGGAAAAGCAATGGCAGCAATTTTGCTGGGTCATCTGATCGGCGGGCTGATGATGTTTGCCGCTGGAATGATTGGCGCAAAAGAGCGTAAGAGTGCTATGGAAACCGTAAAAATGAGTTTTGGTGAGCGGGGAAGCCTGCTGTTTGCGATATTAAATGTATTGCAGCTTGTAGGATGGACCGCAATCATGATTTACGATGGCGCGCTCGCAGCGGATGGTGTTTTACGTACCGGCATCTGGGTTTGGGCGATTATCATAGGTGTTTTGATTGTGGTATGGATTTTTATCGGACTTACGAATCTGGGAAAGCTCAATACCGTAGCCATGACCGCGCTTTTTATTTTGTCCTTAGTGCTTTTTAAGGTGATCTTTTTTGGTTCCGGAAGCATGGCTGCAATTGTAGATGATGGAAGCCTGACGTTTGGCGCAGCCGTAGAGCTTGCCGTAGCCATGCCACTTTCGTGGCTGCCGCTGATCAGCGATTATACCAGAGAAGCCGAAAAGCCGTTTGCAGCAACGCTTGTCAGCGTTGTGGTTTACAGTCTTGTCAGCATTTTTATGTATATGATCGGTATGGGGGCTGCCATCTTTACCGGCGAGTATGACATTGCGCAGATTATGTTAAAAACAGGATTTGGTGTTGTGGGACTTTTGATTATTGTATTTTCCACCGTTACGACAACGTTTCTAGATGCCTATTCAGCAGGTGTTTCGAGCGTTTCCATTTCTTCCAGAATCAAGGAGAAATGGGCAGCGATTGTGGTTACAGTGATCGGAACGGTTGCAGCGATTGTTTATCCGATGGATAACATTACCAATTTCCTGTATCTGATCGGATCTGTTTTTGCTCCAATGATTGCCGTTCAGGTCGCAGATTACTTTTTATTAAAAAAGGCCGATGCCGAAAAATCGGCATTTCAGTGGCGGAACCTGATCGTGTGGCTGATCGGTTTTGTTATTTATCGTGTGCTGATGCATGTGGATACACCGGTTGGAAATACACTGCCGGATATGGTGATTACGGTGATTCTTTGTGTGGTTGTGGGAAAGGCTGCAGAGGCGGTCAAAGCAAAATAGAAGTTCTGTTTTGAGAGCCAACGTTTTTGACGAGGATGTCAAGCGACCGGAAAATTTTGTACTATTGGTGCTTGACAGTGGAAGGTTTGGGATTGACGGGTGCGTCAATGTGCTGCGCGGGCTGTTTGGATAAAATCAGACGATAAAGTAATAATTTAAAATGTGGGCATCCGTGCACACCAAGCGATATCCTCCTTTTGGTACAATTGTACTATAAAATAAAAGGAGGATATTTGCTTATGAAGAAAAAACTGAGTGCGCTTTTTATGGTATTTGCAATGGTACTGAGCCTATTTTCCGGGCTTGGTGTAAATACGGTATGGGCAGATGATAATGAGGGTGGGGGCACAGACAATGTCATTACTGGTCTGGCGGCGAAGGACTGGTTTGATTATGATGACGAAGGACAGGTCACAAAGCCGAAGGATCAGGCAGAGTGGTCGAAAGAACTGTGGTCTGCAGTAGATGGATTGATACTGTTGGTGCAAAAACTTGAAAATGGGGTAACAACGGGAAGTGCAATCAACGCAGATGCACTTACACTGGCGTATTGCGGAGACGAAGATAAGCCGGATAATAATTTACAGACAGGGAATGTGGGATCAGTTTCACCTGTGGATTATAATAATGATTATGTGCAACTGAAATTCACAAAGACCGGATGGTATAAGCTTTATCAGACAGCGGATGCATCGGATGCAATTGTGATCAATGTTGGCTATAAAGAACTTGGTTTTTATACAACAGAGACAAAGACACCGGAGAGTGCAATGGAATCCGCCGCTTTGTATACATTTACACCACAGGACTCCAATAGTATTTATTTGATTACCAACGTGCCGGATGACGTTACGTGGGATGGCAGCCTGAAGTGGGAAGTAAATGCGAATGGAAAAAATATTGATGAGAGTCAGCAGGGACGATATTTTGAGAAAACTCTAATAACAGGAACGGAAAGCAGCAAAGATAAGACTTATAAAATCACATTAAAAAAGGGTACGTTTGACTGGATGGATATTCGTGTGAAAGCAACCGGAACCATTGGTGAGAACGGTTCTGAACCGTGGACTCCGGAAGAAGGAATAACGATCCATTATGACGGTAATGTGGTAGGATTCAGCGTAACGCAGGAATTTGACTGGAATGATGCTGCAGGCTGTCCGGTTGTCAGACCTGATGCGACGTACAGAAAAGAATGCTGGGCAGATTTCAGTCATTCGGCACCTTATCAGTTTGCAGAAGTTAATGAGAACGGAGAGGTAGAAAAAACATATACCAAGGATCAGCTTACGATTGAACCGATGGCCGATGGAACCGGAGATGCATATCTTCTGCAGGACAAGAAGGTTATCAGAATTAAATTTAATGGCGTTGGTACCTATAAAGTATATGCAAAAGACGATCCGGCTGATTATGTAATGATTTCGGCAGATTTTAATAAGGTTGGATTGTATACCTCACAGACGGTGAGCGTAGATACAGCATGTGATTCCGAATCCACTTTGTGGAGAGATGAATGTAATGAATTGTATGTGATTCCGCATGGTTTGGATGATGGTGTGACACCAACATACAATTTCTCTGTAATTCCGGCAGATTCGGATCAGCCGATTGCATATGATGGTTATTATACCGTAGAAGATTTACAGAATGGAAATCACAAGATTGTAATTAACAAGGATAAGAATGAAAACTTCACGGTTTTAGTTACGATGGAGTGGACGGAGAATGGAAATACAGAGATTGCAGAAGCTTCTGTTTGGTCAGAGAACAGAGGTCAGGAAGCTGATGAAACAGGATTCGTAGCTAAAGCGGATGTTGACAGAGAAAACCCACAAGTTCCGACAGATGTCAACTGGTATTCCGGCGTTGGTGCATATTATACGGATGATGTATGCATTGTATTTGCAGATATCGATGACGAAGGAAAGATAACTTATGTGACAGCAGATCAGTTATCGCTCATCGATGAGAATGGAAAATCGGTTGGAAGCATTAAGGCGAATGCAAAGAATCCTAATTTCTGTGATCTGGAATTCCCGGAGACCGGAAATTATAAAGTAGTAAAGAAGACAGATCCAAAAGCTGTTGTTAATCTGAAGGTGTATTATCGAGAGGTTGCATTTTATAAGAACACAACAGTTTCCAAAGAGTCTTATCTTTCTTCACTTGCAACAGCTTCTGACCATGAAGTATTTTACATGGTAGAAAATCAGGGAGAAGATTACATCATAAAGAATGTTGAGCTACATGCTGGAATCTATGAGGATGGAAAAGAAGAACCTACATACTTTACAGACAGTACAAAGTATTTTACTTATGAAGTGGTAAATGCCAGTGAACCATATGTTTATAAGATTACATTAGGGGCAAAGGCAGATTTTCCGGAAGAATTCTTTATCGAAGTAAAGGCGCAGATTCAGGATGCGTATGGCACTTACGATACAGATGGATATGTATGGATTTATACCGATAAAGACAGCAGCGACAGTGGAAACACAGGTGGTGGATCTTCTGGTGGTTCCACAGGCGGCGGATCTACAGTTACACCAACACCGACACCGAATCCGGGTGAGACAACCACGGAAACAAAGACAGAGACTACCACAAACAGTAAAGGAAATACGGTAAAACAGGAGACTACAATAACAAAAAATCCAGATGGCTCTGTAGCTTCTACAACAACCAAATCCGAGATCGAAAACATTGCAAAGAATACTTCTGCAAGCGTTAGTGTAACCAAGGATGCAGAAGGTAAAATTTCTGCGGCAGAGGCAACTGTAGAGAATACTGTAAAACCGGGAAAAAGTGATACCGTTAAGACTACAATCTCTGCAAGTGTTGTAAAGCAGATGACCGATGCAGCAGGAACCACAGATCTGACCATTAAGCAGACGGTAAAGGATACTAAGGGAAATGTACTGTATACTGTAGAGACAAAGGCGGAGGATCTGGCTGCAGGAAAGAAACTGACACTTGTAAAAATTGAAAATGGTAAGAAAGTTCTTGTGTCTAAGCCGGTTACCGTTAACAAGAACGGTAATGTAAGCGTCAAAGCAGAAGAAGGTGAGTATCAGCTGCTCAATGAAAAAGAGACAAAGGCATTACAGAAAGAAATTTTAAAAACCGTAACACCAAAGACGGGGAATGTGTCGGTTGACAAAGGAAAAAAGACAACCGTAAAACTGAGCAGTAAGCTGGATATGGATAATGTTGCAAAGATTACCTATACATCTTCCGATAAATCGACAGTAAAGGTTGATAAAAATGGAAATATTATTGCGAAGAAGAAAGGCAATGTCACGGTAAAAGTGAAAGTTACCTTGAAGGACGGAACAACCAAAACAGTCAAGGTCAAGGTGAAAGTAAAAAAACAGGCAGAGCATAGAACACACAAAAAAGTCCCGGAAGTTTTCCAAAAAGGAAAGCCTCCGGGCTTTTTCGCTGTATTTTGAACAGGTTAATTTAATTTAACGGTTCTTCGCCGATTTCTTCTAAAAGTTCGTAGGTTTCGTCCAAAGACATTTTATGCTCCAAAGAAAAAATGATAGCTGCATCAAAGCGATTTCTTGGATAGAGCTGCGGACGCTGGGCAATGGTGAGCATTTTCTGAGTTTCATCCAGAGACAAGCTGATAAAGATTGCGATACGCAAAAGAAAATTGCGCGTAGGTTTTCGGCGTCCATTAAGTATCTGATAAGTATAAGAACGTTCCATGTTCAGATTAAGGATAATATCTTTTGGCTGTAGATTATGACTTGTAAGAAGCGAGCACAGATATTCATCGATAGAAATGCAGTCAAAACTTTCTTGTTTTTTAAAATCTTCAATATTCAATTCTTTGATCTGTTTTAGTAATTCATCTGTCGCTTTCATATGGTTCCCCTATTCCATAACATCAACTCAATCAAATTCGATATTGGCTATTTTTGGTATATTCTATATTTTACCATATTGAAAATATGCGATGGTGGGCAAAACTGCTCACTCATTGGGAATCTGCTTCCTGTGGACAGGTGAAATTATCGCGTTGGTCAAGTACACATTGCACATTGTCTAACAGATCGCTGAGACAAAATTCATAGTAATTGTTTCGTTTATCGGGAGTGCTGTGTGCGTATTGGTAAAGGTTGCTGGTATCAGAGCCGTTTGTTCCGTAGAGACAGTGGCGGATCATATGCAGAAGCTGTGCATCATAGTCTTTATAGGAGCCGATATTTTTTTTGAGGATACTGTCGCGGTAAACAAGGCGAAGACGGACAGCGTCCATTCCAGATAGAATCCAATACCCTTTTGGGAGCACATCATAGGTGGAATAATCTTCCGGGGGATTGCGTGTAAGCTCTGGTTCCTCATATAGTTGTGAGATCAGCGATTCTAAGTTGGATGTGACGGATTTTGCATCATTCTGGTAAGCAGCAACGATGATCGTATCAATCTGATCCTGATACTTGTATGCATCAAATGCTTCGACACCCGCCTTCTCGGCCAGTGAGTGTTTGTCATCTTTTTGAGAGACGCAAGTATCCGGCTCCGAGAATTTTATTGTGTCCGTTTCCGATACAGGCAGAGCCGATTCGTCCTGCTGTGTGTTAACTGATGTCGTTGACGCTGTCTGAAATGATTTTTGTGCTACCATGACACCGATTCCTGATCCGATTCCGGAACCTAAGACAATTCCGGCAAAAAGAAGTGTCAGTGAGCGTCCGAAACCGGAGCGTGGTTTGTCTTTTTTTTGATTGCGTTGTATTTGCAGCTTTAAGAGTGCTTTTTGAAATTGTAAAACGGTCGTATAACGATCCTCTGGCTTGAAGGAGGTTGCTTTTTGCAGGATCGTGGCAAGATCCGCGGAAAGACCGGGAATGTCCGTATCCGATTCTGGAGAAGATTCATTGCCAGATAGGAGAGACAGGAATGTTTTGCCTAACCCATATACATCGGTACGGATATCGCTTTGTCCGAAACCGAATTGCTCTGGAGCAGCATTACCATATGTTCCGGTAAAAACAGTATCTCTTGTTTTGGAAGGGGTAAATTGCCGGCCGGCATCAATGTCAATGAGCACAAGTGTCTGGGAAGATTCTTCCCAGACAAAGTTTTCCGGTTTGATATCCCGATGGATAATGGGTGGTTTCTCATGATGCAGGATGGAGATAATCTGACAACATTCCATCATATAAGGCAGCAGTGCATTCTCAAAATCCCGGAAGTGCGTGTACCTTGCGTATAAATGTTCGGAATGTTCTCCGAGTAACGGACCTTTGATATAATCACGCAGCAAAAAGCACACATCCGATTCTTCGAAAAAAGTTACAGCGCCAGGAAAACAGTCCATGTTTGTATGATGCGTCAGAAAATCATATTCCTGTTGAAGGGCATTTGCATACATGGCAGAACAGCATTTCAGAATAAAAGACTGGTTGTGCTGATCTTTCAGGAGATAAACTTTTTTATCAGCGGTATCTTTGATAATACTGCTGATGGAATAGTCTTCAGCAAGTCTCCGGGGCAGTGTGGCATGAGCGATCTGACTTTTATATTGGTGAATAAAGTTTTCTTTCTTGGAATTTTCCATAAGATTTTGCAGACTCCTTCTGATGGACCTTTTTAATTATTGTACCAAGCCGCTGGTGCGATGGCTAGTCCTAAGTATGTGAACCTACTACTTTTTTCATGAAAAACGTTTATTGACAGATGATTTCGTGCAATATAAGAAAGAAAGTAATGGTTTTGATCGACTCCTTTAAAGGGAGCATGAGTTCATGGAAGCTGGAAATGCGAAAAAAACGGCAGAATGCATGGGAACAGACTATGCACAAATGGAAGGCGCTGGTGCGGCAGGTGGACTTGGATTTGCATTTGTCAGTTATCTTGGTGCCAGACTGGTGCCGGGCATAGACCTGATACTGGATGTAAAGTGATTGCGTTTGCCGCTGGCTTATTATATGGGTATCCAGCCGGATGCGAGCCTTACAAAAATCGGATTTGCGGCTCCGGCAGCTACTATATTTGGTATTATATTAAATGTGATTTATTATCTGTGGCTCAACCGGGCAGCCCAAAGAAAGGAATCGAAATAGAAATGTTTCGGCACCCGGCAATTTTCTTCTTTGACGAATAAAAGATAATGGGTATAATATTATCTGTGAATATTGAATACAAGGAAGAAGAAACGATGGATATTATAAAAAAATTTGGTGAAATGGTGGGCAGTACGTCCCTGAAAGATGCAAAGAAAGCACGTAAGCTGCTGCTTCTTGGATATCAGCTTCAGGAGAAACGGCTGCTCCTTTTTCCGGATAAAAAGCTGCCGTACTCCGGTCAGTATGTGGCACGAATTGTTATGCAAAATATCATCAAAGCACTTTCGAAACCGGAGGATACTGCGATGGTCAGCATCTTTGTGCCGGGAGAACTTCTGACAGCGGCAGGACTGACGCCTTACTCCGTAGAAGCAATGTCCTGTTTTATTGCGGGAACGCAGTGCGAGCAGCCATTTTTAAGGAAAACCGAGGAGGAAGGTTTTCCGGAGACGATGTGTTCGTACCACCGTGTATTTTTGGGCGCATCTTTGACAGGGCTGGTTCCGGCGCCGAAATGCATGGTTTATACAAATCTTGCCTGTGATGGAAATATGATGACGTTTCCATATTTGAAGCAAAAGCAGGAACTTTCAGGCTTTTATATTGATGTGCCGTATGAAAAGAATGAGGATTCCATTCAATACGTGGCAGGACAGCTTCGGGAATTAAAGAAGTATCTGGAGGATATGACCGGAAAAAAGATTGCAGAGTCTGCGGTGCAGCAGGCCGTTGCCAACAGCAAACAGTCCGCGGAGTATTACAGCAGGCAGCTTGCATTAAGAAAAGACCATGACCCGGTTTCCACACTCACCAATGAGCTGTACGCGATCTTTATGTGCCATTTGTTAGCCGGTTCAAAGGAGTCTGTAACATATACGAAACTGCTTTTGGAGGATGTAAAAAAAGCACCAAAAGGAGAGGGGCTTCGTATTTTATGGATGCACATGATGCCATTTTTGCAGCAGCCGGTCAAAGAGGTGTTTAATTATAGTGATCAGATGCATATCAGTACGTGCGATTTTGTCGCAGATGGATTTCAGAAAGTGCATCACGAAGATCCCTATGAAGCGATGGCAGAGAAGATGGTAAACTGCATTTACAATGGAAGTGTCGGACAGAGGATAGAAAAAGCAAAGGAACTGGCACAGTTGACAGAAGCGGATGGAGGCATCCTTTTTGCGCACTGGGGCTGTAAGGGAACGATCGGAGCATCCGGCCTTATAAAAAATTCGCTGGAAGCATCGGGACTTCCGACCATTATTTTAGATGGGGACGGCTGCAATCCGGCCAATACAAGCGATGGCCAGGTGTCTACCCGGCTTCAGGCCTATATGGAAATGTTAAAGGAGGCAAAATCCCATGATACATTATGTCTGTAAATATACACCGGTAGAATTATTCAAAGGATTCGGGGAAGACTGTGCGGTGTTAGAAGAAATGCCGGAGAATTTTGAACTGTCTGACAAAATCGCACATGCCAATCTGTGTGGGTTTGGAAAATCGGTCATTCAGGCGGTTCTTGAAGGAAAAGTTGAGAATCTCGTATTGGTGAATTGCTGCGATTCCATGCGGCGGGTATACGATATTGTGGAGAGTACCGGAAAATGCAAATTTCTCTATCTGCTGGATCTGCCGCATGAAGATAATGAATGTGAAAAGGTTAAGTTTGCACAGGCAATCGGACGATTGGAGCAGGCATATGAACGTTTTTCCGGGAAAACCTTTGACAAAACGCTTTTCTTGCAGGCATTTGAAGAACGGACGACAGAGCCACAGCCATACATCGGAGTAATGGGCGTCAGAGTGAGCGGCGTTTTGGAGCAGATGATTCAGGACAATATCCGGATGCGGGTGGACAACCTGACCTGCACCGGCGGAAGAAAGCTGATATTGCTTCCGGAAGAATTAAGCGATATGGAAGAAGATGTGATGTTTCTTGCCTACGCAGAGGCACTTTTAGGGCAGCTTCCGTGTTTTCGCATGAACAACAACACAAGAAGAAATCAGTTGTATCTGGACCCGAACCTGAAAGGCATTATCTATCATACCATCAAGTTTTGTGATTATTATGGATTTGAATATGCCAGCATCAAAAAGGGGATCAAAGTTCCGCTTTTAAAGATCGAAACCGATTTTACCAGCCAGAGTGCAGGACAGTTGTTGACACGTATTCAGGCATTTGCAGAGACGATCGAGGGTTCCGGTGATGGAAATCCAGACAAAGAAATCAGTAAGGAGGCCAGGGAGAAAATGGCATCAGGCGTAT
>OLRV01002907.1_pt1 | contig 12596 bp, 10 predicted proteins | sample 1672421 | NCBI WGS metagenome assembly OLRV01 (sample SAMEA3136684, study PRJEB25190) | human gut metagenome | biome: human gut; feature: human-associated habitat; material: faeces | place: Austria | collected 2013
TGGCAACAAGAATACTGCCAATAAGAATGCGTCGACCACCAAGACTGTTCAGAATGGAACCAACCATGATTTGAATCTTCGTCTTGACTTCAGTTTCCGCAAGCAGGCAGCCATCGTTCGTGATATAGCCTCAATGGTAAGCAGTGCCAGCAGCGGAAACAATGCTCTGAAACTGAGTTTCTCTGCCGATTATACCTTCAGCAAACTCCTTACCATGAGTTTCTATTATGACCGTCAGACCAACACTCCGCTCCTGTCGAGCAGCAGTTATCCTACCACAACGCAGGATTTCGGCCTGAGCATCAAGTTCTCGCTGACGAGATGATGTTTTTATCGCCCAACTGCGGTGCAAAGGTACAATAAAAAAACATTATGTTTTGCAAGGTTGTCGCTGGGAGGGCAGGTAACAAACCTGCGCTCCCAGCGCATTCTTGCTTTATAAGAATGGGGGCATGTAAATCGGAATCAAGAGTGTTTGCCCATCTTTCTGTAGATCTTTGGTGTAAACCAAGTACGGATGTACTATCTTGTCGGAGAATTTTTGACAGAAAGCATCAAGCGAGGCATGCTAGCATTGTAAGTATTCTGCAGGAAAAGAAAAAGCCGCTAGGATTTCGTGTGAGAATATCCTGGCGGCTTTTTGCTTAGCTTCCCAGCTCCAACTGATTTCTTACCAATTTGTAGTAAGTACCTCGCTTGGCTGTCAGTGATTCATGGTTGCCAATCTCCACTACCTGTCCGTGTTTCAGCACGATAATCTGGTCGGCATTCCTAACAGTACTGAGTCGGTGAGCTACGATGACCACCGTCTTGCCAGCATAGAATTTTTCCAGATTCGTCACGATGTCGTATTCGTTGCTGGCATCTAGCGAATTGGTTGCCTCATCCAGGAAGAGATAGTCTGGATTCTTATAGATGGCGCGAGCTATCAATATGCGTTGTTTCTGCCCTTGGCTTAGTCCCATGCCATCTCTGCCAATCTTGGTATTGAAACGCAAGGGTAGGTAAAAGATGTCGTCCTTGATACAGGCAAGGTCGGCTGCTTGATAGAGCTGTTCTTGGTTCACATCATTGTCATCCACCGCTATGTTGCGAGCGATGGACTCAGAGAAGATGGCTCCCTCCTGCATTACTACACCACACTGCCTGCGCCACCACTTCTTGTTGAGCTTATTGACATCCGTCCCGCCAATGGTCAGCTTGCCTCCAGATACAGGATAATAGCCCAGCATCAATCGGATGAGCGTAGTCTTTCCACTGCCAGATGCTCCCACGATGGCTGTTACCTTGCCATGTGGTATATGAATATTGATGTCATCCAACGTTTTATATATGGCATGTGGATCATATTTAAAGTCTACATGTCTTAGTGTGATACCTTCGCTAGCGTCTTCCACCTGCTTTTTTAGTCCCTCTTTGCCGTTTTCATCCTTCATCAAGTGTATCTCGTTGATGCGCTCCAAGCTGATCTTCACATCTTGCAGAGAATAGAAGAATTGCATCAGTTGCTCCACTGGCGAATTGAGCTGTCCGATGATGTATTGGATGGCAAGCATCATACCCAAGGTGATGTCACCATGAATGACGGATGCTGCCGCTACTACGGTTATCACCATATTCTTGATTTCATTGATGAAGATGCTGCCAGCCTCTTGGGTTTGCTGCAACTTGAGTGATTTCTGCTGCACACGGAAGAGGTCGTGCTGCACCGTTTCCCATTCCTTGCACTTTCGGCGTTCACAGTCCTGCAGCTTGATTTCTTGCATGGAAGTGATAAACTCATAAGTTCGGTTATTGTTGATTGCCTGCTGCTCAAAGAGTTCATAATCAATCACCTTTCTGCGGCGCAGGAAAGACAGCAGCCAACAACCATAACCCAAACTACCCAACAAGAAAATGCAGAACACAAATTTGCTATACATAAACAATACCACGCTGAACACCACAAAGGTGAGCATGGAGAAGGTTACATTCAGACAGTTTTGCGTTAAGAAGTTATTCACACGGCTATGGTCGCTCATTCGTTGCATCAGGTCGCCCATCAACTTGGTGTCGAAGAAAGACATCGGCAGTTTGAGCAACTTAACGAAGAAATCGCTAAGCAGGGAGATATTAATGTTCATACCTATACGGAGCAATATCCAGCGACGATAGAAGTCGATAGTTGTACGACTGGCTGTAAGCATCAGTTGCCCCAAAAGTATCAGCCAGATGATATTGAGGTCTTTGCCCTTGATGCCTTCATCCACAATAGCCTGGGTCAGAAATGGCAATACCAATTGCATGCCACTACCCAATATCAACCCGATGACAGTCTGTAAAAAATACTTGCGGTATTTCTTGATGTAGCCAAAGAGAAATCTGAAGGAACGTCGCTCGCTTGCATCAGTCATACCATCCATCTTAAACTCAAAAAAGGCAGGTGTCGTCTCAAAGAACATCACGATGCCAGCCGGTCTGCCATACGACAGTGTGTTAGCCCAGTGGGCGATGAATTCATCATAACCATAAGTAATGTGCCCCTTAGCAGGATCAGAGATATAAAACTTTCGTCCTTTCTTTACCTTATATAATACCACGAAATGGTTTTGGTTCCAATGCAGGATAGCAGGCAGAGGATTCTCTGCCAGTTCATCTACCGTGGCCTGGGCACTAAGGGTATGAAGCCCTAGAATATCGGCTGCCTCGCTGATGCCCAACAGGGAAACCCCTTCGGTTGTGGCAAAACAATATCTCGACAGGGCACTAAGGGTATAGTCCCTGCCGAAATACTTACATATCATTTGCAGACACGCGATGCCACACTGCATGCTGTCATGCTGAAGAGTGAGTGGAAAACTATTCATATATCTGTTTTACAATCGGTTTATTTCCTCCCGAGCTGCGCCCTTGCCTCGATAACTCTTCTTTTTGTTGAAAGAATATGTTACATTGAGAGATACATTGTGAACACCGCCCTTGAGGTTTTGATAGAAAGACACTCCATTGGTCTCAATCAAGTTCTTTTGACGCCAAAGCTTGAAGCAATCATTCCAGTAGATGGTAAATGCCCAATTGCCCAAGCTCTTGTTAAGTCCCATGTCAAGGAGAACATATCCCTTGGTATAGTTAGTGGCAGAATATCCTTTGCTAACCCATATTCCATCGAAATAAGCATAGATTCCCCAAGGTAAGTCAAAGCGGTTGCGCATAGTCATATTAAACAACGGCTTGTTGTATGACTTTTCGGGATTACCATATTCCAACTTCTGCAATCTCAGCACACCGTATAGCGTAGGATGCCAGATGCCTATGTCCAATCTTTGCCCTGCCACCATCTGAAAATAATCATAGCTAGGTAAGTTTACATTTTTGATGATATTTACCTTCTTGTTTTCCATATATGAATAAGTTGTGGCAAGTTCTCTCATGCTATGTACATAAGAGAGGCTCAAGCTCGTCTTAAGATAACTCACATCCAAACTTAGCTCTCTTTCTAGTGATGATTTCAGCAAAGGATTTCCAAGCATCCATGATGTATGCGAGGCATAAGAATAAGTATTGCTCAGCATACTATAGCTAGGACGGTCAACTGAAGAGCTGTAAGATAATCCCAAACTCAGATTGTCGTTCTGATAATCAATGCTTACGTATGGAAGCCAATCCGTAAAACTCTTAGATTGTTCAGCAACCTTCTCACCATTAAGTATATAAGCAAAGTCGGTGTTCTCTACACGCAGTTCTGTTCTTGCGCTCCATGAAGGGCTAAGCTGCCAATTTGCCGTAATGTATCCTGCTGTCAGATGCTGGCGTTCCTCATCATGAGAAGCATCAAAGAGAGCCTCGTCATGAGAGGTGCTTCCCACAAAAGATTGGCGAGTCTTGGTATACGAATATTGGGTGCCTAAGTCTAGAGTTACAGCCTTCCATGAAGCAGTGAAATTAGCCTTGCCCGCTACCAGGTGATTGTTGCTATGACTTACTGTACCAATATGATTCGCATAGTTCTCACCTTGCTCGTTGACATCAGAGAGTTCATTGGAGTAGTTGTAAAGATAGTCCACATCTGCCGCCAACTGATAGTTCTTCTTTTCACCGAATTTCAATATAGCATAAGAGTTGAGATAATGGCGTGTATTTTGCTTTGACTGTTCACTCGTTGACTCAAGCTGTGCATTCTCGGGCTCTACATTTGTCTGGATGTCATTTGTTGAAGAGTATTTTCCCTTAGGTTTTCTGCTAAATTCATAACGGATGCCCAGAGAATTGGCTCCAAAGTCGTAACTAGCACCTATATTGGCGTTTAACTTATGCGCACGATTCTTATAGGTAGTATTTGTTTTTGTTTCATACTCATTATTGCCAAACTTTTCCAGATAGTAGCCTGTTTGCTTTTCTCCGTCCCCGGCATAATTGGCTCCGGCATACACTCCAAGTCTATTGCTGCCAGTCCAAGACAAGTCCAGGCCCGTTCTCCCGTATGAAACATCAGAAAGTGTAGCACCGGCTTTTGCTAAGCCTGCCCATCCTGTATCCTGCTTTTTGGTATGGATGATAATGACCGACTTCACATCTGCCTCATATTTAGCTCCAGGATTGGTGATGATTTCTACTCTTTCGATATTCTGAGAGGAGAGTTGTTGCAGTTCAGAATTGTCTCTTACCTTTCGCTGGTTGATGTAAATCTCTGGAGTTCCTTTGCCCAATACCGAAATATTATTGCCTATGCCATCAATTAATGGCATCTGCTTGATGGCATCCAAGGCAGAACCCAACTTAGACAAAGGGTTACCTATCATAGAGACGGTTAATCCCATATTGTTAGACTTCACGTAGTTGCGATGTCCCTTCACAACGACTTCACCTAACAGCTTGGCGTCATCCTGCAGGGTGATATTACCAATAGATTCATTATGGCAAATAAGATAGTTTGTCTTATATCCCATGGCAGATACTTTGAGAATATCGCCATTTTGGTATCCATTCAGTGAGAATGCACCATTCTCGTCGCTTACAGTGCCTTTTATAAATGTGGAGTCCTGCTGGTTAAGCAAGAATACATTCGCATAAGGCAAGGCTTCGCCCTGCTCATTGATAATTTTTCCAGTGATGTGTTGAGCCATAACAGGCATAGTTGCTATACACAGAAATGGCAATAATATCTTTTTCTTCATAATTTTCTCTTTTAATATTGTGGACTTACTTCAGGAGCAAATTGACATCTTGGATCAGGATAATCCCAGTTTTCTTCCCCATATGCTCTTATGATTTTTACAAAACATCTTCGATGTTTTTGATTGCAAAAATCCAAGACTTTACAGTTGTGACATGAGCTTTGTTTTCGAAACATTTTTCTGTGCATACAGAAAAGCTCTTTCGCTTTTGACGAGTTCCAAACTTCTTGTATGGATTGCTTTTTCAAATCTCCAATGATAAATTGTGGGTGCCAATACATTAGTTCGCAAATGCTTACCTTACCATCAGGCAAAACAAATGCTCTATTTTGTAGAATACCGCATGTGCCGCCAACAAAATATTCATCCGTAGGCTTGCCATCTTTTAGATGCTCATTTAAAATTTCATCACTGCATATTATCTTAAACTCTGCTTTTGACAACAGTTGAGTTCTTATGAATTTATATATATTCTCTAATTGTTCTCTTGAAGCTTTAACGCTTTCATAGGACTCCGTGGAATATATAGATTTTTCAGGAGCTCTGATTTCCCAATAAATCAAGCCTTTTATGCTTTTAATATAGTTATAAAGCCTTTCTATTTCTGCCTCTATTGCTGTTGATTTTATCAATATCGTATTTATCTGAATTTTAAACTTGTATTTCTCCAGATAAGAAATTGCTTTCTTGATTTTATCAACATAATCAAGTTTAACTCCAATGGTCTCTTCTAGAACAATTGGATTCAACGAGTCTAATGACACTTGAACTACATTATTATACTTTGTGTTATGTAGCTTTTTTACCATTTCCTCAGTCAATGGATACTTTGTGGATATAAAGTTGGGACACATATCATATTCTACAAGCCTTTTAAGAATTATGTCCCAATCTTTACGGCAAAAAACCTCACCGCCTATTATATCAATGTGTGTCATCTTAAGAGCATGGGCCTCCTCTATGATTTCCAATATCTTTTCTGTTGACAAAGTTTTGTACTTAGTATTCTTATCTGCGTAACAGTATTTGCATTTTGTAGCACATTTTGCTGTCAACATAAAAAGCAAAGACTGAGGTGCAGAATGCATTCTGTCTGGTGTCAAATCTAAATGTTGAAGGCTTATCTCTATGTCCGATTCTCTTCTTGCAGACAATTCTTCATCTTTGACAAATCCGATTGGAATTAGTACATTTTTTGGGAAAAATATTTTGTGCTCCTCAAATTCCGTAAAAATGGGCTTCTGGTTTTCTATATATTGTAAAATCATATCATAAGCTTGTCTAACTGTAATTCCATATTCTGCTGCAAGATTATCACAATGTTCGGAAATGTTTTGTGGCTCTATGAATTTATTTAAAATGCATGCTTGGACAGGATGGACAAAACTAATCCAATCCGAAGAACTGTAGTCTTGCACTGTTTTCTTCGAATACATAACAATTCTATCTTGATCAACTTTAAAAGAATAATCAGGATTTAGAATATAAGTCTCATTTATATTCATTCGATATCTTAATAAAGATAGGCACGCTGTATGTTTACAGCATGCCTATTGGGTTCTTACTTAGAAACAGCTTCACTATCGCACTTTACTGCAGCAGTAAAAATGCAAGTAATACTTTCTGATTTACTACTCTTACCTCCTTTGACTTGCATCAAGTCTAAAACGTTTAAATTCTTGTTCATTTTTTTAATCTTAATTGTTAATACTCTGTTTACTAGCCGAATTTACGCATCGGTCTATACATGCGCTTTTTGCCAGTTGTGTCTGGATATAATATTACCGGTTCTATTATAATCTTTCTTCAGGAGGAACTAGACGAATATGATTTCGTCTTCTTCCCCTTCTTCCTCATCTTCCTCAATATAGATGCGAGTTCCATCAGGAAGTGTAATCCATCTTCCTCCTAATACATTAGAAATCTCTTCTTTATTTAAAACTTTCATTGTATGTTACTTTTTTTATTCAAGTGCAAAGGTAAGCAATGTTTTTCTAACGACATCTAACAAAAAACTAATATTTTTCTAATAATTTTCTAATATGGTATTTTTTATGTTGCAAATTCAATTATTATTTGTATTTTTGCATCCAAAAATGAAAAAAGTATGAAGAAAGTATATTCTATAGCATTGTTAGCTGTCTTTATGATAGTATTCCTGCAGGGATACAATGTGCACTTGCAGTATCAAAAATACAAGTTAAAATGTATTGATGAGATTAATGATATGCTGGTACAATCAGTTGACGAGGAATACCATAATAGAGCAAAAAGCAAAAATAATCCTGATAAAAATGGAGAACACCATATTCGATATAAAGTATTCAATGCAACTGACAAAATTCAAGAGAAAAAAATAAAAGAACCTGGCTTAGATTTGCAAACTTTAGATATTGGTTCCCTAAAAAAACAAGGAATATTGAGTAATTATGGGGATGCCGTCATATTGCTGTCACAAGATATGTTGGAGCAAGAAGGAAAGCCTCTAAATTTAGCTAATCTGAATGAAATAGTTAGCAGAAGAATGGAAGACAAGATAGAGCGCTCCATATTCTTACTCGACAAAAATAAAAAGATAATAAAGACAGAAGGAGTTAAGAAAGTCCCTTCCTCGTGGGTTTGCTCAAAAGATGTAGCAGTAAATTTAGCCAATCTCCGATTTGTAAGAGTTGCTATGCCTGTTCCACCTTCTAAGTTTATAGCACACTCTATATGGACATTGGCTCTGTCTGTACTATTTGTACTGATAGCTGTAGTTTGCATCGGTTATCACCTCTTAGTGATAAAGAGAAAAGAGCAGCTTCTAAGAAATCGAGAACTAGGCGTTAATGGTATCATCCACGATCTTAAGGCTCCTATCAATAGCGTTATCTCTGTATTGAGTTTGCTAAAAGTAAAGGTAAAGGAAGATAAGATATTGTTGGATGTAATTTCACAAGCAAGTGACAAGGCTAAGTTGCTGGAGAGCGATATAGAATCTATATTGCTTGCAGCCAAGGGTGGCAATGATAGAATATTACTCAATTTGAAGAAGGTCAGTCTTCTAGAATTAACAAATATCGTTAAGACAGATATGGACATATTATATAAGAAGAAGCCGCATAACATCGTAATTTCCGATGAGACGCATGGAGATAACATGGCATATGCCGACGAATTATATATCCGTAATGTGATGAGAAATCTGGTGGAGAATGCACTGAAATATTCTGATGACGGAGTGAATGTTCAAGTGTTGCTCAGAAATATAGACGAAAATATCGAGGTTAGCGTAACCGATGATGGATGGGGCATTACACCCAAGGACCAGAAGTTGATTTTCAGACAGTTCTACCGTGTGCGGCAGCATAAACAGGTTAAGGGATATGGTATCGGATTGGCTGTGGTGAAATATGTGGTGGAAGCACATCATGGAAGAATACGCGTAAATAGTGAATTAGGAAAGGGAAGCTGTTTTACCTTCAGTCTTCCTAAGGCACAATAAAATGGCAAGAAAAATGGAAAAATTGAAAGTAATCATTGTGGATGACGATAAGTTGCTAGGCACTACACTGGTACTGGGCTTAGAAGAGTTAAGTATGAAACCTTACTATCTAGACTCATAGGATGGACTTTTGGATAAAATTTTTGAGGTCCAACCTAATATATTGGTACTAGACGTAGAGGTAGGCATGGGAAATGGCATCGAGATACTAAAAGAATTGAAGCTTCATGCCATCAACATACCTGTTATCATTATGTCCTCACATATTCAGATGGATTACATCTCAAAAGCATTGGAGAACGGGGCTTTTCATTTCTTGAAGAAACCATTTGAGATAGATGAACTTGGCGCATACATCCAGCGTTTTGCAAAAACTGATGAAAAGTTAGGGATAGTGACCGATATCCAAATAGGCTGTCTAAACTTGCATATGCAATTCCATGCTCTATATACTAAAAATAACGATCAAATTCATCTTTCCCAGAAACAGTTTGAGGTGCTTAGTATATTGGCACAAAATCTAGGGAAGATTACGACTCGTCAAACTTTGAAATGTCAACTATGGCCTGATGGCAACTATTCTGATCCCAGTTTAGATAACTACATTTCGCAACTAAGAAAAATCTTATCGGTTGATGAGAGTATTAAATTAGAAACAATCCCGAAAGTTGGCTTCCTGTTAAAAACTAACAAATAAGGGCGCGTCATTAGTGTCATTAAGTATTTGAGCTTTCATATAAGCAAAGAAAAAGCCGCTAGGATATCGTGTGAGAATATCCTGGCGGCTTTATATGATAGCTTGAAAAAAAACTTTATTTCTTGTCGTAAGCGTGAACAGGGTAGTCGATGGTATAGTGGAGACCACGGCTCTCCTTGCGCTCTATTGCCATGCGGGTGATGAGATAGCCCACGTTGATCATATTGCGGAGCTCGCAGAGCTCCTTGCTTACCTTGACACGCTTGAAGAGATTCTCGGTCTCTTCGTAAAGAAGGTCGAGGCGGTCCCAGGCACGCTTCAGGCGGAGGTCGCTGCGCACGATGCCCACGTAGTTGCTCATGCATTCGCCCACCTCCTTAACGCTCTGGGTAATCAATACCTTCTCCTCGTTGGTCAGGGTACCCTCGTCGTTCCAGGCAGGAACCTTCTCGTTGAAATCGTATTCATCTACATGTTCCAGACTGTGCTTGGCAGCAGTCTCGGCATAAACCACAGCCTCGATGAGCGAATTGCTGGCAAGACGGTTACCGCCATGCAGACCGGTGCATGAACACTCGCCCAGGGCATAGAGACGGTTGATGCTTGAACAGCCGTTCAAATCTACCTTGATACCACCACACATATAGTGAGCGGCAGGACGAACAGGGATATACTCTTTGGTGATGTCGATGCCGATGCTCAGACACTTGGCGTAGATATTAGGGAAGTGACGCTTGGTCTCCTCTGGATTCTTATGGGTTACATCGAGACAGACATGATCCAATCCGTGAATCTTCATCTCCTTATCGATGGCACGAGCCACGATGTCACGAGGAGCCAGACTCAATCGCTTATCATATTTCTCCATGAAACTTTCGCCGTTAGGCAGACGCAAGATGCCGCCATAACCACGCATAGCCTCGGTGATGAGAAAGGCAGGATGGGTTTCGCCCGGATGATAAAGAGCGGTTGGGTGGAACTGGACAAACTCCATGTCGGCTACAGTTCCCTTGGCACGGTATACCATCGCCTCACCATCGCCAGTGGCAATCACAGGGTTGGTGGTAGTCTGATAAACGGCACCACATCCGCCGGTACACATCACGGTAACCTTACTCAGATAGGTATCCACCTTCTGGGTGTCAGGATTCAATACGTATGCACCGTAACAGTTGATATAAGGAGTGCGGCGGGTAACACGGGCACCCAAGTGGTGCTGAGTGATAATCTCCACGGCGAAATGATTTTCCTTGATATCGATATCCGGACAGTTGCGCACAGCCTCCATCAGACCGCGCTGGATTTCTGCACCCGTATCATCTGCATGATGAAGGATGCGGAACTCGCTGTGACCGCCCTCACGGTGGAGATCGAACTTGCCGTCCTGCTGCTTATCGAAGTTGACGCCCCACTGCACGAGCTCCTTGATCTGCTCCGGTGCCATGGTGACAACCTGCTTCACTGCTTTATAATCGCTGATATAATCACCAGCAATCATTGTATCCTGTATGTGCTTGTCGAAGTTATCCACTTCCAAGTTGGTAACTGACGCCACACCACCTTGTGCGAATGACGTGTTAGCCTCGTCGAGCGAGGTCTTGCAAATCATACACACCTTACCTTTATGCGCTCTGGCTACTTTCAGGGCGTAACTCATACCGGCAACTCCTGAGCCGATAATCAGAAAATCATACTTATAAACCATTGAGTTTATTCTTATCTAATTTCAATTTTAAGAACGGGTGTTTTTATCTATAAAACAGCTCCATTCTCTCAGAATTAATTCTTAATTCGTTGCAAAAGTAATAATTAATCTTTAAAATGAGTAATAAGAGAGGGATTTTTTGTAATTTTGCAGCGAAATTTAAGGTTATATAGTCTTTTAGACTATCAAAAGGTCGTAAAAACGACAATAATATAAGGTGATAAATCAAAGTTATGGCAGATAGAACTTTTCATAAGCGCTTTACGCTGACGGCACGTATCGGTGTGGCGGTGTTTGCAATCCTGGCTCTCTACTTTTTCTGGGTCAAACTGGCTATCATCGGCATCTTTGTGGCTATCATCATCGTGGGCATGATAGAGCGCATACTGAATACAACCTATACCTTCAAGATGGTAAAACCGATAGACCTCGATGAGGAGATGGAATATCTCATCATCAATGAGGGCAGGTTCTCTTCCAACAGAAATGTGCCGCTATGTGATGTCATTGATGTACACATCGCCAAGACTTTCTTCGGATTAGACCATTGTGTGGTCATCGAATTCGGACATAATAATATTGTGACCGTTCAGCCGGATAATGAAGAGGCATTTATGGAGAGAATCAAAAATAAATAATTTCTTTTAAGTTCAGGTGAACTGATTGTGATGAAAAAGATAATATATATGATGTTGGGTCTGATGATGGTATGGATCTCTGTACCGGTGCAGGCCCAGAATGTGATTGAAGATGGGGGAATAGAAACGGTTGATGAGGAGGATGTTTCCGACTCTACACTCGTTGACTCCCTGGCTGCGGATACACTGACGCAGAAATTGCTTTGGCCAGAATCGGTGAGGGTGGGTATTGATAAACTCCTTGAGAGCAAGATGTTCGAAACATCACAGGTAGGACTGATGGTCTGGGACCTGTCTGCTGACTCTTGTATCTATCAGAGAAATGAACGACAGCTGATGCGTCCGGCAAGTACGATGAAGCTCCTGACTGCCATTACGGCGCTCGATAAGTTGGGCGGTTCTTACCAGTTTAAAACCACTCTGAAATATACCGGTACCATTGAGAATGGGGTGTTGACGGGTGATGTCTATTGTATAGGCGGTATGGATCCCCGTTTCAACAGCGATGATATGTCGGCATTTGTCAATAGTCTGAAGGATATGGGTGTTGACACCATCCGTGGCAGCATCTATGCCGACCGCTCTTTGAAGGATGCCGATCTGTTGGGTGAAGGCTGGTGCTGGGATGATGACAATCCGGTGCTTTCGCCACTGGTGTTCCAGCGCAAGGACATCTTTATGGATAAGTTTCTTGCCAAGCTCCGTGAGGAGGGCATCGAATATTCCTGCTTTGGGGCTTCAGAGAAGGTTTGTCCTACGAGTGCCTTTACGGTCTGTACCCGATTCCATACGATGGATCAGATTCTGCACAAGATGATGAAGGAGAGTGACAATCTCTATGCCGAGAGCATGTATTATCAGATTGCGGCTTCTACGGGCAATAAATGGGCGAGTGCCAAGAGTGCCCGAAATGTGGAAA
>OLRV01002908.1_pt1 | contig 12594 bp, 13 predicted proteins | sample 1672421 | NCBI WGS metagenome assembly OLRV01 (sample SAMEA3136684, study PRJEB25190) | human gut metagenome | biome: human gut; feature: human-associated habitat; material: faeces | place: Austria | collected 2013
AACATTTTTTTCTTTAGAAGAAGAAAATATTAAATTATTATCACAATATTCAAATATTTCAGAAAAAGAAAAAATAGAAATAAAATCTTTAAGAAGAGGAGAGTGTTTAACATTTGTTGGAGATGAACATATTTTAATAAAAATAAATGCAAGTGATTTTGAAAAAAAAATAATAGAAGAAAAAAATAATTAAAATATTTTTTGATAAGAAAGGAAAAATAAAAATGGAGTTAGAAAATAAATTAGAAAATAATATAAATAATGAATTAGAAAAAGAACAAAAAAATTTTTTTGATACTACTTTTGGAAAAATAATAAATAAAGCATTAGATTTTCGGGTTAAGAGCAATGTTACCAGATGTAATAGAGAATCAGGTTATAGAAATAAAAGATGCTTTAATAGAAAATGGAATAAAAGATGGTTTACATACGGCAACAGAATGTGTAGTTGATATTGGAAAAAGTATTTCCGGAATATTTACCGGAAAATTTGAGAATATTTCACAAGTTCAAACAGCAATTGGAAGTGGAGGAGTAATTGATACTTTTTCAGATTTAATTGATAAAGCATCAAATAAAATATATCAAAAAGGAATAATAAATAGTCAAATAAAATCTGTAATAACAGGTGGGAAAGATATAATTTTGAATAATGTTACAAGTAATATAAAAAATGAAATGAATTTTCAAGAGAGAAGTATACACAATATAGGAAAATATGTGGATAACTTTAATGAGTATTTAAAAAGCAAAGATTTTGAAGGAATGACAAAAGAATGGAAAAAAATACAGAACAATTTAAAAAGTATAATTCCTTTAGAAAATATACTAAAGCAAGTAAGACAAATTGAAAATATTTATAATTTAATAAAAAATAATGGAAATAATTTTGAGTTAAGTCAAGAAGAATTAGAAATAATAAAAAAAATATAAAGGTATGAATATACCTTTATATTTTATCTATTTTTTGTTCTTTATTTAATTTTTTACAAAAATCATTAGAATACATAACAATGTGATAAATGAAATCTGATGTTTCTGCAGAATTTACAGTTAGAATATTATTTATTTTTTGGATTGTTTCATTGTTTGTATCTTTTCCAAATAATAAATAATCAGCAGAGACACCTGTATATTTTACAACTTTTCTTAAGGTTTTTACACTTAAAGCTCTTTCGCCTCTTTCTATTTGACCTAGAAAAGAATCTGTTATATCAATTTTTTCTGAGAATTCTTCTCTATTCATTTTCATACTTTCTCTAATTCCACGTAATCTTTCACCCGTGTTTATATCATCTTGGTTAAAATGCATATAAATCTACTCCTCCAAATTTTTTTAACATTATATAGCGAATTTTGTCAACAGATAATAAGCAAAAAGCGAATATTTAAAGTCAGCATTTGTTAAAAAACAAATTTCCAAAAAATTGAAAGATTTGTAAATATAAACAAATAGAATTAAAACGAATAAAATGGAAAAATAAGACTCAAAATATTGGAAGGTGATAAAGATGTTGAGTGATGAATTTTTGAATCAGATTTTTCGAAATAATCAAGAAAAGATAGATAGAAAAATAAGTTATGAATATCATAAAAGACTTAAATTAATAAAAGAACAAAAAAATGAAGAAAGAGAAAATATAAAACAAGGAATAATAGCAGAATTATATTACAAAGAAGGATTTAAAGATGGCATAGATTTTATAATAAAACATATGAAAAAATTATGAAAATAATTCCACAAAATCCTTGCAAAATAAGAGTTATTATAATATAATACAAAAGAAAAAAGTAATAAGAAAGAGGTAAAACAATGGAAGAAAGACAAGATGGAAATATAATCAAAAGAGATATAGATGAAGAAATGAGAACAGCCTATATAGATTATGCCATGAGTGTTATTGTTTCTAGGGCATTACCGGATGTAAGAGATGGTTTGAAACCAGTTCACAGAAGAATTTTATATGCTATGCATGAAGATGGAATTACATCAGACAAGCCTTATAGGAAATGTGCTAATACAGTAGGATCTGTATTAGGAAGATATCATCCACATGGTGATGCATCTGTATATGATGCTATGGTAAGAATGGCACAAGACTTCTCAATGAGATATATGTTAATAGATGGACATGGAAATTTTGGATCAATAGATGGTGATGGAGCTGCAGCAATGAGGTATACAGAAGCAAGAATGTCAAAAATTGCTGAGCAAATGTTAGTTGATATTGAAAAAAATACAGTTGATTTTATGCCAAACTATGATGATAGATTACAAGAACCAACAGTATTACCAACAAAAATACCAACATTATTAATAAATGGATCATCTGGTATTGCCGTAGGTATGGCAACAAATATACCACCACATAATTTAACAGAAGTTATAAATGGTATTATAAAAATCATAGATGATGATAATGTAACAGATGAACAATTAATGCAGATTATCAAAGGTCCAGATTTTCCTACAGAAGGATTAATTTTAGGTAGAGAAGGAATAAAAGAAGCTTATACTACTGGTAGAGGAAAAATTATAATGCGAGCTGAAGCTGAAATTGAAGAAATGAGTGGAAACAAGCAAAGAATTATAGTTTCATCATTACCATATCAAGTAAACAAAGCTCGTTTAATTGAAAACATAGCACACCTATGTAAAGAAAAAAGAATTGAAGGAATCTCAGAACTAAGAGATGAATCTGATAGAAATGATAGAGTAAGAATTGTAATTGAATTAAAAAGAGATGCAAATGCAAATATAGTTTTAAATCAATTATATAAAAATACTCAAATGCAAGATACATTTGGTGTAATTATGCTAGCATTAGTAAATAATGAACCAAAAATCTTAACATTAAGACAATGTTTGGATTGTTATATAGATCATAGAAAAGATGTAATTTTAAGAAGAACACAATTCGATTTAGACAAAGCATTAGCAAGAGCTCATATTTTAGAGGGATTAAGAATTGCAATTGATAATATTGATGAAGTAATTGCAATTATCCGTAGTTCATATGATGATGCTAAAGAAAGATTAATGAAAAGATTTGGATTAACAGATATCCAAGCACAAGCTATTTTGGACATGAGATTAAAAACATTATCAGGATTACAACGTGAAAAAATAGAAGAAGAATATAAACAATTAATGGAATTAATAGCACATTTAAGAGCAATTCTTGCAAGCGAAAAATTAGTTTTTGATATTATAAAAGAAGAACTTATTGAAATAAGAGATAAGTTTGGAGATGAGAGAAAGACTAAAATTGTTGCGGCACAAGGTGATTTCGAAGATGAAGATTTAATTAAAGATGAACAATCTGTAATAACATTAACACATTTCGGATATATCAAAAGAATGCCAATAGATATATATAGAAGTCAAAAACGTGGTGGAAAAGGAATTATAGGTACAGCTACAAGAGAAGAAGATTTTGTAAAACAAATCTTTACTGCTTCAACACATGATATGATATTATTCTTTACAAATAGAGGAAAACTATATAAATTAAAAGGATATGAAGTTCCTGAAGCTGGTAGAACCGCAAAAGGAACAGCAATTGTTAATTTATTAAGTTTAGATCCAGGAGAAAAAGTATCTGCTGTTATACCAATTCAAAATTTTGCTGAAGGAAAATATTTATTAATGGCAACAAAGAATGGATTAATAAAGAAAACAGCATTAAAAGAATATGATTCATCAAGAACAACAGGACTTTTAGGAATAACACTAAAAGAAAATGACGAATTAATTGGAGTTCGTTTAACTGATGGAGAAGATAATGTTGTATTAGTTACAAGAAATGGATTATGTATTACATTTGATGAAAAAGAAGTTAGACCTATAGGCAGGGTTTCACAAGGTGTAATTGGAATTAGAATTGATGAAGATGATGAAGTTATTGGAATGGAATCAATTATTTCAGGTGGAAAAGCTACATTACTTGCTATTACTGAAAATGGATTTGGTAAGAGAACAGAATTAGATGAATATAGAGTACAACTTCGTGGAGGAAAAGGTGTTGTAACATATAAAATAACTCCAAAAACAGGAAAATTAGTTGGAGTTAGAATTGCAACAGATGATGAAGATGTAATGCTTATAACAGATAAAGGTACAATAATTAGATTAAAAGTTAAGGATATAAGTGTTTTAGGACGTTCAACACAAGGTGTTACTTTAATGAGAACAACAGATGGTGGAAAAGTTGTAAGTATTGAAACTTTAACTCCAGATATGGAAGATATTGAAGAATAATGAAAATAAATAAAAAGCTTAATAGAAATTAGATATTTTTTATTAGGCTTTTTTTAATATAAATTTTATAAAAGAACATGAAAAAGTTATACTAAACATGCAAAAAAAATAAAAATCTATTGAAATAAACTAAATTATAAGATAAAATATAAAATGAAAAGAAAAGAGGTATTCAAATGAAAAAAACAAAAAGCTTGAAAGCTCTAAAGGCGTATATATACAGGCAATTTTATGAAATAAAAGAATAATGAACAAGTCAAAAAATCTAATTCTATGTAGATTTTATTTGGCTTGTTTTTTTGTTTTTCTAAAATATCTCAAAATTAATATTGGGAGGTGAAAAAATAAAATAATTTACTAAAGATAAAAAGTATAAATAATAAAAAAGTAAAATTAAAAGGAGAAAAGACAAATGTTAAAAGAAAAAAGATACATAATAGTATTAATTGCAATAATGATAGCAATTATCATGATAAAACCAAATTTTTCTAATGCGGCAACAGAATATAAATATTCCGATACTGAGCAAGGAATTGAATGGGCTTATGAATTAGACAAAAACGATAATGTTATAAATTTATGGTGTACAACAAAATCTAAAATAGGAAAAGTTGAAATTCCATCTACTATTGATGGTAAAAAAGTAATATCACTAAAAGGAGATGATTGTCCTAATTGGTCTGGACATAACTCTGTATTAAATAATTGTAAAGCTATATCTGAAGTTATAATACCAGATACAATTACAGAAATACCAGATGGTGCATTTTATAATTGTGTAGGATTAAAAAGTATTACAATTCCAAATACAATAGTATCAATAGGATATGAAGCATTTGGAGGATGTGTAGGTTTAAATACTATAACAATGCCTAATTCATTAACATCTATAGGAAGTAATGCATTTAATGGGTGTTCAGGCTTAAAAAGTGTAGTTTTATCTGATAATTTAATTGAAATAAAAAGTAATGCATTTGAAGGTTGCACAGGAATTAAAGAAATTAATTTACCTAGCACTTTAATAAGTATAGGAAACTATGCATTTAATGGTTGTACAGGAATTATAAAATTAGAAATACCTGATAGTGTTACTACAATTGGGAAAGATGCATTTGCCTCATGTACAGGAATAAAGGAATTGAAACTTTCAGAGAGTTTAACAGAATTAAGTGAAAGGGTTTTTTATAATTGTACAGGGATTAGTAGTGTTAAAATACCAGAATCTGTTACAACAATTTTAAACGGAGATAGTTCACTTTGGGGTGCTTTTGGAAAATGTACAAATTTAGAAAAAGTATTAATACCAGACTTAGTAGTTACTATTTCAAAAGGAGCATTTTTAGATTGTCCTAAATTAACAATTTATGGAAATGATGGAATGAAATCAAAAGAATATGCAGAAGCAAATGAAATAAATTTTGATTATATTGCAAACTGGGATAAAGCAAATGATGGAGCAGATGTAACACCACCATCAGTAGAAAAAATAGAAGTTGCAAGAGAGAGTATAAAAAACTGTACAAAAGATACAAATAAGAATATGTATATTGTATCATCTGGAACAACATTAACAATAAATGTTCAATTTAGTGAAATAGTAGAAGGAAAAACAGCTCCAGTATTAACAATAAAATTTGGAGATATGGATAAAATTGAGTTAAATAATGGTGTAATTGGTGGATAAATAGTTTCTTATAATTATACAATAAAAGAAACAGATAAAGGAGCATTAACATCAGTAAGCTTAACAGGTGGAGATTTAAAAGATGCTGCTGGAAATGTAGCAACATTAACAGTGCCTGCAATATATGTTCAATATAGTTCTGCTGAATGTGTTTATGCAAATGGAACAGCAACAGTTAATCCAGATAATGAAAATAAAGATAATAATAAAACAGATAATAACCAAAAAGATGATAATAAAGTAGATAATAATAGTAAAGATGAAAATAATAAAGATAATAACAACAATAACAACAACAATAATCAAGCAAATAATAATGATAAAAATAATCAACAAAATTCTAATAATACAAATGATGATACAAAAGCAAAAGGAGAGTTACCACATACGGGAGCTGGAATTGGAATAGTATTTATATTAACATTTGTAACAATATTATGTGTAATTGTAAGAAATAAATATAATAAATTAAGAGATATTTAATGGGGGAAAAAATAATGTTTGAAACAATAATAGAACAATTAAAAAATCCGGTAACATCTATGGTAGAAAAATCTAAAGAAGAAGGAATAAAAAAAGGAACAATAAAACTTGTAATAATATCAGCAGTAATGGCATTAATAAATGTAATAACTTCAATGATGTCAATATTCTCAAAATATTCATCAAAAAGTTGGTATGCAGATATTTATGAAAAAAGTGAATTAAGTAAAATGAAATGGGATGCAATAAAAGATGCAGAACTATTTGGAACATTCTTTAAAACATGGGTAATTATTGCAATAGGAATTGCAGTAGTGGCTTTAGTATTATGGATAATTGCTAAATTTATAAAAAGTCCAAAAGAATATTCAGATACATTATCAATAGTAAATAGTGCAGTAATAACATTTGTTGTAGCATCTATTATAAATATTATATTATCAAAAATATATGCACCATTAGGTATTATATTTATGTTTGCAGTAAGTATTTATATAGGATATAGTGTGATATTTGCATATGAAAGATTGTTAGAAGTAGAGGATACAGATAAATTAGTTTTAATATCAACAGGAGTATTTACAGTATTATTAGTAGTTTTAATAGTTGTATTTTGTGCTGCAACAGGAACATCATTAAAAAGTATAAACGCACTTATGGATTTATTATAATATAAAAAAAGTCAAGTTCTAAAGAATTTGACTTTTTTATATATAATTTATTTTCTTTTAAAACGTAAATCTTCACCAAAGAAATAATAAATATCATAGTAACCAACAATTCTTGATCCTATTCGTTCTTCATAATTTTTAAAGATATTATTAATATTAAGGTTAGTTGAAATTATAGTTTTTGTAACTTTGTTATTTAAATTCAAGATACGAGTATTTAGTATTGTGAATAATTCACTTAGTTTCATACTGTTTAAACATTCTGTTCCCAGATCATCAATAATAAGCAAATCAGCCTCTAAAACATCTTTATAAAAGTTATCTTTATTTGTAGTTTTATATTTATTAAATTTATTATCAATAATAGTTTCTAATAAAACAGGAGCAGTTTGATAAAGTACATTTTTCCCTTTTTTTATAAGTTCATTTGCTATACAATTGGACATATATGTTTTTCCTAAACCTGTATTTCCCGTAAATAAAAGATTCTTTGAGTTTGGGTTATCAAAGTCATTTACAAATTCAATACATTTTTGTTTAATATTTAATATATTTTGTTTTGGAGATATATTAAAGTTACTAGAAATTTCATTTGAAAATATATTTGGATTAAAATTTTCAAAGTTTTCTTTGCTTAAATTTGTCATATTAGACTTATTATATGAAATGTTTAGTAATTTTTGTTTTAAACATGAACACATTACTGTTGCTGATGTTCCAGATTTTATATATCCAGTATCTTTACATAGACAACATTCATATTTGGGTTGTAAATCATTTGCTGAAAGATTATTTTCAGATAGAATATTTTTTCTTTCTTCCTTAAGACTTTCAATTTTTTGATGTAAGTTTTCTAAAGAAGACGAATTTCCCAATAAGATATTTTTTGTTTCATTAATTGCTACAGAATTTAATTCGTCTTCAATTTCATGAAGACGAGGTATTTTTTTATATAATTCTGTTTTTTGGTGTTCAAATTCAACTTCTGCTTTACGTTTTTTCTGTTCGTAATCACTTAAAAGTGATGTTAAAATATCATTAGACATTTATATCTCCTTCTATTTCTTGAATATTTGAAGCTGCAACATTAGGGTAACTAGAGTTTGGATTTATTTGGAATTGATTATCCGTATTTGTTTGCATATTTGAATTGGCATATAAAAATGATAAATTACTATATTGTCTTTGTTCATAAGAAGCTTTATTAACTTGCTTTTCTAATTGTTTTGTATCTTTTCTCTGTTTTTCACGTTGTTCTATAAATGCATAGACTTCCTCGGGGGTTTTTAGACCTCTTTCATGCCAATTAGTTATAATGTTATTAAAATATTCAAAGGTTGGATTTGATTTGTAAACACTACGCTTTAGAGCAATTTCAATAATATTTAAATTATAACCATAATCAAGTAACCATTTTTCGATATATGCTTCTTCATATTGTGTTAATGTTTGTTTTCCTAGTTTTTTTGCTATTGTTTTCTTTATTTTTACTAATGCATCTTGTTTTTGATAATAAGAGTCTAAATCTTCCCAAGTTTGAATTTTATTGCTTCCCCAGGCTTCTGCAACGGTTTGAACATATTTCATATTTAATGCAGAACGTCTAAAACAATAATCAAATAATGAAATTAAAACTTGATCATCAAAATTATATTTTGTAAGCCAAATATCGATATTATTATACCAAGACGGTCCCATAATACCTGAAAAATATGTATTATTGATATGTTCAATAATTTTTGCTCTAGCTTTATTTTTGGCAATATCAGCAACTTTTTCAGGAGACATTGTTAAATTTGGTTTATATAGTTTATTGAGTGTTTGTTCTTGCAAATTTGATATTATAAAACCATTTTCTTTTCTGATTATAAAACCATTTTCTTCTAAGTATGTAAAGGCATCATTAATGTCTTTTAAAGGTAATGCTAAATTTTTTGATAAGTCATTTAATTTCGCATCTTTTTCATATTTTGAAAGAAATATAATATAAAGATATACTTTTACACTTGTTGCTGGCATTTGAGATAAATATTCTGCAAAGAATATATCTGGAATGACTGTTTCAGAAAATAGTAATGGTAAATCTGATTGTGTTAGTTTCATTTTGTACCTCCTTTTGTTATATTAAAATGTCATTAGAATTATATCATGTATGGTAAGAAAATCAAGTAAAAAGTCAAAACTTTTTATATAAATATAATTTTGGTCGAATAAGATATTTTAATATATATTTAAGAACGTAAACTATAGATTCACCATTTAATCCGACTATACTAAATAATATAATTGGAAATGCTAAAGATATAAAAAGAAAAATTTTAATGTCCCAATTTTTTATAAAAATGTGTAAAAGACCAAAAGTAATTGAACACCATATAACAATAAAAATTGCTGTTTGGTAATCTAAAATCCCTAATATTTTATTTTTAAAATTGTAATTTTGAGGTATTATGAATTTCATAGAAATAGTCCTTTCTAAATAAGATTAAGAGTAGTTTTCCACAATTAGTTCTATTTCTTGAAAAAGTTATTCACATTCTGTGAAATAGTTGTGGAAACACCACCTAAAAATTCGCGTGAGAATGAATTTGCTTTTATTAAAGCATAAATCGCACCAATATAAATAAATTTTATAATTAGATTTCCAGATGAATAATCCATAGAAAATAATATTAATAAAACAAGTGATACTATAATTTGAATAAATAATAATGAAAATAAATTGCGAATCCATGATTTAAAGAACCAAGATGTATTTTGTAAAATTAATGATAAGAAAGCAACAGGAGTTAAAAGAATAAATATTTTTACCATTATATATCTAAAGGCATAAGTGAAAACTAAACTTAAAAGCGAAGAAGATAAAGAAATTTTTATAATACCATCTAAAGAAAAAACATCTAATGAAGAAAAAGAAATACCAATGGATTTATTTATTTCTAAAATCAATTCTGAAAAGCAAATATTTTTATTAAATAAATCTTCACCAATTCCTCTAATTGCAAGAGTAATATTAGATACAATATCTAAGGATTGGCCGATTAAAAAATAGGAACAATTAATACAAATACCGAAAATAATTGATTTAATAATAAATTGATGAGGCTTTTCAATAGGAGAATAGGTAAAATGAGAGAAGAGATATTTTATTGCATAAAAAATTAAAAAGCCAAAAAGTAAAGCATTAGAAATTAATAGAATTCCATTAGATGCAGAAGTTCCTAAAATTTTTTCAAAAAAAGAATCATGTATAATATCTGAACTTATAAATGTAATATCATCAAGGACATCATAGACATTTGTATCAATTGAGGAAAAAAGATTTCCTAAAATTGTATTAATAGATTCCATTATAATAGTTGTAATGTTTGAATTATTGTCCATTTAACCACCTAACCAACTAAAGACTGGATTGCAGATAAAATAAGATCAATTGCTAAAATAAAAGCATAAGAGAAAAGGGAACCAGTAATTAGTTTTTTTCCTGTTCGTATTTTTTCTTCATCACCGAAACTAAATTTTCTCATTAAAGCTCCAGAGCAAACAGCAACAGCTGCAGCAGGAGTAGAAATTTTTATAATCCAACTTTCAATGTTTTCAAAAGCACTATTAAGTTTATTTACTAATTTGGGCGTGGCACCGAAAACAGTTGTAGATAAAATAATTATAAGATATATAGTTAAAATAATTGTAAATGTTATTTTTTTCATAAAATCATCCTTTCTTAAAATATGGAAACATTTTCAATTTTGTGGGTTTAAAAATTTGAGAACCATCAGACAAAAAAGTGAGAGCAGAAAATGTTTCCAAGCTTTGCGTAAAAAAATTAGTATCATAAATAAAATCTTTTTGGGTGTAAGTATTAATGCTCTCTGTAATACTTGAGTTTTGAGAATTTAAAGAATTTGTAATATAACTAAATTTGGTTTCTTTAGCATTTTCAGAAATACTTTTAGATAAGTATTGTTTATTTTCTTTTCCTAGCTGTTTTTGAGCTTCTTCTATTGTAAAAATATCGTCGGTTCTGAACCAAATTTTATTAATTAAATTTTGACAGATAACTCTTACGGCAGTCTCATCTTTTAAAGTATTTTTTAAAGATGAGTAACTTTGAGTTGAAACAATATTAATACATTTTGCCTCACGACTAAGAGCGAAAAAATCTGCATCTGTTTTTGTAACATATTCTGCATATTCATCACATATGAAGGCTGAGGGAGCAGATTTGGAATTTGATAAGCGATACATTATTTCTGATTGAAAATCTAATTTTAAATAAGTTGCAATAATTTTGGAGAGATTTTTATATTCTGCAATATTCATATTTAAAACAACAATGTTTCCTTTTTGTAACATAGAATTAAAACCTTTAAAATTCAAATCTTTTTTGGCTGGGCAAAATACTTTTGAAACATTATAATCAGAAACAAAAATATTTGTAATACGAGAAATTTCAGATTTTAAGATTGCTAAAGTACGAGAATCTAGTGAATTAAATTCTTTTTGAAAAAAGTCTAAGGCAGAGTTTAATTCGTAAATTTCTTTATATGAAAATTTCGATTGACAAAATAAATTTTTTAAAATATCTATTTTGGATTTATAGTAATTAGGTTCTGTAATTAATTTATGAAGTTCAATAAAAGTGACATATCCGTTATTATATAATCTACAAAGTTTTATACATTCTGCAAGAATCTGTTCAGCTTTATCAAGCCAAAATGATTCAGTGTTATTTTCAGAAAAAAGTAATAAAATAGTTTTTAATCTATTAGCTAATACAATAGGATTCAGATTTGGCTTGTGGAGTGGATTGTATCTTATATGAGAATTTAATCCAATTTCAATTAAATCTTTTTCTAAATGATATTTATAAGCTAAATTTTTTACGTGCTTGAAATAATTACCTTTTACATCTAATATTAAAATACCTATTTTTTTATCTGGATTTTGAGAATTGAATTTTATTAGTTGTTCGGTAAATGGGTACATAGCTGAACTTGTTTTTCCTGTACCTATTGTACCAGTTATTAAAAAATTCTGATATAATCCTGCTTCTGGAATATAAATAGATTGATTGTTTTCTAAATTCTTACCTATTAATAATTTTAAATTGGAATCTGATTGAATTGCTGAAATAGTGTGAGCTGGATTGGTTTTAGAAGTATTTTCAAAAATTTTAAATCTTATAATTAATGAATTTATTATAATAAAACTTGAAAATGTGTAAAAAAATATAAAGCTAATTTTTAAAAAATTCCAAAGAGAAGAATTATTGTAGCAAATGTCAAAAGGATGAAATCCTAATGTAACAACTATTTCTTTTGCATTATACAAAGGTAAAAAAAGTTGGTAAGAGCAAAAAAGTAACAGTATTAAACAGGTGAGAGTGAAAATAAAACGCCTCATCTTTAAACCTCCTATGAATTTTGATTTTGTTTGATTTTTAATTTTGAACCTTGTAAATTATGAAATAATTTTATATCAAAAAATGTATA
>OLRV01002910.1_pt1 | contig 12593 bp, 10 predicted proteins | sample 1672421 | NCBI WGS metagenome assembly OLRV01 (sample SAMEA3136684, study PRJEB25190) | human gut metagenome | biome: human gut; feature: human-associated habitat; material: faeces | place: Austria | collected 2013
CACCGGTGCGACCATCCTGATGGTGAGCCACAGCATGGACGATGTGGCAAAGATGGCCGACCGTCTGCTGGTGCTCAACGGCGGCAGGGCGGAAATGTGTGCGCCGCCGTCGGAGGTTTTTGCCAATGCACAGCGGCTGCGCAGCATCGGACTTTCCGTGCCGCAGGTGACGGAGCTGTTCCTCCGCCTGCGGGAGCTGGGTCTGCCGGTCGATCCCTCGGTTTACACCGTGCCGCAGGCGCTGAAGCAGCTCCTTTCCCTGAAGGGAGGCCGCGCGGATGCTTAAAGACATTACGCTGGGGCAGTATTTCCCCGGCAATACCGTCGTCCACCGGCTCGACCCGCGCACAAAGCTGCTGATGGTGGTCGTGTATATCGTCGCGCTGTTTCTCGCCAAGTGGTGGGTGTCCTACGGCGTGATGCTGGCATTTCTGGTGACGGCCGTCATGCTCTCGCACATCAAGCCGAAGGCGCTGTTCCGCGGCCTCAAGCCGCTGATCGTGATCATGGTGTTCACCGCGCTGATCAACCTCTTTTACTCGGACGGCGAGGTGCTGGTGAAGTTCTGGATCTTCCGCATCACGCGGGAGGGCATTGTGCAGGCGGCGTTTCTGGTGCTGCGCATCATGATGCTGGTCACGGGAACCTTCCTGATGACCTATACGACCTCGCCCATCGCGCTCACGGATGGCATGGAATCCCTGCTCAGTCCGCTGAAAAAGCTGCATTTCCCGGTGCATGAGCTGTCGATGATGATGTCCATCGCCCTGCGCTTTATCCCGACGCTGATCGAGGAAACGGACAAGATCATCTCCGCGCAGAAGGCGCGCGGCGCGGATTTTGAGAGCGGAAATATCTTCCGCCGCGCCAAGGCGCTGGTGCCGATCCTTGTGCCGCTGTTCGTCAGCGCGTTCCGCCGCGCCGACGAGCTGGCGACGGCGATGGAGTGCCGCTGCTATCACGGCGACGAGGGCCGCACAAAGCTCAAACAACTCCACTATCGCGCGCGCGATATCATCACGCTGCTGCTGGGCGCCGCGCTGCTCGGCGGTATCATCACGCTGCGCTGCTTCGGATTATAAAAAGGAGGGACTGCCTGTGCGGAATATTGCGCTGACTCTGAGTTATGACGGCTCGGCCTACCACGGTTGGCAGGTGCAGAAAACCGAGCGCACCGTCGGGCAGACCATGGAAGAGGCTGCGGCGCGCGTGGTCGGCCACCCGGTTCACATGACTGGCTGCGGCCGGACGGACGCGGGCGTTCATGCGCGTGTCTATGTTGCGAATTTCCGCACCGACGCGCGCATCCCCGTCGACCGCATCCCCTATGCGATCAACAGTCAGCTCCCGGCGGACATCGCGGTGACCGCGGCGCGGGAGATGCCGGACTATTTCAACGCCATTGGCTCCTGCGCCCGCAAGGAGTATACCTATCAGATCTACAATTCTCACCTGCGCGACCCGTTTTATGTCAACCGCGCGTGGTTTTACCCGCGGGAACTTGACGAAGCGGTCATGCAGCGGGCGGCGTCGCAGTTTGTGGGGACTCATGACTTTGCGGCGGTGCGTTCGGTCGGAACGGACGTGAAGTCCACCGTCCGGACGGTGTATCATTTCGACGTGGAGCGCCGCGGGAGGATTCTCCTGCTGCGCGTCTGCGCCAACGGCTTTTTGTACAACATGGCGCGCGCCATGGTCGGCACGGTCGTCTATGCCGCGGAGGGCAAGCTCCGCCCGGACGAGATCGGGGCGATCCTGCGCGCCGGCGACCGCACCGCAGCGGGCCCGACGGTCCCGCCCGGAGGACTGTATATGACGCAGCTCTGGTATGACGACAGGGAGGTGCAATTCCATGCAGGAGTTCAACTCTGATTTCATCCGGCCCGTGCCGGATGAGCCGGAAAAACCGAAAAAGCGGCGCCGCCGCTGGCTGATTTTCCTCGGCATCTTTCTGGTGGTGCTGGCGGGGCTGTTTTGGTATCTCAGCTCGCAGACGACCCTCCTTGACGGTGTGGTGCGTTCTCTGCGCTACATGGGAAAGAACGGCTCGGAGAAGATCACCTTTGAAACCTACGGCACGACGGCCTATGCGCTCGTGGGCGACGACCTCGCGGTCGCGTCGCGCAGCGGCGTGACGCTCTTTTCCGACAACGGAGAAACGATCGGACACCAGCAGGCGGAGCTGAGCGCCCCGGCGCTGCTGGGCGGACAGGACGCCGTCCTCATCTACGATGTCGGCGGTAGCTTCTACGGCGTGATGGACACCAACGGGAAGATGCGCTTTCAGGGCGCTTCCTCCGGGCGCATTTACGACGCCGACCTGACCGAAGCCGGCGGTGCGGCGGTGCTTTCCTCCGCGTCGGACGCCCGCGCGGTGGTGGAGGTTTTCGACAAAAACGGAACGCTCCTTTACCGCCGCACCAGCAAGACCAGCTATCTCAACGCCTGTGCGCTTTCGCCGGACGGCGGCTGGCTTGCCGTCGCGACGCTGGGGCAGGAGGACATCTCCTTTGCCCCCGGCGCGAAGCTCTACCGGACGAACGCCGAGGAGGAGCAGGCCAGCCTCTCCTTCGGCGGACAGACCATTTTTGACCTGAAATTTCTTGGAAACGGCACGGCCTGCGCGGTCGGCAGCCGAAGCATTTCATTTTTTGATACGGCAGGCAGCCTTCTGGGAGAGTATTCTCTGGAAAGCACCGACCTGCTGGGCTACGCCTTTGGAGACGGTTTTGTCACGGTGATGGTCGACCGCCACGAAGCTGGCAGCCGTTATCAGCTTCTGACCCTTTCGACCGACGGCACGGTTCGCGCATCAAGCACTTTGCAGGAGACGCCGGTGCATCTGAGCGTCGCGGGAGAGTATCTTTCCGTGCTGACGGCGCAGGGCCTGCACATCTATGACAGCGCACTTGCACAGAAGAGCAGCCGGGAAGGAAACTGGACAAAGGCATTTGTCCGCCGGGACGGAACGGCGATCCTGGTCGCCGTAGACGAGGCGGAAGTGTATATTCCCTGACATTTTTGCGATAGGTTTTTTGCCGCGGGTGTGCTACACTTGCGGCGGGAAGGAGTGAAACCATGAAACCGACATTATGCAGCAGATGCAAGAAGAATCTTGCTGTGATTTTTATAACGAAAGTAGAAAACGGCCAGACCACCAATGAGGGCCTGTGCCTGAAATGCGCCAAGGAAATGGGCATCAAGCAGGTCGACGAGATCGTCGAGCGCATGGGCATCACGGACGAGGATCTTGACACGCTCAACGGAGAGATGATGTCCCTGATGCAGCCGGAGGAATCCGAGGATGAGGACGACATCGGCAGCCGCACGGCGACGTTCCCGCATATGAACCGCCTGTTCGGCGGCCAGAATGAGGTCGCGTCCAAGGAGGAGCCGAAGGAAAAGCAGCCCAAGGGCGAAAAGCCGCAGGCGAAAAAGCATAAATTCCTCGACACCTACTGCCAGAACCTCACGGCCAAGGCGAAGAACAACGAGCTGGACAAGGTCATCGGCCGCGAGGTCGAAACCGAGCGCGTGGTGCAGATCCTCAACCGCCGCCAGAAGAACAATCCCTGCCTGATCGGCGAGCCGGGCGTCGGCAAGACCGCCATCGCCGAGGGACTTGCCCAGCGCATTGCCGCGGGCGACGTTCCCTTCAAGCTGCGCGACAAGCAGGTCTATCTGCTCGACCTGACTTCACTGGTCGCCGGAACCCAGTTCCGCGGGCAGTTCGAGGGCCGCATGAAGAGCCTGATCGCGGAGGTCAAGGCCTGCGGCAATGTCATTCTCGTCATTGACGAGGTGCATAATCTCGTGGGCGCGGGCGATGCGGAGGGCTCCATGAGCGCGGCGAATATCCTGAAGCCGGCGCTTTCCCGCGGGGAAATTCAGGTCATCGGCGCAACGACCTTCGCCGAGTACCGCAAATATATCGAAAAGGACGCCGCGCTGGAGCGCCGCTTCCAGCCCGTGACCGTGGCCGAGCCGAGCATTGACGAGGCTGTCGCCATTCTGCGGGGCGTTTCGCATTACTATGAGCTGTTCCACGGCGTGCAGATCCCGGCGGAGATCGCGCGGCAGGCGGTCGTGCTCTCCGAGCGCTATATCACCGACCGCTATCTTCCCGACAAGGCCATCGACCTTCTGGATGAGGCCTGCTCTGATCTGAACCTGCACAGCAAGCAGATTTCTGACCTTGCCGAAAAGCGCAAGGAGCGCGACGACTATCAGCTGGAGATCAAGATGCTCACCGAGGATGCCCAGGAGGAGAACTTTGAACGCCTTGCGACGCTGCGCAGTCAGGTGTGCCGCCTGGACTCCGAGATCGCGGAGCTGGAGGCCAAGCCTGCCCCCGTGCTGACGATGGAGAACCTTGCCCGCATCATTGAGCTGTGGACGAAAATTCCGGCCAGTAAGATCCGCGCACAGGAATATGAGCAGCTCCGCTCTCTGGAGGAGCGGCTGAAAAAGCGCATCGTCGGTCAGGACGAGGCGGTCCGGGCGGTCGCTTCCGCCATTCGCCGCAACCGCGTGGGTATCTCCGTCAAAAAGCATCCGGTTTCTTTCATCTTTGTCGGCTCCACCGGCGTGGGCAAGACGGAGCTGGTCAAGTGCCTTGCAGACGAGCTCTTTGATTCCGTGGATTCCCTTGTCCGGCTGGATATGTCGGAGTATATGGAGCGCCACTCCGTTTCCAAGCTGATCGGCTCGCCTCCCGGCTATGTCGGCTATGACGAGGCGGGTCAGCTCACCGAGAAGATCCGCCGCAAGCCCTATTCCGTCATCCTCTTTGACGAGCTGGAAAAGGCGCATCCGGATGTGCTGAACATTCTGCTGCAGATTCTCGACGACGGCCGCATCACGGACGCGCAGGGCCGCGTCGTCAATTTTGAAAATACGGTCATTGTCATGACCTCCAACGCCGGCTCCGACCGCCGCGACGGCTCCGTCGGCTTCGGCCGGACGGTCTCCGAGCAGACGAAGGAGAAGGCGATGAAGGCGCTGTCCGAATTCCTGCGTCCGGAGTTCATCAACCGTGTCGACGAGATCGTCTGCTTCAACCGGCTCACGGAGGAGAACTTCCGCGGCATCGCCGCCATCATGCTGGGCGAGCTGAAAGACTCCCTGCTGGAGCACGGCGTCACCCTGACGTGGGACGACGGCGTGATCGACGAGCTGGTGAAGAAGTCCTACTCCGTCACCTACGGCGCGCGCAACCTGCGCCGCACCATCCAGCGTGAGATCGAGGACGGCGTCGCCGAGCGCATCATCGACAGCTATGAGCATCCCATTTCTCAGGTCAAGCTGACCGGCTCCGACGGAAAAATAGAAATTCTTGCATTGTAAGAGGCAGAGATGATCAAAGCGGTATTTTTCGACATCGACGGCACGCTGGTGCCCTTTGCGACCGGTACGTGCAGCCCCTCCGCCGTCCGCGCGGTGCGGGAGCTGCAAAACAGGGGCGTTCTCTGTTTTGTGGCGACGGGGCGGTCGCGGTTTGAAATTGCGACCGAGCATCTGCTCGATGGCCTGCAATTTGACGGCTATCTGACCAACAACGGGCAGGATGCCTATGATGCGCAGTGGAAACAGATCTACGGCAAGCCCCTTGACCCGCAGGATGTGCAGGCACTGCTGGACTGGACGGACCGCAAGGGCTACACCTGCTGGCTGGCCAACGCGGAAAAGACCTGCATCAACCACTCCTCGCCGGAGTTTTTGCGGGCGATGGAGGCGGTGCATACGCGCCCTCTGCCCGTTGGCGACCTGCGCGAGATGAGCCGGCAGCCGATTTACAAGCTGGTGCTTTTTGCCCGGCCGGAGGAAATGGCCGAGCCCTGCCGTCTGGCGCCGCACAGCCGCACGACGCAGTGGTTTGAGCTGGGCCATGACTTCATTTCCGCGGACGGCGGTAAGGAAAACGCGCTGCGCGAGATCATGCGCCATTATCACCTCCGTCCGGAGGAGACTATGGCCTTCGGCGATTCCGAAAACGACGCCAGTATGCTGCGCGCGGCGGGCATTGGCGTCGCCATGGGAAATGCCACGCCGGAGGCGCTGGCCTCGGCGGACTATGTGACGGACGACGCGGAGAAGGACGGAATCTACAATGCCCTGCGGCATTTTGGAGTTATTTGAAAGGAGATCACCATGGAGAACTTCAAATTTTCAACGCTGGAATACAAGCGCCCTGATCTGGAGGTGCGCCGCGCAAAGCTCAAGGATTGGAAAGCTGCGATCGAACACGCGGAGAGCTACGAGGCTCTGCGCACGCTGCTTCTTGAGATGGACCGCGAAAACTGCGAGCTGTCCACGCAGTATTCCATCGCGAACATCCGCCATACGCTGAACACCCGTGATGAATTCTATGAAACGGAGGTCGCCTATCTTGACGACACGCTGCCGACCCTCGGCGGCGAGGAGGTCGCGCTGAGCGAGGCCATCGCGTCCAGCCCTTTCCGCCCGGACATTGAGAAGGAATTCGGCAAGCAGTATTTTGTGGGCATGGATCTGCAGAAGAAGATGTTCTGCGAGGCGAACATCCCCCTGCGCCAGCAGGAGAGCCGCCTGACCAACGAATATCAGAAGATTATGGCGACTGCGGAAATTCCCTTCGACGGCAAGACCCTGAACCTCTACGGCGTGCAGAAATACTTCGAACATCCCGACCGCGCCATGCGTGCCGCTGCCGTCAAGGCATATTCCAAGTTCTATCAGGACAACGAGCCGCGTCTGGAAGAAATCTGGGATGAGCTTATCCGCATCCGCAACCAGATGGGCAAAAACCTCGGCTATGAGAACTACATCCCCCTCGGCTATCTGGAGCAGGGCCGCACGGACTACGGCGAAAAGGAGGTTGCCTCCTTCCGCGAGCAGGTGCGCGAGGTTCTGGTGCCGCTGTGCCGGAGGCTCTATGACGCGCAGGCCACGCGCCTCGGCATTGACCACGTCATGTGGTACGACGAGAAGATGGTTTTCCCGGACGGAAACGCCGAGCCCGCGGGCGATGACGAATTCATGGTCAAGACCGCGCAGAAGATGTACCACGAGATCAGCCCGGAGACCGGCGAATTCATCGATTTCATGATCGACCATGAGCTGATGGACTTGCAAAACAAGCCGGGCAAGGCCTCCACAGGCTACATGACGAGCCTGCCCAGCCTGAAAGCGCCCTTCGTGTTCTCCTGCTTCAACCACACGATCTTCGATATGCAGGTGCTGACGCACGAGCTGGGACACGCCTTTGCAGGCTATATGGCCATGCGCAGCCAGCCCATCTCGGACTATTACAGCGAGTCCACCGACATCGCGGAGATCCACTCCATGTCCATGGAGCAGTTTGCCTATCCCTATGCCGAGTGGTTCTTCGGCGATCAGGCGGACAAGTTCCGCTTCGCGCATCTGCAGGAGGCCATCACCTTCGTGCCATTCGGCGTGGCGGTGGACGAGTTCCAGCACATCTGCTATGCGCATCCGGAGCTGACGCCCAAGGAGCGGACGTATCAGTGGCATCTGCTGGAGGAAAAGTACATGCCGTGGCGCAAGTACGACAACGACCCCTTTATGGAGCGCGGCGGTTATTGGTACCACAAGCTGCACATTTACCTCTATCCCTTCTATTATATCAACTATACGCTCACGACCATGGGCGCGATGGAGTTCAAGAAGAAGTACACGGAAAACAAGCCCGCCGCATGGCAGGACTATCTGAATCTCTGCAAGACCGGCGGCAGCCGCAGCTATCTGGAAACGCTCCGCTATGCGAATCTGGCAAATCCCTTTGCGGCCGGTTCCGTTGCGCGCGCCTGCGGCTATGCCGAGAAGATCCTTCTCGATTCCATCGCAGCGCAGGAGAAATAAGCCTCGGCTGCATCCGGTTGCAATAGAAAGGTTCTGCCCCAACGATCGGAACCAAAACAAAACAAATAAGACAGAAAAGGTGCGTTCAAACAAACGCACCTTTTCGCAGCTTGCCAAAAAGTCCTTTTGGACTTTTTTGGCAAGCTGCCTACAAAATTGCAAAATCAATATTTATAGTATAATTTTGCAATTTTGGCCGCTGCGGCGGGTGATTAAACGCGAAAGGAAACCCTGACGGTTTCCTTTCACTCTTTTCTTCCCTCCGAAACTTTCAGCCAGACAGTTTTTTGACTGCCTGAGAAAAGGTGCGTTCAAACAAACGCACCTTTTCTGCAATCTATGAATCTTGCTTCTTGTTCTTTCCGAGGAAGAACGCCAGCAGCGCACAGCAGGCAAGGATGATCGCCGCGAGCGCGATATACTTCCACGGTTCTCTCTGGCGCAGGGTCACACGCTGCTTCTGCACAGTCGGCGTGTAATGCCCGGTTTGCGTGGCCGGAGAAGAATCCTCAGTCTGCGCGCCCGTGGGCGAATGTGCGGCTTCTGCGGCCGGTTCCCTCTGCTGCGCCTGCGGCGCAGAAGAATTCTCCGACGGGCCAGCGGAAGGAACGTTTGAACTTCCCGCCGCTGCGAAGGAAGCGCCGGCAGAAGCGACGGAATTGGTTGAATTTTTCTGAGTGTAAGATGCCCCGCAGACGGTGCAGGTATATTTTGTCCCGCGTTTGATGGCCTTCCCTGCGTCCCAGACATGGCCGGCGGCGGGAATTGCTTCCCGCTCCGCGGCGCCGCAGGGACAGGTGTGGACCCGCTCACCAGCTTCCTCACATCCGGCTTCCCGCACGACGATCCAACCATCCGGGTAGGTATGCACATGGCCGGGATCCGTGCGGACGGTTACAAAGAAAGATGCCGTGGCATCGCCGTAGCGCAGAATGATCTCCTGTGTGCCTATGGTCAGCGGTGACCGGGCGTATTCCAACTGTGCGCCGTCCGCGGCTTCAAACGTGAGGTCACCATACTGAATTCGGACGCGCAGACCGGTCAGATCCGGTGATTCCCCGGCAAAATAGTCCAGCTTGTCCGGCAGAGATAGAATTTCTAGGGAGGTTGTGGGGACAATGAAGGTCACAGAGATCCAGCGGCTGTAGACGGCTTCGCTCCGCGCACCGTCCGAAATGTTCCGGACTGCCGCGCAATAGTACATCGTACCGGGTGTGGCAGCCGGTGTGTAGTCGCAGGAAACGGCACCGGTGAGGAGCGTCGCCGCAGCAAGGTCCGGCGCAGCGGCGGAGTACCACTGATATTCCAGCGTGCCCCCTTCGGGTGAGTGTGCGCCGACGGACAGAAGCGGCGGCTCCAGCTCTATGGGCAGAATACAGTCCGGCGTTGCACTGTCGATCACAGGCGCGGCGGGCGCGGCAAGGACTTGCGTGCAGAGCAGCGCCAGCAGCAGAAATACGACCGAAAGGGAAATGGCGCGCATGATACTTCAAACCCCTCTTTCTTCCCGGTTTGAGATGCAATTTATATCTGAATTTATAATAACGTGGAAAAACGACCGTGTCAACGCTTTTGTGACATTTTTCGACCGGATGTGAGAAAAAAGATGCGAAAACAAAAACTGATTTCCGAAATTGTATAGTAAGGAGATGCCGTGAAAGCTCTTGCTGCTGCCTGATTTCAGAAAACTTTGCAGCTGCTGGTTTTTTTGTCCAACGGTGATTTCTTATGCTTTACCTTAACATACATGAAAGGTGCATCTTCACTTGCTTCAAACTCAAGAGATGTTTCCTTGAGATACGGAATCAGAACGGTATTCATAAAGCGTTTGTCCATACTGAATGAACTGACAATAAACAGGCTGCCGTCATTTTTCAAAACACGCAGGCACTCAGCAAGAACATCTTCGGCAATGTCGGCCAAGTGTCCTATTGCGTTATACATCACAACAGAATCAAACGACCTGCATCCATATGTCATGTGGGATGCGTCCATGCGCTGAAATTGCAAATTATGAATATTTTTCGCCTCGGGTAAAAGACGAACAGCATCCAGATCAACTGCATGAACCGTTTCGGCAAATGCGCTGGCGGCAATCGAAAATTCACCGCATCCGCAGGCAACTTCCAGAATGTTTTTTGAAGCAAGCTCGGAATGTAATTTTAGGACGACTTTTTGTACTCTGGTCATTTTTACCCTCCGTAGTCATTTGGCTTTGTAGAGAATACCATGGAATCAGTCTATCTACAGTTTACAGGAACTGGACGCGCAATGCAATAATAACATTCGAGGCATATAGGTGTTTACACCGGGCTTGCATTTTTCCTGCCGGGTGCTACAATAGTTCCAAAGAAAGGAAGATGGGAAGATGGACGAACGGCTGGTTTATGAGATCCTCTCGGCGGTGGAGGAAATTCCGGAAGGGAAGGTTGCGTCTTACGGGCAGATCGCCGCGCTGATCGGCAGAGAGAAAAACGCCCGGCTGGTTGGCCGGGTGCTGCGCGACGCGGAGCTTTATGGGGAGTATCCCTGTCACCGGGTCGTAAATCACGTAGGGCGGCTGGCGCCCGGCTGGCCGGAACAGCGGATGCTTCTTGAACGTGAGGGCGTGGAGTTCCGGCCGGATGGCTGCGTGGAAATGCGGCGCTTTCAATGGAGTATATAACAGGCGGCCCCGTAAAACGGGGCCGCCTGTTCTGCGTTCAGCGCTGGGTGCGGATGCTCTTGACAAGTCCGCTGTCGATGGTGATGCAGATGTCAGCCTGCGCGGCGATGTCCGGGTCGTGCGTCACGAGGATAAGCGTCTGATGGAAATCATCCACGACGCGGCGCAGAAGCTGTACGACCTGTTCGGAGGTGGCGCTGTCGAGGTTGCCGGTCGGTTCATCCGCAAGGATGATGGACGGGCGCGTCAGCAGGGCGCGGGCAATGGCGCAGCGCTGCTGTTCGCCGCCGGACATCTGCCACGGGTACTTGCGCAGAAGCTCCGCAATGCCCAGCTCCTGCGTGATCTGGTCGAAATAGGCCATGTCGGGCTTTTTTCCGTCGAGCAGGACGGGCGCGAGAATGTTGTCCTTGGCGGTGTGCTCGTCGAGCAGATTGTAGGACTGGAAGATGAAGCCAATCTGGCGGCGGCGGAGCTGCGCCAGCCGGGAGTCCTTGAGCTTGTAGATGTCCTCGCCGTTCAGAATGACCTGGCCGCCGGTGGGACGGTCGAGGCTGCCGAGCAGGTGCAGCAGGGTGGACTTGCCGGAGCCGGATTTGCCGATGATGGCATAGAATTTTTCGGCTTCAAATTCCAGATCGACGCCCTTGAGCGCCTGATAGGAGACACCGCCCTGGGTGTAGGTTTTTTCCAATCCGATTGTTTGCAGCAGCATAGTTTATTCTCCTCTCTCCAAACCTTTGATGGTACCGATGACGGATGACTGACATAGACGATGATAGGGAAGGACGCGCAGCAGGGTGATAAGGACAAGTGCGGCGAGGCAGAGGCACAGATGCAGGCTCCATGGGTACTGCCACAAAAGCCCCTGCGTCAGCGTAGTGACGAGTGCGGCGGGGGAAAGCGTATGGAAGCCGGTTTCAAAGAAAGCGCAGACAAGAAGAATCAGCGCGTAGGCCGCGTTGGAAAGCAGCACGGCCCATAAGCCCTCCCGCAGAGCAAGCAGCCAGTGTGTCCGCCAGATGGCGGCTTTGGAAGCGCCGAGCGCACGGAGGATGCCGATGCGGCGGCGCTCCTGCTCGGCCATGTCCGACAAAATGAACAGCAGGATGATCATAACCAGCAGCACGGCGGCGGCGCCCAGCAGAACGGTCATGACTCGCTGACTCTGACAGGCCGCGAGTCGCTCTTCCTTTTCCCGGAAGTTGTTCTTCATTTCCAGTCCCTCGGCCTCCGCCAGATTCCAGCAGGTGGCGGTATGATCCTCGGCATCCGGAGAATAGAACTGGAAATAGGTCTTGCCGTGGCAGTATTCGCAGTGCATGAGGTTGTTGTAGGGAATCCAACGGATCTCCTCGGCGGAGTAGCTCTGCGCGGCATTCGGATAGATCTCCGTGATAAGCGTCTGCCCCGAGATCAGGATACCGGGCGCGGCGCCGCTGCCGAAGAGCCAGATGCCGGGGTATTCATGCAGCACGGCCAGCACCTCGACGGAGGCATGATTCGTTTCTTTTATGACCTCGCGCTCTGTCAGATGATGCGTGTCGGCAGAAAGCGAGAGAATATCGCCCGTTTGGATGCTGTCGTCCGTTTTGTAGCGGTAGGCGTCGACTGGGTCGGAGCTGTAACGCTGAGAGCCGTTTCGATTATCTTTGTAATAGGGCATCAGAAGGATGCAGCCCTCGCCGGAGAGGAGCTTTTTTGTGTCGATCGGCCCGGTATAGGCCAGAAGCTCCTGCAAAATCGAGTTGTCTTCCTTCATGCCGGCGATGCGCACCGTATGGGAAAGTTCGGAAAGGACGGGGCTGTCCTCATAGTCCGCAAGCGTGACATTCTCCGCGGCAAGATAGGAATCCAGCCGGGCAGGCAAACTGCCCAGCGCGTCCGAGGCGGCGTATTCCTCCATCTTCTGGCGGAGGAAGCGCGGCCGCATCGCATAGGGCGCAGTCATCACATAGTCCGGCATATTGCTGCGTCCGACATTGCTGCGGTAATCGTCGAAGGCAAAATGAGAGAGCAGTAGCGTCAGCAGAGCCAGCAGCAGGCCAAGCGCACACAGCAGCCGTGC
>OLRV01002911.1_pt1 | contig 12593 bp, 12 predicted proteins | sample 1672421 | NCBI WGS metagenome assembly OLRV01 (sample SAMEA3136684, study PRJEB25190) | human gut metagenome | biome: human gut; feature: human-associated habitat; material: faeces | place: Austria | collected 2013
TGGCCTCGGAAACAGCCTTGCCCAGGTCGGGAGCAACGGTGCCGGCCTTGGGGTTCGGCATCAGGCCGCGGGGGCCCAGGACCTTACCGAGACGGCCAACGCGGCCCATCATATCGGGAGTGGTCACGACAACGTCGAAATCCATGAAGCCGCCGGCGATCTTTGCGATCAGCTCGTCATCACCGACGATATCAGCGCCAGCAGCCTCAGCAGCGGCAGCTGCGGGACCCTTGGCGATTGCGCAGACGCGGACGGTCTTGCCGGTGCCGTTGGGCAGAACGACAGCGCCGCGGACCTGCTGGTCAGCGTGACGGCCGTCAACGCCCAGACGGACGTGCAGCTCAACGGTCTCGTCGAACTTGGCAGAAGCGGTCTTGCAAGCCAGCTCCAGAGCCTCGTTCACATCATATGCCTTAGTAGAATCGACCAGCTTTGCAGCGTCGACATAGTGCTTGCCATGTTTCATTGTATATCCTCCTGTGTGGTCATGCGGGCAGTGTTATGCCCTCCCACTGTTTATGTCTCAGCCCTCGACGGTGACACCCATGGAACGGCAGGTGCCGCGAACCATGCTGCATGCAGCTTCCAGAGAAGCAGCGTTCAGGTCGGGCATCTTGGTCTTGGCGATCTCTTCCACCTGAGCGGCGGTCAGAGAAGCAACCTTTTCCTTGTTGGGCTTGCCGGAAGCGGTGTTGATGCCAGCGGCCTTCTTGATCAGAACGGCTGCCGGAGGAGTCTTGGTGATGAAGCTGAAGGAGCGGTCAGCGTACACGGTGATGACGACGGGGATCACATAACCCATCTGGTTCTTGGTACGCTCGTTGAACTCCTTGGTGAACGCCATGATGTTGACGCCCTTCTGACCCAGAGCAGGGCCAACAGGGGGAGCCGGAGTCGCCTTGCCGGCCTCGATCTGCAGCTTAATGTAGCCAGTAACTTTCTGTGCCATAATAAATGCACCTCCAAAAATCTGTGGTGAGTTGCGGCACGGTGTCTCCGTGCCTCCCACGAGCATGTGCACAGTGCACACGCTCTATAAGAACCGCACTGCGGTCTTACCTTGGTAAACGATTTGTGCCGGTTGGTTACGGCAGCTCGACCTGACCGATCTCCACCTCTGCGGGGGTCTCGCGGCCGAACATGTTGACCTTGAGCTTCACTTTGAAGTTCTCGGTATCGATCTCCTCCACAAGGCCCATAAAGCCTTCCAGAGGACCGGCGGTGATCTGCACGGTGTCGCCGACGTTGAAGTCGACGGCCAGAGGTGCAGCCTTTTCCACGCCCATCTTCTCTACTTCTTCAGCAGAGAGGGGAACGGGCTTGGATGCGGGGCCGACGAAGCCGGTGCAGCCGCGCGTATTGCGCACGACATACCAGGTATCGTCGTTCATCACCATTTTGACCAGAACGTAGCCGGGGAACAGCTTGTGCTCCACCATCTTCTGCTTGCCGTTCTTGTCGATCTCAGGAACCATCTCGACGGGAACCTTGATGTCGCAGATCAGCTCCTGCAGGTGACGGTTCTCCACCATGGTCTGCAGGTCGTTGGCGACCTTGTTCTCGTAACCGGAATAGGTATGCACAACATACCAAAGAGCCTCAGTGGACTCATCTACCAGCTTGGTTGATTCTTCCATTTTGGTTGACCCTCCGTTTCAAGATGATTCTCAGGCGCCGATGATCAGGCCCAGAATACCACCAAAGATGGCATCCAGCAGGATCATCACAACCGCTGCGATCGCGACGGTCACAAGCACGACGATGGTGTTGGTCTTGACGTCCTGCTTGGACGGCCAGACCACCTTCTTCAGCTCGCTCTTGGTATCGCGGAAGAACTTTGCGACCCGTGCGCAGAAGCCCTTGACAGCGGCTTTAGCTTTGGCCACAAAGCCCGGCTTTTTCTCGGTTTTGTCTGCCATTATGCTCCGCCTTTCTTTTACTTGGTTTCGCGATGAACGGTGTGCTTCTTGCAGAAACGGCAGTACTTCTTCATCTCGAGACGATCGGGGTTGTTCTTCTTGTTCTTCGTGGTGTTGTAGTTGCGCTGCTTGCACTCGGTGCAGGCCAGAGTGATTTTAACGGTCATTTGTTGACACCTCCATTATAACGGTTGTTTTGAACCTCCCTCGGGTTGCGGGAGCACCTGTAAAACAGGCGCACTTAATAACCCCGCAAAAGAGGTGATATCATTGTATCACGCCTTTTTCCATCCGTCAAGCGGAAAATTGCGATTTCCGGAAAATTTTTTGCAGGCTTTCCGGTCGGTCGGCCGGGACGGCATTTTTGCATTTTGCTTGCATCGCGCGCATAGATATTGTATAATAAGGCGAAACGGCGTTTTTACCGGTTTGATTCCGCCCCGCTGCGGGCTTTATAAATAGGAGAGAGTGATCATGCAGTCTGAAAACAAGCTGTGCGTTGTCCTGCTGTTCGGTGGTATGTCCAGTGAGCATGAGGTCAGCCGCGTTTCGGTCGGAAACTTTGTCAACAATATTGACCGTACCAAGTATGAGGTGCTCGCAGTGGGCATCACAAAGGAGGGCCGCTGGCTCTATACCGAGGCAACTGCCGCACAGATGGCAGACGGCAGCTGGGAAGAGCTGGCCGGCAACATGCCCTGCATCCTCAGCCCGGACCGCGCCGACCACGGCATGGTGCTGTTCACCCCGGAAGGTCATGTGGAAAAGCTGCATGTGGATGTGGTGATCCCGGTGCTGCACGGCCTGTGGGGCGAGGACGGCACGGTGCAGGGTCTGCTGGAGCTGGCCGGCATCCCCTATGTGGGCTGCGGCGTGCTGGCAAGTGCGGCCTGCATGGACAAGGGGGTGGCCAACGCCCTGTTTGAAGCCAACGACATCCCGCACACCAAGTGGCTGGCCGCCAACCGCTGGCAGATCGAGAGTGACCTGGAGGGTGTGTGCGCTGGTGTGGAGGCAAAGCTGGGCTGGCCCGTGTTCGTCAAGCCCGCCAACGCCGGTTCCAGCGTGGGTATTTCTAAGGTGTCCAACCGTGAGGAACTGAAAAAGGCCATCGCACTGGCTCTGGAAAACGACCGCAAGGTGGTGTTTGAAGCCTTTGTGGACGGCCAGGAAGTGGAATGTGCCGTCATCGGCTCCGACCCCGCCGTGGCCACCCGTCCGGGCGAGATCCTGGCCGGTGCTGAGTTCTACACCTACGATGACAAATACAAGAACGGCGTGAGCCAGACCGTGATCCCGGCCCACCTGCCCGAAGAAAAGCTGGACGAGGTCAAGACCTACGCCGCCATGGCCTACACGGCCCTGGGCTGCGAGGGTCTGGCCCGCTGCGACTTCTTTGTGGAAAAGGGCACCGGTCGGGTGATGATCAACGAGATCAACACCTTCCCCGGCTTCACCCCCATCAGCATGTACCCCAAGCTCATGGAGCATGAGGGCACCCCTGTTCCGGCTCTGATCGACCACCTGATCGAGCTGGCGCTGGAAAGGACGGAAAAGCAGCATGGATAACCGTCCCATCGGCGTATTCGACAGCGGCCTTGGCGGCCTGACCGGCGTGCGGGAGCTGCGCAAGCGCCTGCCCCATGAGGAGATCGTCTACTTTGGCGACACCGGCCGTGTGCCCTATGGCAGCCGCAGCCCGGAGACCATCCTGCAGTATGCCCGTCAGGACGTGGCATTCCTGCTTTCTAAAAATGTAAAGTGCATCATGGCGGCCTGCGGCACCGTGTCCAGTACCTACCCGGCTGCAGAAGCGGCAAAGCTGCCGGTGCCCTATCTGGGCGTGGTGGATGCCGCCGCCCGGGAGGCTGCCTTTGCCACCCGCAACCGCCGCATCGGTGTCATCGGCACTGCGGCCACCATCCGCTCCCGCAGCTATGAGACGCTGCTGCGCAAACTGGTGCCGGGCGTGGAGATCACCGCCCGCCCCTGCCCGCTGTTCGTACCGCTGGTGGAAGCCGGGTATGTGGATCACAGCGAAGAGGAAAAGCAGCAGGTCACCCGCCTGGTGATCGCCCAGTACCTCACCGAGGTGCGGGACGCCGGGGTGGACACTCTGATCCTGGGCTGTACCCACTACCCGCTGCTCAAGACCATGATCGGGGAGTTCATGGGACAGTCGGTCACGCTGGTGGATCCGGCCAAGACGGCAGCCCACCATCTGGAGCGGATGCTGTCGGAGCGGGGCCTGCGCGCGGCGCAGGAAAACGAAGGCCAGGCACATTTTTACGTCAGCGATGTGCCGGACAGCTTTGTGCAGACGGCAGATCTGTTCCTGGGCGAGTACAAAGGCGGCCCGGTGGAGCAGATTGCCATTGACAAATATTGACAAGGGATAGCAACGTGAGTAAACCGCTGAAGGAAGATTACATCATCCGCATCAAGAGCCGCATCGAACAGCACATCGATGAGCCGATGGAGGATGAGGAAAAAGAAGAGTTTGTGGAGCTGATGACCCGCGGCCAGTTCGTGCAGAAGGGCGGCAGCTACTACATTACCTATAAAGAGACCGAGACCACCGGCTACGAGGGCTGCACCACCACCCTGAAAATTGCCGCCGACGGAAGCCGCGTGGCGATGCTGCGGTTTGGCAAGGGCGGCGGGGCCGGTACCCAGCTGCTGATCGAAAAAGGCAAGCGCAACCTCTGCCACTACGAGACAGGCTACGGCTCCATGACGCTGGGCGTGACCGCCGACGAGATCGAGTGCGGCCTGACCGAGAAGGGCGGCACCGCAAAGTTCGGCTACCTGCTGGATGCCAACAGCGCCGAGCTTGTGAGCCGCAACCGCCTTGAAGTGACCGTGACCCACGTAAACTGAGATATTTCCCAGACTGTGAAAGGAACCAGACCAATGACTGAATTTGAAAAGATCTACCAGAACTATAACCCCCGTCAGGCTGCGCTGGACGAGGCACGCGCTCTGCTGACCGCTGCCGCCAAGGCCGCCATGGCCGATGGTGCTCTGCCGGAAGCTGAGCTGCCCGCCTTCATCGTGGAGATCCCCGCCGATACCAAGAACGGCGATATCGCCTCCAACATCGCCATGGCCGGTGCACGCAGCTGGCGCAAGGCTCCCAAGATGATCGCGGATGCGCTGCTGGCACATCTGCCCTCCATCGAGAACAGTGTGTTTGCCAAGGTGGAAGTGGCTGGCCCCGGCTTCATCAACCTGTTTTTGGCTCCGTCCTTCTGGGCCAGTGTGGTGCTGGGTGCCTGCTCCAACAAGGAGTATGGCCGCACCGATCACGGCAAGGGCGCCAAGTACAATGTGGAATTTGTTTCCGCCAACCCCACCGGTCCCATGCACATGGGCAACGCCCGCGGCGGCGCTCTGGGCGACTGTCTGTCCGCTGTGCTGGACTGGTCCGGCTATGATGTGACCCGTGAGTTCTATATCAACGATGCCGGCAACCAAATCCAGAAGTTCGGCAAGAGCCTTGCCGTGCGCTACCTGCAGAAGTACTGCGGCGAGGAAGCCTATCCGCTGCCCGCCGAGTGCTATCAGGGCGGCGACATCAAGGTGCTGGCCGGTGAGTTTGCCGAGCTGAACGGCGACAAGTACGTTGCCGCTTGCAAGGGAATGGATGAGGAGACTCTGTTCGAGAGCGAGGCTTTTGCTGCCCTGAAGGACGCACTGGTGGCCTACGCTCTGCCCAAGAACATTGCTGCCCTCAAGCGCGATCTGGGCAAGTACCGCATCGACTACGATGTGTGGTTCCATGAGAGCACCCTGCACGAGTCCGGCGCGGTGAAGGCCGTGGTGGATAAGCTGCTGGAGCTGGGCGCATGCTATAAGGCGGAAGACGGTGCCATCATGTACCGCAGCGCCCAGTACGCTGCCAAGTACGGCACGGTGAACAAGAAAAAGACCGAGGACGGAACCGAGGAGGAAGCCAAGGACGAAGTGCTCGTCCGTGCCAACGGCATCCCCACCTACTTTGCCGCCGATATCGCCTACCACTACAATAAGCTGGCCACCCGCGGCTTTGCCAAGGCCATCGATGTCTGGGGTGCAGACCATCACGGCCATGTGGCCCGCATGAAGGGTGCCATGGATGCCATCGGCCTGAACGGCGAAGATCTGGACGTTGTGCTGATGCAGATGGTCAACCTGATGCGCGACGGCCAGCCTGTGCGGATGTCCAAGCGCACCGGCAATGCCATCACCCTGACCGACCTGCTGGAAGAGGTGCCCATCGACAGCGCACGCTTCCTGTTCAATATGCACGACGCAGGTAGCGGCATCGATTTTGACCTCGATCAGGCTGTCAAGACCGACAACGATAACCCGGTGTACTATGTGCAGTATGCCCATGCCCGCATCTGCTCCATCCTGAAAAAGATGGAGAGCGAGGGCGTGCAGTTTGCCGGTGCCGAGAAGGTGGATGCCACCCTGCTCACCGAGCCTTCCGAGATGGATCTGATCCGGATGCTGGCAGCCTTCCCGCAGGAGATCGTCATGGCGGCCGAGAAGTACGACCCCAGCCGCATCAACCGTTTTGTCATTGATCTGGCCAGCGCCTTCCACCGCTTCTACGGCAGCTGCCGCATTCAGGGCGCAGACCCCGCTGTGCAGCAGGCACGTCTGGCTCTGTGCATCGGCGTGAAGAATGCCATCTTCAACGTGCTGACCATGTTCAAGATCAACGTGCCGGAGAAGATGTAAAAAAGGCTCCCTCATTGAGGGAGCTGTCGAGCGAATGCGAGACTGAGGGAGTTTTCTACAGGAACTCCTTCCGTCATCGCCTGCGGCGATGCCACCTCCCTCAGTGAGGGAGGCTTATGCCGTACCCGAAAGGATTCGCACGGTAATACCCAGCTCCCCTGCGGGGGAGCTTTTTTCGATAACAGCGAGGAACAACCAATGGAACCTTTGAAAATCGGCAATATCATCCTGCCGCACCGGGCGGTGTTCGGCCCGATGGCGGGCTTTACGGATGCACCCTGCCGCCGCCTGATGGCCCAGCACGGTGCAGGCTTTACTGTGAGCGAAATGGTGTCCAGCCGGGCGCTGGTGTACGGCGACCACAAGACGGTGAGCCTGCTCAAGGCCGAACCCAACGGTGCACCCTATGGCGTGCAGATCTTTGGCGAAGTGCCCGAGATCATGGGCGAAGCCACCGCCGCCATCGAACAGTACGAGTTCGACTTTGTGGATATCAACATGGGCTGCCCGGCCCCCAAGATCGTTTCCGGCGGCGCAGGTAGCAAGCTGATGCTGGACCCGGACCGCTGCGGGCGCATCGTGGAGCAGGTTGTGGCAAATACAAAACGGCCTGTCACCGTGAAAATGCGCAAGGGCTGGGATGCCGACCACATCACTGCAGTGGAGTGTGCCAAGGCCTGTGAGCAGGCCGGCGCAGCCCTCATTGCGGTGCACGCCCGTACCCGGGAGCAGATGTACACCCCCGGCATCGACCCGGAGATCATTGCCCGGGTGAAGGATGCCGTCAGAGTGCCGGTGCTGGGCAACGGCGACATCCACTCGGCAGAGGATGCGGTGGAGATGATGCAGGCCACCGGCTGTGACGGCGTGATGATCGCCCGGGGCGCGCTGGGCGACCCGTGGCTCTTTGAGCGGGTGAACGCCGCCATTGAAGGCCTGCCCGCACCCAAGGCACCCAACCTGCAGGCCCGCATGAATGCGCTGCGCCGTCAGGTGGAGGAGATGGTGGAGCAGAAGGGCGAGTTCGTCGCCATGCCGCAGGCCCGCTCTCAGACCATGCACTATATGAAGGGGCTGAAAGGTGCGGCCAATCTGCGCCGCTACTGCTGCACCCTGACCCATCTGGAAGATCTGGACGAGCTGATCGATGCTGTTTTTGAAGAGCAGCGCAAAGCGGGCATCGACCCGGACGACGTGCGCGAGGTGCCGTTTCCGTAAGGGGAATATTACTGCTGCCGGGTCAGCTCATCCAGATTCTGGGTGTAACAGGGCAGACAGTGCTCTATGAACCAGTCGGCTTCCGGGCAGTGCATGGCCTGCAGGGCCGCTTTCTGCTGGGCCAGCGCCGCGTCAAACTCGTGGTTGCCGCTGCGCTGCTCCTCCGTGCATTTGATGAGGGCGCTCAGCCGGTCGGCGGCCTTCAGCAGGCGCTTTTCCTCGGCGGTGAGCAGTTCCCCGGAGATGAACGGGGACAGCTCTTCGCTCAACTCGTCCGGCAGAAGGCCGGTCATGCAGCGCACGCTCTCGGTTTCCAACGCCCTGTAGGCATCCCGCAGGGTGGGGCTGCTGTACTTGACCGGTGTGGGCATGTCGCCGGTAATGATCTCCGGCGCGTCGTGGTACAGCGCCGCCACTGCTACCGTTTTGGGGCGGCAGGGCGTGCCGGTGTACCGCCGTGCGATCAGGCAAAGCATGTGGGCCAGCAGGGCGGTATCGCAGGTGTGCTCGCTGAGAGATTCGGCCCGGGTGGAGTGCATCAGGCTCCAGCGGGTAATGTATTTCATGCGCGCCAGCAGGGCGCTGAACGGGTACAGCATGGCAGCTTCCTCCTTTTTTCTCCAACATACCTGTCCGGCAGAGCGTTGTCAAGCCCTTTTTTCTGCGCAGTGTTCGTGCTATACTAGAACAAACCAACTTTCTGCCGCTTTGGCAGAGAAAAGAGGAAACCATGGAGCGGTCTGGTACTGCCCGGCAGCCGCAGCTGCTGGGACAAAAAAAGGATAAATTCTGGCTGACGGTGGGCCTGTGTGCCCTCACGGCGGCCCTGTTCTTTCTGCCGTTTTATATCATCGACGGCGGCTTTTTCCACTATGCAGGCGATTTCAACAGCCAGCAGATCAGCTTTTACCGCTATATGAACGGCTTTATCAAGGGCGCAGGCTACCCGGACAGTGCGTTCACCTCGGTGCACAATACCTTCTCATGGGCTACCGACCTTGGCAGCGGCGTGATGAACGCCTATTCGTTCTACCTGTACGGCTCGCCGTTCTTCTGGTTCTCGCTGCTCTTCCCGCAGGGGTGGCTGCCCTACCTCATGGTGCCGCTGCTGGTGCTCAAGTTTGCCGTGGCGGGCGGCGGTGCGTACCTGTATCTGCGCCGCTACGTCAAAAATATCGACTACGCCGTGCTGGGAGCCTGTCTGTATACCTTCTCCGGCTTTACGGTATACAATGTGTTCTTCAACCACTTTGTAGATGTGGTGGCGCTGTTCCCGTATCTGCTGTGGTCGCTGGACGAGGCCCTTTACAACGACCGCCGCAGCTGGTTTGCGTTCTGGGTGGCGGTGAACCTTGTCAACAACTACTTCTTCTTCATCGGTCAGGTGGTGTTTCTGGCCATCTACTTCATCTGCAAGCTCAGCACAAGGGACTTCCGTCTCACTGCAAAAAAGTTCGGGCTGCTGGCCTTTGAAAGCCTGCTGGGCGTTGCCATGGGCAGCATCCTGCTGGTGCCTGCGGTGCTCTCCATTTTGCAGAACCCGCGCACCATCGACCTTTCCTCCGGCTGGGGCTTTCTGACCTACAGCAAGGTGCAGCAGTACCTTGCAATTCTCGTCAGCTGGATCATGCCGCCGGATTCTCCTTACCTCACATCCATCTGGTCGGAGGGCGTGATCAAGTGGACCAGCATGTCGGCCTATCTGCCGCTGTGCAGTCTGGCCGGTGCCGTGGCCTACTGGAAAGCAAAGTGCGGCGACAGTAAAAAGCGCATCGTGGGCACCTGCGCCGTGTTCGCACTGGTGCCCATCCTGAACAGTGCGTTCTACGCCCTCAATTCCAGCTACTATGCGCGCTGGTACTATATGCCGGTGCTGGTGCTGGCCGCAATGACCGTGAACGCGCTGGAAGACCACAACACCGATCTGGACAGCCCGGCCCGCGGCATCAGCTGGCTGATGATCGCCACGGTGGCCTTTGCGGTGGTGCCGGTGCAGGACAGCGACACCGGCAGCTGGTCGTTCGGCGTGCTCAAGAACCCCGGTCAGTACTGCGCGGTGCTGGGCTTTGGCCTGCTGGGCCTGCTGTTGTACCGCTATCTCTGCCAGAAGTGGCGGGGCGACAGCCGCTTTGCCCAGCGCCTGACGGCGGCAGTGCTGGCGTTTGCCTTCCTGTTCAGCGTGGTGCACATCGGCATTGGCAAATTCGGCCAGTGGTATACCGACAGCGACCTTGTGAAGCAGGACACCAACGCCCTGCTGTTGAAAAACGACCTGCCCGAAGGCGATTACCGCGTGGATACGTACAAGATCCACGACAACATCGGCATGTGGCTGGATAAGAGCTGCCTGCAGTATTTTGGCAGCACGGCAGCCCCCAGCATCCTCAGCTTCTACCCGGCGCTGGGGGTCAAGCGGGATGTGCGCAGTGAGCCGGAGCTTTCCAATTATGCACTGCGGGGCCTTTTGAGTGTGGAGTACCTTATCACCACGCCGGAAAAGCAGACCGACTTTGAAAACGAAGCCGACGACGGCTGGGAATATGCCTTTGCAAAGGACGGCTATGCGGTCTACCGCAACACGAACTACGTGCCCATGGGCTTTGCCTATGATTATTACCTCACCCAGACCGAGTACGAAGAAACAGCCAAGGACATCCGCGCAAACCTCCTGATGCGTGCACTGGTGCTTACCGACGAGGATGCTGCAGTCTACGGCAAGTACCTTACCCATCTGCCGGAAGGCAGACGGGAGGAGCTGTACTATGAGTCCTACGTGCAGGACTGCCGCGAGCGCCGTGCCACGGCTGCCAGTGTGTTCCAGATGAACAATTCGGGCTTCCACGCCGAGATCACGCTGGAAAAAGAGAACCTCGTGTTCTTCTCCGTGCCTTACGATGACGGCTTTACGGCCTATGTCAACGGGCAGGAGGCCGACATTGTGGAGGTGGACGAGGGATTGATGGCTGTGCTGTGCCCGGCAGGTGAAAACAGCATCGAATTTGTCTACCAGCCCGACGGCATCCGGCTGAGCCGTGCGCTGACTTTGGGCGGCATTATGGTATGGCTGGCGTACACGGCGTACTTCGTCTGGCGCAAGCGCCGTACAAAGCGGGCCTGATGCACGGAAGAATGACTTTGTGCTGCAGAAAAAAGAAATTTTTGAAATTTCCTCTTGACTTTATGCCAATAAAGCGTATAATGCAATCAAACCGATGAGGCGGAAGAGAACCTGCACAGCGCATCTTCAGTGAGCCCGGACAGTGAAAACGGGCGAGAGCGGGGCAGAGCTTCGTGGGCCGCCGAGGGCCGGGCAAATGGGCAGCAAGCCTTAGTAGCTTTGGACGGAAGTCTCCGTTACAGGACAGGGGAGTGTTGGCTCTCCGTGAGAGGCTCTGCAGTTTGCAAAGCAGGGCAAGCAAGGTGGCACCGCAGAATCGAACTTTACCGATCCTGTCCTTGTGGATAACACACAGGGACAGGGTCGTTTTTATTTGTAAGACCCGTCCCGCAAGGGGAGCGGGTCTTTTACTTTTGCCGCCCGCTCCGGGAAAGGAGTTTGCTATTATGAAAAACGTTACCATGATCTCCCGCCGCAGCTTCCTCAAGGCCGCTATGGCTGCTTCTGCCGTTTCTGCACTGGCATTCACCGGCTGCGGCGGCTCCGCTTCCAGCACCGTGGCTGCATCTTCCACCGCTTCTTCCGCTGCCGCTTCCGCAGCAGCGGAGGGCGGCCAGACCTTCAAGGTGGGCATCGTCAACTATGTGGATCATGCTTCCCTCAACCAGATCGTGGAATCTGTGGAGAGCCGTCTGGATGAGCTGGGGGCAGAGAAGGGCGTTACCTTCGACTACGCCGACTACTACGCAAATGCACAGGCTGACCAGTCCAACCTGAACCAGATCGGTGCCGACCTCGTAGGGGACGGCGTGGATGTGATCGTGGCTGTGGCTACCCCCACCGCCGCAACCATGCTGGCCGCTGTGGAGGATACCGATATCCCCGTTGTCTACTCTGCTGTCACCGACCCCGCCGCTGCAGGCTTTGACGGCGAGGAGAACATCACCGGCACCTCCGACGCACTGAACACCGAGGCCATCATGAAGCTGATCACCGCTGTCAACCCGGATATTGACACCATTGGCCTGCTGTACGACCTGAGTCAGGATGCCTCCACCCAGGCCATTGCCGATGCCAAGGCTTTCTGTGATGCCAACGGCATCAAGTACATTGAGAAGAACGGCACCACCACCGCTGAGGTGCAGATGGCGGCTGAGGCTCTGATCGCCGCCGGTGTCAAGGCCGTGTTCACCCCCACCGACAACACCGTGATGACCGCAGAGCTGTCCATCTACGAGACCTTTACCGAGGCAGGCGTGCAGCACTACACCGGTGCCGACAGCTTTGCACTGAACGGGGCTTTTGTGGGCTACGGCGTGGATTACGTCCAGCTGGGCGAAGCCACTGCCGACATGGTGGCAGAGATCCTCTGCGACGGAAAGACTACCGCAGACCTGCCGTACCAGACCTTTGACAACGGCATCGTCACCATCAACACCGAGACCTGCGAAGCGCTGGGCCTTGACCTCGACACCGTGAAGGAGGCCTTCAAGCCCTACTGCACCGAGATCGTGGAAGTGACCACCGCAGAGAACTTCTCTTAAAAAAGTACCCTCTCAGTCAAAACCTGACGGTTTTGCCAGCTCCCCCGAAGGGGGGAGCTTTTGGCG
>OLRV01002912.1_pt1 | contig 12592 bp, 6 predicted proteins | sample 1672421 | NCBI WGS metagenome assembly OLRV01 (sample SAMEA3136684, study PRJEB25190) | human gut metagenome | biome: human gut; feature: human-associated habitat; material: faeces | place: Austria | collected 2013
TGTATTATACATATTAGATGAACCAAGTATAGGTTTACATCAAAGAGATAATGAAAGACTAATAGCAACACTAAAAAAATTAAGAGATTTAGGTAATACTGTAATAGTAGTAGAGCATGATGAAGATACAATGTATGCAGCAGACCAAATAATAGATATAGGACCAGAAGCGGGTGTTCACGGCGGAAATGTAATAGCACAAGGTACAGCAGAAGAAATAAAAAAGGTACCAGAATCCATTACAGGACAATATTTAAGTGGTAAAAAGAAAATAGAAGTACCAAAAAAAAGAAGAAAATCAAATGGGAAATGTATTCAAATAGTAAAAGCATCAGAAAACAATTTAAAAAATATAAATGTAAAAATCCCATTAGGACAATTTGTATGTGTAACTGGTGTATCTGGATCAGGGAAAAGTACATTAATAAATGAAATACTATATAAAACAGTTGCAAGAGATTTAAATGGTGCTAATGAAAAACCTGGTAAATGTAAAGAAATTAAAGGATTAGAAAACATAGATAAAATAATAAATATAGACCAATCACCAATAGGAAGAACACCAAGATCTAATCCAGCGACATATACAGGTGTATTTGATAGTATAAGAGATATATTTGCAAGTACAAATGATGCAAAATTACGTGGATTTGACAAAGGACGATTTAGCTTTAATGTAACAGGTGGTAGATGTGAAAATTGTAATGGAGATGGATTAATAAAAATTGAAATGCACTTTTTACCAGATATATATGTTCCTTGCGAAGTTTGTAAAGGAAAAAGATATAATCACGAAACATTACAAGTTAAATATAAAGGAAAAACAATATCAGATGTATTAGAGATGACAGTAGAAGATGCGTTAAAATTCTTCGAAAACATTCCTAAAATAAAAAACAAAATTCAAACATTATATGATGTAGGATTAGGATATATAAAACTAGGACAACCATCTACTACATTATCAGGAGGAGAAGCTCAACGTGTTAAATTAGCTACAGAGCTATCTAAAAAAGCTACAGGAAAAACATTATATATATTAGATGAACCAACAACTGGATTACATATAGCAGATGTTCATAAATTAGTAGATATATTGCAAAGATTAGTAGATACAGGAAATAGTATAGTGGTAATAGAACATAATTTGGACTTAATAAAAACAAGTGACTACATAATAGATTTAGGACCAGAAGGTGGAGAAGCGGGAGGAACAGTAGTTGCTACCGGAACACCAGAAAAAATCGTGCAAGTGGAGGAATCATATACTGGAAAATTCTTAAAACCATATATTAAATAAAATAAAAATTCTTGATATTACTCGAGAATTTTTTTGATACAGAAAAAGCAGTCGCTTCTTCGAAGCGACTGCTTTCTGGCTGACGGTAATCATATTAACAAACAAAGTAGTTCACCATATTGCCAATGGAAAAGCACTTTGAATTTGCTACTCTGGAATTAAAATACACCTCTTTTCTGTTCAAGAAACTTCGATACTTTGTCATGAATAGATCCTCTGAAGAAAAACTGGGTAAAGAACCAGTCTTCAGGATTTTCATGAACATCATGCAGAACTCGGTTCTGCAGTTCGCTAAAAGTGTCCGGATGTTTATCGAGCAAGGCTTTTTCAAATGTATTCCACGATGTGATATCATACAAATCGAGCATTTCGCCAATATGATAGCAACCAGATTTGTACGCCGATGTGCATTCATCCAAGTTTATAGGGTGATATGCGACCACTTCAAGTATGTTATCCGGGATAAAGCACTTATTGTTAACCGTTATGGTCTTGTATAAGCTTAAAGCCCAAATAAAATTGGAATCATCCTTTTTGGCATACTCAAGCAGTGCAGAAACATGCTCGGCTGAAATCGGCAGAATCGTTATTTCATTTGAAATCGGCTCCAGTAATTTGCATACAGATATAATAAATCCGTCGTCATTCCAATAGTCCTTTAGATCAGAAGAATACATGAATTCCTGGAGAGCCACAATATCATTATTGCAAACCAATCTCTTAAAGTTGGCCAGAAAATAGAAAATATTGGGCTTTGTCACTTCATAGTTCTTAAAGCAATCACCAGAAATATTCGAATTCTTTGCGGTGAAAATTGCCTTAGATGTTCCCAAGAAATGCAGTATAGTCTCAAAGTAATCTTGCCAGTACTTTTTTGCAATGGTTTTATACTCATCATGCAAACTCCAGTGGAGCAAACACTGTTTGAACTCGGGTTCTGACAATTTGAGCGGGTAGTCCAGCAAATTGAACTTTTCAAAGATTTTTCCAAAGCTAAAAGTAGAAATCTTATGCTGAGCCAATGCCAAATCAAGAAATTCATTATTGATCCCATAAGTGTTAATAACAAAATTGCAAAAGTCAGCATTCTGGAAAAATTCCTTGCGAATTCCTTCAAAATTTCCCTTGGAAAGTGCCTTGAGTTCCTGATCGTTAAGTTCTAATGTCACTGTAAATTGCATAAAAACCTCCTATGCAATTTTGTATACTGCAGTAATTATATTATGCAGTAGAAATACGTCCGCTTTTTCAAGCGTTTCATGTGCAAGACGCACAGTCATAAAGCCATTATAACAAATATTAGCACAAATGTCAAATTTATGTAAAGCTTTTATATACTATTAAAATGAAATAAAAGTCAATTAGAATATCCGCTTCTAATTGACTTTTATTTCAAATTTATTCTTCAGTATTTTTTCCAGAATTTTTATTACCATTCTTATTATCTTTCTTCTTTTTAGACATATAAAACACCTCCGTTCATACAAATATTTTGTACAAGACTTTGAAAAATATACATAATTTCTATTCAGAAGTAACAAAATAACTTGAAAAAGAATATATGTATGGTATAATTTAAAAAGCAAAATAGACAAATAGTGACTTGATACATATTTTACAAACAGCTGCATATCAATATATTACAAGCCATAATTCATCTAGTTCCGACCACTGATATAGACAAGAACATCAACAAGTATACATCACAAATAAAGTTTATCCGCATCATTCGCCATAAATTCCTGTATCTTTTTCTTCATTCTGAGTTTGGCTCTTGAAACAGATTGAGGAGTTATGCACAGAAAAGTGGCAATTGAAGCATGAGGAAAGCCCAACTGTAACAAGCACCACAACTTCCGTTCGGTGGCACTCAGACCCACAGCCTCGACACGGCTTTGAAACATGGGACCGAACAAACGGATGACAAAATACTCTATAGCATCCAATTCCTTTGGAGTTAATGCATGAGCTGTATCGGGATTATCTAAAAGTTGAATAATGAAAGTAACGGTTTCATAATGCCTTCCACTCTCGGTCTTTATATCCTTGTATTTCTTCAGTTCGTCCAGCAAAATCTTATTTTTATCCGCCAACTTGAGATTCTCTTCCTTATTCTTCTGTTGCAATTCCAGCAGATGCCGCCTCATTACCTCATTTTCCACAGACAGACTTTCATTGTTTTGCGCATAGCGGAAAGACAGGTCCTCTATCTCTTTATTCCGCTTGATATAATCGTGCTGCAAGGTGGTCAAAACGTTTTCATTCTCCTGTATCTGCTGTTGCAGCAACAGAATACGCCGCTCTTTCTTCACTCTCTCACGCTTGTAGACCGACAGGAGGTAGAGCAAGAGCAGAACGACAAGCAATATAGCACCCACCAGCCGCCATTCATTGCGCTGCTTGTTTATGGCAAGCAGTTCCTTTTCGTGGGCAAGTTCTTGATTGTTGTATTTCACCTGGATTTCTTCCAGTTTCACCGTTTGCGTATGCTCATGTATACTGTCAGCATATAGGTCATATTTCTCTCTATAAGCCAAAGCTTTCTTCCAATCCTCACGTTTTTTTGCCACTTCATACAAAGAAAGATAAGCACTGGCCTGCCCATACAAATCGCTATCATTCTTGATTATATATTCTGCATAATATATAGCGGAATCATATTGTTCTTGTTGTACATATACGTTAGACAAAGAATAAAAATAAGAATAATCATCCTTCTCTATATTATCTTTTACCGATAATAATAGTCCCAAGGCTTTTTGATATTCTTTCCGCTCCGAATAGATAATGCCCAAATTACGGACAGCAGTCTGCTTCTCCTCCTTTGAATCAATCAACTCAGCCATTCGTAATCCTTGCAGGGTATAGTGTTCCGCACTATCAAGTTTTGCCAGCAATAAAAAACTATATCCGGCATCCAATAAAGATATGGCATAATTGGTACTGTCCTTTATTTCCTCAAAAGTGCGGACGGCATCTTTATAATACCTCAAACCCTTGGCATACAAGCCTTGTCTGAAATTGGCATTTCCTAGATGCGAATAGCACAAGGCCTTGTATTTAGGCTCATCCAGTTGCTTCATAGCCGTCAGCGCACACAGATAGCAACGAACAGCCGCGTCATATTCTTTCGCCTCACTATATTGCCTCCCCTGATAGAAGAAGGCTTTTGCTTTTTTCAATGAGTCTTCACTATGCCGATAGAATGCCAAAGCCGATGTGATAGGAGCATCGGTTATAGAACGATACGTTTTATCCAAAGCCTGCGTCAGCAAAAGGTTGTAGTATGCTTTCTGCTCCCTGTCTCTGCAATCATCGACAGAAAATTGCTGTAAAAAAAGTAAAGCACTATCAGGATGTCTCTCCATATACGCCTCAGCCTCTCTTAAATAGTCCTGATGAATGGAATGCCGGTTGACACAAGAAACCGATAAGAATAATCCAACAAATAAAATTAGATTTCTCATAATACAAAATTTAAGGTTTATGCAAATATAACGGAATATTTTTTCCCGAAACAAGAATATGCTATAAAAACATATGAAAAGCCGGACAAACATCTCTGTCGCCCGGCTTTCTTAATTATCAAAACAATCAAAGAAGCATCAATTTGCCATTTCAGAAATAAACTTGATGCGGACCAACCGGATTTCATCCTCCGTATAGTCATCACCCAATTCATCCATCGCGTCATCTATTTTGTCTGTTGTAGACTCCTTGAAGTAATCATAAATATCGTTCAAATGGTCTTCATCCATAATTTCCTCCAGGAAGTAATCAATATTCAGCTTGGTTCCTGAATAAACAATAGCCTCCACTTCATCCAATAATTCACCGAACTCCAACCCCTTTGACACTGCAATGTCGTCCAAGGCCACCTTCCGGTCAATAGCCTGAATGATGGATACCTTCAGTTTGGATTTATTGGCCACCGTACGGACACGCAAATCCTCCGGACGCTCTATTTCATTTTCCTCACAATGCTTCTTTATCAATACACAGAACTCCTGGCCATAACGTTTTGCCTTTCCGGCACCTACGCCCGGAATATTCTGCAATTCTTCCAAAGTCACCGGATAAATGGTAGCCATCGCCTCCAAAGAAGGATCCTGGAAAATAACATACGGCGGCACATCCAGTTTCTTGGACAGCTTCTTGCGCAAATCCTTCAACATAGAGTAAAGCACGGGGTCTACTGCACAAGAGGCACCTCCCCGAACCGGAGTTTCTTCTTCCTCCTCCTCAAAATCATTGTCTTCAACAATCTTGAAGGATTTCGGTTTTTTCAAGAATTTATGTCCTTCGGGGGTAACCTTCAACAGACCGTAATTCTCTACGTCTTTACTTAAATAACCCGCTATCAAAGCCTGACGGATGACAGCATTCCACATTTTTTCTTCTTCTCCCATGCCTGAACCGAATACTTCCAGTTCTTCATGTTTATGAGCAAGTACTTCTGACGTTTCCTTACCCAAAAGAATATCAATTATATAATCTGCTTTAAAGTTTTCTTTCACTGCTATGATTGCTTCAATCACAGCGCATAATGAATCCTGAGCCTCCACTTGCTTTTTAGGATTTAAACAGTTATCACAATTTCCACAATTCTCCTCTGTATATTCTTCCCCAAAATAATGTAACAATGATTTACGACGGCATATAGAAGACTCTGCGTATGCAGCTGTTTCCAACAGCAACTGTTTACCGATTTCCTGCTCTGCCACGGGCTTTCCCTGCATAAACTTCTCCAGCTTCTGCAAGTCCTTGTTAGAATAGAACGTAATACACTGACCTTCCCCTCCGTCACGACCGGCTCTCCCCGTTTCCTGATAATAACCTTCCAGACTTTTCGGAATATCATAATGTATCACAAAGCGCACATCGGGCTTATCAATTCCCATTCCAAAAGCGATGGTAGCTACAATCACATCTATATCCTCTTTCAGGAACCCGTCTTGATTGGCTGTGCGTGTAGCAGAATCCATACCGGCATGATAAGCACGCGCATTGATTCCGTTAGCTTGAAGCACTTCGGCCAATTCTTCCACCTTCTTACGGCTCAAACAATAGATAATACCGGATTTTCCCTCGTTGGACTTAATATATTTGATGATCTCGCGGTCGATATTCGCCGTTTTCGGACGAATCTCATAATACAAATTAGAACGGTTGAAGGAGGATTTAAAGACAGAAGCGTCAATCATTCCCAAGTTTTTCTGAATATCGTGCTGCACTTTCGGAGTGGCTGTCGCCGTCAAAGCAATCAACGGACGCTTGCCGATTTCGTTTATGATCGGACGGATACGACGATATTCCGGACGGAAATCATGCCCCCATTCAGAAATACAATGTGCTTCGTCCACTGCATAAAACGAAATATTGACTTGGCGCAGAAACTCCACATTTTCATCTTTGGTCAATGACTCAGGAGCCACGTAGAGCAATTTCGTCCGGCCATTACGGATATCGTCTTTTACCTGGTCGATAGCCGATTTATTCAAGGAAGAGTTTATGAAATGGGCAACCCCGTCCTCTTCGCTGAAATTACGCATGGCATCCACTTGGTTCTTCATCAGGGCTATCAAAGGAGAAATCACTATGGCCGTCCCCTGCATCATAAGAGAAGGCAGTTGATAACACAAAGATTTTCCTCCTCCGGTCGGCATCAACACAAATGTATCATTTCCTGCCAGTACATTTTCGATGATTGCTCTCTGATTTCCTTTAAAGGTATCAAAACCAAAATGTTTTTTGAGCTCTTCTGTCAAATTATCCTTCTTCGCCATACTATTCATATTTTAAAAACCGCCGTCAGGTCATCTGCAGACGGTTTACGTCCGATTTTTCAAACTTTTCCTTCGCATACTCCAACGTGACATGGAGTGTCTTTTCATTTGCAGACGGCATACTGTACATGGCATCCATCATCACAGCCTCCACAATGGAACGTAAGCCACGTGCTCCCAACTTAAACTCAAGTGCCTTATCGACTATAAATTCGAACACGTCTTCGTCAAATGTCAGTTCAATATCATCCATCGCAAACAATTTGATATATTGCTTGATGATCGAGTTCTTCGGTTCCGTCAAGATATTACGAAGCGTACTCCTATCCAACGGGTTCAAATAGGTCAAGATAGGCAGACGTCCGATGATTTCCGGAATCAGGCCAAACGATTTCAAGTCGGTTGGTGTAATGTATTTCAGCAGATTGTTGCGATCCACCTGCGCCGTGTTTTCGTTTGCGGCGTATCCTACTACACGTGTATTCAAACGCTGGGCGATTTTCTTCTCTATTCCGTCGAAAGCGCCACCACATACAAACAGGATATTTTTCGTATCCACGGCAATCATTTTCTGCTCCGGATGCTTGCGCCCACCCTGCGGGGGTACGTTCACGATGGAACCTTCCAAGAGCTTCAGCAAGCCCTGCTGCACACCTTCACCGCTTACATCACGGGTAATGGAAGGATTATCGCTCTTACGGGCGATCTTATCTATTTCATCGATAAATACGATACCACGCTGTGCCGCTTCGACATCATAATCGGCAGCCTGCAACAGACGGGTCAAAATGCTTTCTATATCCTCCCCTACATAACCGGCTTCTGTCAAGACCGTCGCATCTACAATGGCAAACGGGACATGGAGCAATTTGGCGATCGTACGGGCAAGTAGCGTTTTACCTGTCCCCGTAGCACCCACCATAATAATATTCGATTTCTCGATCTCAACATCATCCGATGTTACTTTCTGGATCAAACGTTTGTAATGGTTATACACAGCAACCGACAGATAACGTTTAGCGTCGTCCTGACCTATCACATATTGGTCCAGAAAAGTCTTAATATCCTCAGGCTTAGGCAGATCTTTCTGGTTTAATCCAAAAGAACTCCCCTTGCCAGGCATTTGTTCTTTTACTATTTCGTACGCTTGCTGTGCACATTCATCGCAAATAGCACCGGAAATCCCGTTAATCAACATATTAACGTCCCGGCTACCGCGTCCGCAAAACGTACAGCTATCGCCTGTTTTGGCCATTCCGTATTTGTTTTTTAAAGAGAGTACGTTAAAAGCTCCTGTTCCCGCATTCGATACAAGGGACAAGGGACTTTTAACGCAGCCCCTTACATTAATATTATTTATTAAAGATATAATACACACTTTTTGTGGATATGTAAAGGTGGTGGAATAACACATGAATAAAATAAATATAAAAAATTTTTTAAAATATATTGAAAATTAAATTATTATATTGTAATATCTGATACTCTTTTACCATATCGCTATAAGGCGATTCTAAAGCAAATTCATAATATTTGCCCTTCTTATCAAAGCATCCCATTGCCGTAAGTACAGGAAGCTTCTTGCGGAGTTTTAATAAGAACTTCTGGTATGGGCTTGTTTCTAAGCCTGCCTCGTTCATCACATAGGCACTTAAATAGTTCGCACTCATTTTATCTATGGTTTTCTCTTTAATATCATAGTTTGCCCAGATAATAAATGGTGTTCTGTATTTGTTCATTAATTCTTCATTTGTAAGACTGCCTGCACTCTTTCCAAAAAGGCTGTCATAGAAGCTGCTCTGTACAGCCGGCTGATGATCACCATACATTACGATGATTGTCGGTTCTTTTACTTTTGAAAAATACTCTACAAGCTGTTTAAACGCATCATCTGTCTTCTTTACAAGGGAAAGATACTGCTCTGCCTGCTCATTTTTATGATTATCTGTAATCTGTATATCATTATGGAAATTGGAGTACGTCTTATCAAATCCACCGTGATTCTGCATCGTAACATTGAAAAGATAAAATGGTTCATCTTTCTCAGTACGGTTTTCGTATAACTCCTCTATCTTCTTAAAATCAGATTCATCAGAAATATATTTTCGATACATTGTCGGATTCTTAAAATCTGTCTCTGAATAAAAATGATCAAATCCCATATAATCATACACCTGCACACGGTTCCAGCCGGAAGCAAGGTAAGGATGTAAAGCCAGATTGCCTTTATATCCTTGTTCTTTTAACAGATAGGTCATATTAGGAAGTTTGTCCTTTACAACCTGTGTGTATGCAATAATACCATTTTGTAAGAAGGACATGCTATTTCCAGTTAAATACTCAAACTCGGAGTTACAAGTTCCTGAACCGAAGATAGACATATAAAGAGAACCTTTTATTGTATTCTCCTTTAAACTATGAATAAATGGCATATAATCTTCATTTGTGGAAAATTCATTGATAACACTTAAATCAGAAAATGCCTCGTTCATAATGCCGATTACATTTGGTTTCGTACCATCTGCAGTTTCTAACCGCCCTTTTTTCTTTTTATCGGAATCTTCATTCGCAAACTTTTCTTCATATTTCTCGGCAATGTCTTTGGCCGCCTCTACAGAATAATCAGATGGTTTTTCCTGCACCAGAGAATTCATGTTAAGAACAAAACCAAAGAACAGTCCATTCTTGGCATAGCCTTTTTTCTGATCCCACACGTTATTCTTAATGCCAAAGTTCTTTAATGTTTTTTGTTCTACGACAAAATGTCCGAGCACTGAACCTAGCAGGCCGATAACAACAAGCATAATTACCCGCTTTTTCCAGCCCATTTTTTTAGGAACCGGACAGCGCCACATTATGGCTAAATATAACAGCAGGAATAAGACATTCCATACAAATACCGGCTGAATGCTGTAAGTATAGTTCTCTGCAACATTCGCAGCTGTCCTTGCGGACATAATATCTGAAGGAACGATCGGTGCACCTTTAAAACTTAAAACATAATAGTTTGCAATTCCAATAATGCACCACAAAATACTTCCTATTGTTACAGATACTCTCCTGGAATTGAAAATCAGATACAATAATCCAAAGAACATATAATAAACTAATATGTTAAGCCAAAATTCTGCAGCACGCATTCTAAAAATTGGATTGTCAGTAAACCTTTCCACAAACCAGAATGTAAATAACGGTGCTGCAAAAAACAGAATCTGACCAAGTGCTTTCTTTACCATCTCCGGTGCCGGCAGTGCAAACCATAAAAGAAGAAGGACAAGTGCCATCATCATACAGATACCTGCCCACTGCTGATATATTGTTACTGGATAATAGAGCTTAGATACAAGATACTTACCCTGCTCTTCCTGATTAATCTTTAACTTGCCACGGAAACCAGTTTCCTTTGTTGTCCACTGGAAAATAAGAGGTTCCTTGCCGGATTCTGCTCCACTTGTTGTAAGCTGAATGCTGTACTCTTTCTTTTTCGTCAGCTGCAGATCTGTCTTAAATTCTGTATAATCATTATTTACAATATCACTGATATTTTTTGTAAGTCTCTGTATGCTTTTTCCGGTTTCTAAATCTATAATATTAAGAATAACCTTTCCACTTGCCTGTCCAGAATAGTCATTGCCAAAATAAACTTTTACCGTTTTTAAATGTGTATGTTTTGCAACAAACTTCTGGCTTACAGCAGATCCTGCCGATAACTGGCAGACCTGATCAATTCGATACTTATTTACCTGATTTGTTGCATTTTTCTGATATTCCATAAAGTGACTGCATAAATACCAGGTAAAGAAAAGAAGAACCGCTGTAATCACTGTCTTTAATAATAAAACCGCCGAATTTTTCTTTTTCACATGCTTATTTTTTACTGTTTCACTCATGTACTCTACGCTCCTTTTGTAGACCGTTTAATAGTTTCCTAAAATTTTAAAATCCGCTACTTCTGTACGAACACCTTGCAGGGCATTTTTTACTGCCGGATCATGCAGATTTCCGTTGATATCAATATAGAAGCGGTATTCCCACTGCTGGTCTGGCAGAGGAACAGATTCAATATGGCTTAAGTTTAAGTCATTATATAAGAAATGAGATAATATGTTATAAAGAGTTCCGCTTTCATGAAGCAGAGAGAAAGAAATGCTGATCTTATTCGCATTCTCTGTGTACTGTCTCTTCTTAGAGAGGATTACAAAACGAGTTACATTATTTTTGTCAAAGTTGATACCTGCATCTAAAATATCAAGACCGTAAAGTTCTGCAGCTCTGCGGCTTGCAATGGCTCCCTGTGTCATTATTTTCTCTCTTGCTACTCTCTCAGCAGCAATGGCTGTATTTTCCACACTAACCTTTTTGACATCCAGGTTTTCTAAATATGGAGCACACTGCATTAATCCCTGCGGATGTGAAAGAACAACTTCTAAATCCTCAATCTTACTTCCCGGACAGCCTAGCAGACAATGTTCTACTTTTACAAAAACTTCTCCTACCATACAGACATCATTCTCCAGTAAAATGTCATAAACACCTGTAACATCTCCGGCAGAAGAGTTCTCAATCGGAAGTACGCCGTAATCGGCATCTCCGTTATTCAATGCCATCGCAACATCTTTAAAGTTAACAACGGCATAATGATCTACATCCGCTCCAAAGAACTTTTCACATGCCATCTCTGAAAAAGATCCTGGCACTCCCGGATAAACAATTCTTGTATCTGGGAACATGACTAACTCTGGTACTTCGGTAAAATAATTCTCAATATAGCGGTCTCTCTGGTGAACCATATGATACTGATATTTGCGGCTTATGGACATCATCTGAATAAAAACTTCCTCTAATCCCTTTATGACAAATGGATTGGATCGGTTCTTTGTAATATCTGATAACTTTTCGTCTTCTTTATTTTTATTATAAATGGATTCTCCCGCCTGCTTTTTAGAAAGCGCTAATTCTGCGGCAAATCCCATCCTTTTTTCAAATAACTCTGCAATTTCGTAATCTATTTTTGTAATATCATCTCGTACATCATCTACTTTTCTTATTTCTTTATCCATTCCACTACTGCTTCCTTTATTTCTCTTTTTCTTTTAAATCCTCTAAAATATCTGAATATCTTCTTCTCTCTAACGGATGGATTCCTCTTGGAGTCAACTCACACAATGGCTCTAATACAAAAAGCCTTTTTGTCAGTTCTGGATGAGGAATCGTAATCTCCTCATCTTCTGTCACTAAATCATCATATAAAAGAATATCCAAATCTAATGTTCTTGGTCCCCAGTGAATCTCTCTCTTTCGCTCTGCCTCATTTTCAATCTGATGTAGTTTGTCAAGAAATTCTGCTGGTGTATCTAATGTTTCAATCGAATATACTGTGTTTAAAAACTTGCCCTGCTCCGTATAACCGTATGGTTCTGTCTCAATAATTGAAGCAGATTTGAAGTTCTTTGTATCCGGCAAAGCACTCACTTTCTCCTTTGCAAGTTCCATATATTCTTCCCGC
>OLRV01002915.1_pt1 | contig 12582 bp, 9 predicted proteins | sample 1672421 | NCBI WGS metagenome assembly OLRV01 (sample SAMEA3136684, study PRJEB25190) | human gut metagenome | biome: human gut; feature: human-associated habitat; material: faeces | place: Austria | collected 2013
CGAGACCTGGAACAGCGTATGAGCGAGGCACTGAAGAAATATGATGAATAGTTTGCTCAATTCAAAGAAAATAAGTATCTTTGCAGCCAAGTAAACGCAGGCGTTCACAGAACTTATTCTATGTTCGTCGAGATTCTTGAAAAATCGCCAAACTTTGAGGATAGAGGTGGAGAATCTTCTCCACCTCTTTATATCAAAATCTTTATCTTTCTTCTTACGATGAGGTGATTATTGTTTACCTTTTTAGAATCTTGCTTGATTTGGAGCGGCACATGAGCAATCCTCTAGCAGAATATTCTTATATATAATAAGGTGTAAAATGTAAGGCATACTAAAAAAACGTTCCCTTACCTTCAAAAGATAAGGGAACTCGAAATAAACATATATTATAATAAAAAGAGGATTATTACCCCAAAATGTCTATCGTGGCATTGGAAATCAGCGTTTCCATGTTCTGTAATGTTGGTGAAGCCAATTTGAAAGATGTGCCACCGATGGACCCGCAAATGAAATCTATCGCCAGCCACCATTTCTCAACAGTAGCGTCATCAGTATCTGTTTCTTCGGCACAAAGATGCTTGTCCTCAGAAGTTGGATTTTTGTATCTCCACAAAGCAATTTTTGCTGCAGTGGTATTGTCAGCAAGAAGAGAATTAGTCATTTCGACATCTTGCTTCCAATTTTCGTAAACTTCTATCGAGCTTTGAGAAATAGCAGGAGTAGCCTTTTCTTCCATTGCATTCTCCTCTTCCATTTCCAACATAGCAACACTATCATCTTCATCCAGGTATTTGGCGGCAGACTCTTCACTGTCTTCTAGAGCATTGTCTTGAAGATAACTGTTGTAAGCATCCAACATTTCCTGAGAATGATGCTTTACATACTGCTGATCTGTTATCTGATGAGAGAAGAAAAGCTTATTGATTTCTTCTTCTCCAATAAAACCGTTTAATTCCATATATCTATATGATTTGTTAGACATGCATGCCTCTACCGGCTTTTACCTTCTGTAAGATAGCGTCCTGTTCTACACACATTTCCTCGGTATATTCATCTTCCGGAACATAGGAAAGCATACCCTTGTCATCTCTTGTCCAACAGCCATATATACCAAAGTTGTATTTGTCAAACGCCAAAATACCATCCCGCTCTTTCTGCCAAGCCTGAGCATCCCCATTGACACTGAGAATACCAGTTTCCTCGTTAAGGTCAATTCCAATAGAAAGCATCTGATCATCTTTCTCCAGTGTAACTACCTCTCCATTTTCAAGTTTCAGAATATGATCCTCGTCCATACCCATATTGTTGGCAAGCAGCGACAGGTTATTGTCAACAAGATTACTCTTCACAGAAATAATGGAGTTGGTTGCACTATCGAGCTGTACATAGTTCCAGCTGTTGTCAGATGGAAGTATAACTTTGAGAACCTTACCCCTTTCCAAAGCCTCTTTCTGTTTCCCGGGAAAATATTCCAGATTGCCCTGGTTCTTAACTGGCAAGAACATCGGATGAACCTGTTCACCCTCTTTGATCAAGCGGATGCGAGCAAAATCCTTGTGAATGACACCATCCCCATCAACTTGCTCTATAGGAAGCAAAGGTGTACGCATGCCCCCCAACAGCTTATTCATGATAGGCTCAGGAAGGTCATCTATCATTTCCTGAGTAAGCCCGAACTTCCTCAACTCCTCGTAAGGAATTTCATTTTCTTCAATTCTTTGTATATTCATATAGTCCAATATTTAAAATTTTTGGCAAAGATACAAAATAGCTAATTGCTGAACATTCAAAATTCAATATACCTTTGAAATTAACAATTTTAAAAGCCATAAGCATTTTCCCAAATACCCTTTCCAAAACCACCGAAGGGTTTTGCAAACGTTAATTTCAAAGGTATATCGTGTTTAAATATAAGGTGTAGATGAAAAGCATTACTTTTGCATTTTGAATATAAGATACAAAAAGTAACAGACAATGATCAGATATGTAATACTATCATTATGCCTTCTATGCTTCATGCCCAAAAGCATGGCACAGGGAAAGAAAGAATCCAGGGAATACTGGATAGATAAGTATCTCAGCGTCAGTTTCCCTCTGCAAAGCATCAAGGTAAATTCCTTTTATGGAAGCAGAGTTGACCCTTTCACAGGGAAATGTAAACAGCATAAAGGCTTGGATTTAAGAGCCCGGTACGAAGAAGTACTGTCTATGTTTGATGGCAGCGTGAAGAATACCGGCTATGACAAGGGTTCCGGAAAGTATGTCGTTCTACAACATGGCGACTGGACTATCAGCTATTGCCATCTGTCAGAGATTTGGGTAACATCCCAGCAAAAACTCCTGGCAGGAGATCCGATTGGCATTAGCGGAACCACTGGAAGAAGTACCGGTCCCCACCTTCATATCAGTTGCAGGTTGAAAGGACAGCTGGAAGACCCCTATAATCTGCTGCTGTTTGTAAGAGAAACGAAAGACAGGGCTATCAAAGCCCTCAGAGTAGAGGAAAACAACCTGTTTTCTCCAGCTGAGTTTATAGAACACTATGCGGCAGCAGCAATGCAGCAACAGCGGAAATATGGCATTCCATCTTCCGTTATCCTGGCTCAGATGGCACTCGAAAGCAAATGGGGAAACAGCAACCTGGCACAAGTGGGATATAACTTCTTCGGTATCAAAGCCAACCAGAACTGGCTGAAAAGCGGTCTCCCTTATAGCATTCACGATGATGACCGCCCCAATGAGAAGTTCTGCAACTTCCTGTCACCAGAAGAAAGCATAGAATATCACTCTCGACTGCTGATGAATGACAGATATGCAAGGTGCTGGAGATATAAACCCACCGACTACCATAACTGGCTCTTGTCTATCAAGGCAGCCGGTTATGCCACACGTAGAGATTATGTAAAGGTGTGCGAGCGTATCATCCGGCAACATAAACTGTATCTCTATGACCAGCAAGCAGAAAGAATGTGAATACAACAAAAGAAAATAAACAATAAGAAAATAAAGAAATGAAGAAATTAACGTTTTTATTGGCAACCTTCCTGATGGCAAGCTATGCCAATGCACAAGTAGTTTTCGGAGAGAATGAAAAGGAGTTTGTAAAAAGTACCTCATTCTCCAGTGGTAGACAGCCAAAGAAAGATGCCAAGCCTTATCTTTCGGGACAGGAGAAGTTCAAACTCTCTGCCGTCGGCGACAACTGGTTTGGCAGCGTGAAGGCAGGAATGTCAACTTTTACCGGTACTCCTGTAGGATGTACCGATTTCTTTGGTCATACACGCCCAACGATGCTTGTCAGTTTCGGAAAATGGCATTCACGTTTCTTTGGAACCCGGTTGGTTTATCAGGGTTTTACCTTCACCAATGCCGACAACAAGGCTATGAACTACCAAAACTATCATGGAGATCTGATGCTGAATCTCTCCAGTTTCGTGCGTAGCAGCTATAATCCTCTTCCAAGATGGGATTTCGCTCTCTATCTGGGAGCTGGTGCTATCAAGAACACCACCATTCATAAAGCACCTTTTGCAGTGAGTCATGGTTTCCTTTGTAGCTACCGAGCAACCAACCGTCTCCACGTAACAGCCGAGATGGGTGGAACCAGTACTTTTCAGAGATTTGACGGCATAGGCAAGGACAAGCATTTTGGCGATAATATCCTTCATGCATCCCTGGGTGTTACCATCGGTATTGGCAAACAGGGCTTTGACCGAAAGCCGGTTCTTGAAGTGTTGGGTGATGACGGTGATCATACTAGCCTTCTGTATGACGGCAGCCAATTCCCTAAGAATGATTTTGAAGGACTTAAGAGTTTGAAGGAAAGAATGAGCCAGGGAGACGATGGCTCCTTGGCATCTTCCGGTATTCAACTGGATGCCCCGATTCTGTTCTTCTTCAAGATTAATACCACCAACCTCATTGACAAGCAACAGCTTGTGAACATTAAGGAGATTGCAAAAGCCGTAAATGAAAACGATCTTCGAATCAACATCTATGGAGCCGCCGACAGCAAGACCGGAACACCGAAGCACAACCAGAAGCTCAGTGTTCGCAGAGCTAGGTATATTGCCAAGCTGCTCATGAAAGCAGGTGTTGACAAGAGTAAGATGCGTGGTTTCAGCAGAGGCGGTATCAACATCTACAAGCCATATACCGCAAACCGCCATACATGCGTCATCGTTTATAAGGAACAGCAGTAACAACCCATGTCCTCTTCTCGAAAGGGAGAGGGCGTTATTTAATGTAATATGGAAGAAAAGTTTTATGAACGGATTGAAGGTTATCATTCCATCAACAGCGTGTCTTCATCCCTGATAAGTAAAGTATACGTGTGGATGACGCTTGCACTAGCCATCACAGGCGTTACAGCCTATGGAGTTGCTACAACCCCCACACTCTTTATGACCATGGGAAAGATGATGTGGGGACTGATTATAGCAGAACTGGTATTGGTTTTCACATTGAGTGCAGCTATCAATCGACTGTCTTTAAGTGTAGCCACCTTAATGTTCATCCTATATTCAGTGCTCAATGGATGCATGCTTTCCTCGATATTCTATGTATATTCGCCGATGATCATTACAAAAGTCTTCTTCATCACTGCTGGAACTTTCTGTATCACAGCAGCCTACGGATATGCGACAAAAAGAGATTTGTCCTCTTTCGGTAGAATATTCTACATGGCACTATTAGGTTTATTCATTGCAACCGTTGTCAACTTCTTTATGAAGAGTGCCACACTGGACTATTTATTGAGCTATGCAGGAGTCATCATCTTTACTGGATTGACAGCTTGGGACTCCCAGAAAATCAGAAAGCTCTTGCAGATGCAATATGAAGTTGACGAAAAGTCTCAAAAGTTAGCTCTCCTGGGAGCATTAACTTTGTATTTGGATTTCATCAACCTGTTCCTATATCTTCTGAAAATTTTCGGAAACAAGAAATAAATAACATTCAAATCATATTGTTATGACTATCATACGTAAAAATACCAATCCACGAGCAACCGATGTTGCTCCGCAGCTTCAAAGTATATTGCATGCCAATGGTATGCAAGCCCATATCTCATTGTCCGAGACTGGAACCTACCAACTTGTGACTATCTCACACAACTCTTCTCAACCTCGTTATTATGACCTCAACGAGAAGCAATTGGATGCCTTGGTCAATGGTGGCACGAATACATGGAACAAAAATGCATATAACACCTTTGTTTCCATTGTGAAAGACGATTATTATATTCCCGGTTCCTGGGTGGCAGCCAAAAATGCCAATTCTCCGGTAAATCATGGCTTGTGGGGACATACCATCATGGATGGAGAATACGGCTACCGGGATCCACGATTCCGTCCGTTTGCCGGTCCGGGATTTGGAAAATTTGACAATTCTCTTCTTGGCTTCCTCTTCGGTGGTGGCAGATATCACATCAGAAGAGTTGAGGGGAGACCTTACTTTGCTAACAGCGCACCTGTTGTGGTAGAACGTCCTGATGGTAGACTGAAACCTGGTGAGCTGAAATCGGGCAGCTATGGTTTCTATGATAAGGGAAACCAGAAAAAGGATGCTCTCTCCAACCTTGAAGTGGATGTCAAGCCTAGGGTTCTGGAACGACCAAAAGGCAAAGCCTTGCCTCTGAAGGACTATATCAATGGGTACAGTACCCTTCTGACCTTTAGCGGTGCAGGTTTTGCAGAGGTACTTTCATCCCATGGTATTGTGGTTGATAAAGCCAAGAAGACCCTCACCATCAAGTCAGACGGCGTAAACAAAAATCTGGAATATACTCTTACCGACGAAGAACTCAATACCATACTGAATGATAAGTTGAGATTTACAGATACCAGAGGTAAGAAAAAGCAGGTTCACAACAAGAATGCCCCTAACATCAGTGAGCGTCTGGATGTTATCAATAAGGTTATCGCAAATGACTTTGCCGACAAGATAACAGTTGACCATCTTCAAAGCAAAGACTATATCAACATCAAGTTGAAGCCGGAAGCAGCAGCTTCGCTTGGTTTGCTAGAAAAACAGGCAAATGCATATAACAAGAATATTGATACATTGGACCTTGATATGAGGGAAATGCGCCAGGACTACAGGACCGGCTTTGTAGACAAGTGGAACTCTATTGGTGTTGTGGACGGACGAACCCTTTCTGAGGATAACGGTTTCTATCTTCCTATGAATAAAGGAAGAAGAGTTTCCGTTGGTGAGATACAAGCCTACCCTACCAATGATGGTACCAAGACATCATATCGCATGACTACAGTCATCAACAATCAGGTGATGAGTCATGAAATTTCCAAGGATGATTATATCAAGTTCATCAACTATGATGACGAACACCGTTTGCAGCTCTTTGACAAGGTTTTCGATGAAGTGAAAATTAAGAGTGCATCCAACGGCAAGTTGGAAGACAATACTCGTTCATCATATCTTGACGAAGCAAAAGATGTTGTCAGACTTGAAGGTGATTACAGTCTAGTAAGCAGCAAAAGTTCCGCAACCATTACCGGTGCTATGGCATGGAAGGATAATATCTCAGGCGATTATACCATCAATGTGAGAACCAACAAGGATGCCGGTATGTGGTCTTTCAAGATTACGGAAGATCAGTATACAAAGTTCAAGTACTCAACTAATGAGGAGCGTGCCCAAATGCTTACCTCTCTGATTCCTCTTACAGATGAAAACAAGGAGAAGATGAAGGTCGTAGAATCAGCTTCTTTGTATAGAGGTGGCTATGTAAAAGGACAGAATGCAAATGTTTCAGCATCCTTGGAGAAGGTCTTGCAGGATTTGGAGAAAGCCGGAATAGGCTATAAAATCGTCAATAACCGTGACCTTCCGGAGCAGGAACGCTTCCGGGTCCTTAAGGAAAGTGTACAGAAGTTGCAGGAAAAAGCCAACAAGTCCGGAGCCAAGATAGCCATCCCTTCCGATTCAGAACTTTGGCAAATGATTAAGGAGCATCCTCACACGCAGGTTCCTGACCAGCAGCAGGAATCAAAGTTGAAGTCAGCAGAGCAAAAGCAGTACAATCTTAACGACCTTCGAGAGCAGACTAAGATCAACCTTCTTGGCGATGCCTACGTGAATGGAGACTCCCTTGAAAATCTGAAAGCAAGCAAGGAATGGAAGCGAAGTGGCGAACATGGACGTGATACCCAGGTGGGAGATATCGTAGTGGAGAAGCTGAAGGATGCCAAAGGACAGGAAATAGAAGGCAAATACAAGATGACAGCTGTCATCGATGGCAATGTCTTCTCTCATGAAATTACGGAAAAGCAATACAACAAGTTCATGACCGTAAACAACCTCCAGCGAATGAAGCTCTTTGACAAGATCTTCCCTGAGGTCGAAATGAAGACAAAGCCGGAAAACCGCTTCAACCTTGGAGCAGCCCTTCTTGCTGCCGTGACAACAGGCGTGGGAGTCATGGCAATCGCATCTGAGTCTCGTCCGCATCACAGTCCGGTGGTATTTGAAAGCGGACCGGTGTTCTCAAAGCCTGGTGTTGTATCTGCTGCTGAAGTTTCAGCATCCATTTACGAGTCTATGAACAATGGACCAGCACCTTCAGAAGGTTATGGCTTAGGCAGATAACAGATTTCATTTCTAACAGAAAAGATATATGAACGATACAGTACATATCTTTAGAACAGTAACGTTACGTCCTCATTGGTTTCAGTATGTCATCAATGAGTTCGTAGCGTTGTGTTTCTTTCTTGGCAGCATCTGGGTATGGAATTTTTGCAGTTTCCAATACCACGAGTTGGCAAAATACGTTGGCATAGCTTTATTCCTCTATCTGCTGTTCAAACTGATATACCTGGCAAGGATGGAATATGTGATAACAGGGGAACAGATTATCATCATGCATGGTGTTCTGTCCCACTCTACCGATTACGTCGAGTTGTACAGAGTTGTGGATTACCGGCAGCACAGAAGCCTTCCACAGCAGATTTTCGGACTGAAGACCGTAACCATCTTCTCTGGCGACCGGAATAATTCGAAGCTCGATATGATAGGCATTAAAGCCAATAACAATATTGTTGCCGACATAAGGCTGAGAGTTGAATATAATAAACGACACAAAAGTATCTATGAAATTACAAATAGAAATTAGAAGAACGATGTTTTTCCTGTTGTTCTTCACCACCATGATTTCCTGCTTCGGACAAAGTGTGACCCAATCCAATCCTCTGGAATATGCAGCTATCGGTGAGGGAGAGTCACGAATAAATGAGATCATTGGCAAGCAGAATGAAATATTGGACACTTTAAGCGTGCTTCATGGTGGAATGGTTGTTGCAGAAACCAAGATGAAGAAATGGGAAGAAAAGTATAACAGCTACCTGAAAACAACCCAAGGTTATGCTGATGCCATCAAAGCTGGCTGTACCCTCTATATGCAAGGAATGCAGACGCTTACTGCCCTATGGGAAATCAATACTGCCTGTAAGATCAATCCGCAAGGTATCGCTGCTTCTGTTTCCATGAATACAATTTATGCCGAAACAGCTGTAGAACTTGTCAAGACGTATCGCATTTTGAAGTCGGTTGTAGCCAAAGGCGGTGAAGGTAACATGCTCAAAGGCTCAGAACGTACAAAGATTCTGTGGCAGCTGAGTACCGAGTTGGAACAGCTTAACAGGAAGTTTCGAAGTCTGGCATTGAGTATCAGCTTGTACACTTTCGAAGACGTATGGAACAAAGCCATTGCCGGTAAGATACAAAAGAGCAACAAAGTACTGGCAAAGGAGGCACTGAGCCGTCAAAAGCAAGCCATGAAAGTAGTTGCCCGATTCTACAGGGAGAGACAATCACATAAAACATGGGGGTGGTAATGATGAAACATATAAGATTAATCAGATATATCTTCCTACTGATGGCTCTATTTCTGGCTCCTGTATCATCAAGTGCCATTGGTGTTGCAGAAGACCTGGTAAGAGCAGGTATGTTCAAAACTTTCGCAACATCTGCCACAAAAGCCCTCAAAGCATCCGATGCCGTACTTACCGTGAATGCAGGAGAACACATGATGTCTAAGGAAGAAATCGATAAGGTAGTGAAATTCCAGACCCAGTTCACCAACTATCTCACCAACTTTGACAACATCCTTACCTATGCTGCAGAAATCTACGCTATCTATTATGAAGTGGATCAGACAGGTAGAAACCTCAGTGAACTGAAATCAGCGGCACTCTCCTCTCCTACCAACATCATAGCCGTAGCCCTTTTAAAATCAAGGAACTACATTTATAAAGATGTCGTAGAAAACGGAGTACAGATAGCTTTGGATATCGAGAAACTTCTTCCTCTAAAGAAGGACAAAGAGAAGAATGCAAAGATGTCTGAGAAAGAACGTCTGGAATGCATCGGTAATGTCAGGAAGAGTTTAAGGGAAATGAACAGGAAGATCAGAAAGATGAATCTTCTTCTTCGCTATACAACTCTGATGGACTGTTGGTATGACCTGAAAGGACAATACTACAGACCCAAAAGTATGCATGCCATCTGTAAGAGTTGTCAGAGGCGGTGGGCAAACAATGCCTCAAAATGGAAACGAAAATAATTTAAAATGGAAGAATCAAAAGAGTTACAAGGATTATATACCATATTTAGAGCGACAATTTATGTTTCATTGTTGCTTGAATTTTTCATGTATGCATTGGATCCATCTTCCCTTGATTTCCTTGGGGGATTGATAACCAACATACATTCACGCTTACAATTACTGTCAGTGTACCAGTTCCTGCCATATAGCAAAATGGTTACGGTTATGCTGGTCATCATCACCTGTATCGGTACCAAAAACAAAAAGCAATTAGAGTTTGATGCCCGAAAAATGGTTTTTTGGCCAATAACTCTAGGCTTGCTTTTTGTGATACTGTCAGTATTCATCTATAATTGGGACTGGCATAATAGGATATGGCTTTTCAAGGCAAATGTCTGGGTATATATGCTCTTCTCCCTCATAGGTGTAGTTGCCATACATGTTGCCTTGGATAACGTTGCGAAGTATTTCAGAAACGGACTTATGAAAGACCGTTTCAATTTGGAGAATGAGAGCTTTGAACAGCCGGAAGACCTGGTAGAAAATAAATTCTCGGTCAATATACCGATGCGTTATTATTATGGTGGCAAATTCCGACACGGCTGGATAAACATCATCAATCCATTCAGAGGTACGTGGGTTGTGGGAACCCCAGGTTCCGGTAAGACCTTTTCCGTGATAGAACCTTATATCAGACAACATAGTGCAAAAGGTTTTGCCATGGTAGTATATGACTATAAGTTCCCTACCCTGGCAACAAAGTTGTTCTATCATTACAAAACCAACCAGAAAAAGGGGCTTACCCCTAAAGGGTGCAAATTCAATATCATCAACTTCGTGAATGTAGAGTATTCAAGAAGAGTCAATCCTATACAGCAGAAATATATTGCCAACTTAGCAGCTGCCCAGGAAACAGCAGAGACACTTATAGAGTCTCTTCAGAAGGGCCAGAAAGGAAGTGGTGGTGGTAGTGACCAGTTCTTCCAGACTTCTGCAACCAACTTCCTTGCAGCCTGTATTTATTTCTTCGTCAACTATGGGAAGAAACCATACGATGAGAACGGAAACGAGTTGGAGGCAGAATATGCACCTGTTGCAGGAACACCACACCAAAGGTTAACAGGTAAGGTTTTTGCCAAAGGACACAAAGACGACAATAACTTTGTTGTAGAGCCAGCCTACTGGAAAGGGCAATATTCAGATATGCCGCATGTACTTTCTTTCCTGAATCACAGCTATGAGGAAATCTTCGAAGTACTGATTACTGATCCGGAAGTTTCTCCTCTCCTGGGTCCATTCAAGACCGCCTACGAAAATGGAGCGATGGAGCAGTTGGAAGGTATGATTGGTACACTCAGAGTACAAACCTCACGTTTGGCAACCAAAGAGGCTTATTGGGTATTCAGTGGAGATGATTTCGACCTGAAAGTATCTGATCCTAAAAATCCAAGCTATCTGCTCATTGCCAATGATCCGGAAATGGAAAGTATCATTGGTGCCTTGAATGCTTTGATTCTAAACCGACTTGTTACCAGAGTAAATAGTGGACAGGGAAAAAACGTACCGGTAAGTATCATAGTTGATGAGCTTCCAACATTATATTTCCATAAGATAGACCGTCTTATCGGTACAGCCCGTAGCAATAAGGTTGCTGTAACTTTAGGATTTCAGGAACTTCCACAGCTGGAAGCAGATTATGGAAAGGTAGGTATGCAGAAGATTATCACAACCGTAGGTAATGTAGTGAGTGGTTCTGCCAGGGCCAAGGAAACCCTTGAATGGTTATCAGGCGATATTTTCGGAAAGGTAGTTCAGATGAAAAAAGGTATCACTATCGACAGAGATAAAACCTCCATTAATCTGAATGAAAATCTCGACAGTCTGGTTCCTGCATCTAAGATTTCCGATATGGCATCAGGTTGGCTCTGTGGTCAGACGGCACGAGATTTCACGATTACAAAAACTGGCAGAAAAGGTTCCATGGATATTCAGAAAGCAGAAGAGTTCAAGACAACGAAGTTCTTCTGTAAAACAAATTTTGATATGGAAGAAATCAAGAAAGAAGAAGCTTCCTACGCCAACTATCCACTTCCAAAGTTTTATAACTTCGGAACCTCTGATGCCAAGGAACGTACCCTTTATAAGAATTTCAATCGTATTGACAAGGAAGTGAATGAAATGATTACTCGCATACAGAAAGAGTTCCCTAAGCAGATTAAAAAAGCAAGTAAAAAATAAAAGAGTGCTTCATGTGTTCCCAAATATCTATAGATATACAACTACATTCTTGCCAAAGCGTTGCTTATATATATAATAAGGTGTAAATAACCCAAAAGCAACATGAGTCACAAATAAAAAAGTTAGTATTATGGCTACAGTAAAAGTAAAATTCAGAGCATCCTCAGTGCCGGGAAAGGAAGGCACATTGTATTATCACCTCATTCACCAGCGCAACCTGCGCTGGATCAGTACAGACTATCATGTCTTTCCAGAAGAGTGGAACGACAAGAAGTCGGCTATCATTGTTTCTAACCGCAACAACCGACAGGCGCATCTACAGCTCATCCAGTCGCAAATAGATTGGGAGATGAAGCAGATGCAGCGTATCATCCATGACAAGGAGATGGATGGCATCCCTTATACCATTGATGACATAGCTAAGGAGATACAGCAGCTGCCACCGAACAAGAGCGTCTTCACCTTCTTCCGCCAGCAGATAGCCAAGAAAGAGCAAATGCAGTGCATTGGCACCAAGAGCAACTACACCAGTGCTGCAAACCGCTTCATGGAGTTTCGTCATCACGAAGACCTCACCTTCTCTCACATGACCAGCGAGATGATAGAAATGTATCAGGCATGGTTGTTCAACAGAGGTATCGGACAAAACACCGTGTCCTTCTATCTGCGAACCCTGCGCACGCTCTACAACAAGGCAGTGGAAACAGGTCATGCGCCAGCCAAGGACATCTTTGCTCACGTGCAGACCGCTAACGTGAGAACTGCCAAACGAGCCATCTCTG
>OLRV01002926.1_pt1 | contig 12546 bp, 9 predicted proteins | sample 1672421 | NCBI WGS metagenome assembly OLRV01 (sample SAMEA3136684, study PRJEB25190) | human gut metagenome | biome: human gut; feature: human-associated habitat; material: faeces | place: Austria | collected 2013
AAGCCAGACGGCCGATACGGCCAAAACCATTGATAGCAACTTTAACAGCCATAGTGAAATCCTCCCAAGATTTGTCTTTTTCACCTTATGAGCGGTCACCCGCTCGTCGGTATGGTATTATTGTACCCCATTTTTCACAATTCTGCAAGGGGGTCTGTTATTCTTTTAACACAATTTTTCAAAAAATCCACAGAAATTTTGAAATCCCAGCCATTTCCAGCGCAAAACCGTTTCCTGCGGGGCAGACTAACCCCAGAATTTGCACAGAAGGTGAGGGAGTGCTCATGCCGGTTTTCGGCCCGACACGCGCGGCGCTGGCGGCTGCGGCGGCCCGCGGGGCGGACATTCTGCCGTCGCTGCGGCTGGTGCTGACGGCGGAGGCCCTGACTGCGCCCCCGCCGCCCCGCGCACTGGAGCTGAACGCCGAGCTGGACGCGCTCTGCGCCGCCGTGCGGGAGCTGGCGGACTGCCGTGCGGGGTGGCTGTACTTCTGCCCGGCATACGCCTCGCTGCCCGCTGCCGTGCCCCGGGCGCTTCTGCAGGGCACCGTACTGACGTTCCTGCGCGGAGTTTTGCGCAGTGAGCGCCGCGCCGCCGTGCGGCTGGCGGCGCAGCAGGGTGCTGCGGTGCTGGCCCTGCAGGGCGGCGATCCGGCGCGGATACCCGGCGACCTGCCCGCGCTGCTGCACCGCTGCGGGGCGTATGTCACAGCCACCGGCAGCGGTCCCTGGGCCGCCGCGGTGCGGCTGCCGCTCTCTCCCGCCCTGCCCCTGCGCGAGCCGCCCGCCCCGGCAGATCTCGTGCTGGACCGCTACAGCGCGGCAAAGGTATATCTGGACGGGCTTTGCGTGGAGGATGTGGAATAAAAACAGTTTCTTCCCTGAAGCGGGAGTGTTTTTTGCTTTATTCCGTCTCTTTCCCGCACGCCTCCCACGCACACACCAGACCGCACAGGCCGAACAGGCCGATGCCGATGCCGGTCAGCAGGTCGGGCAGGGTCAGCATGCCGCGGGCGGCCTCAAACAGGGTCTGGGGCAGCTCCAGTCCGGTGCAGAGCAGGAACGCGCCCGTCCCCGCCGCGTAGAGCGTATGCCCGCAGGGCAGACCCGGCACAAGAAAAATTTTGATCAGCACCACAGCCAGCAGCAGTGCTGCGGCTGCGCTCAGCACCCGCAGCGTGCAGGGCATACGGCAGAGCGACGCGGGCGCAAACTGGAACCGCCAGATGAGCCGCCACAGAAACACCAGCGGCACAGCGCCCGCCAGCAGCGAACTGCCCAGTCTTTGGCGCTGCAGGCCGAAGCCGCTGAACGCCCGCACGGCGTAGTTCAGCAGCAACGCGCCGGCAAAGATCGGCAGCAGCAGGTCCGCCCACGCGGCCCAGACCGGGCAGCTCCCGGAGAGTACCTCCGGGTACAGGATGGCATACCGGGCCGTATTGCCCGCCGCCACGCCGGAGGCCAGCAGTGCCGCACCGGCCAGCGCCATGCAGACGCCCAGCGGCTTGTTGGTATCCTGCAGACCGGCAGGCTGCGCCGCCGCCCGCCGCGCGGGCAGGTAGGGCAGCGCAAACGCCGCCAGCCACGGGATGTACCGCAGCCAGACCGATCCGGCAGCGGCAAAGCCGGTGTCGGTCTCGGACCAGAGCAGCAGGTCGGCCAGATGCAGTCCCGCCATGGCCAGGCCCAAGACCAGCACCACAGCGGCGTGGGGATGTTTATTTTTCATGGTGTTCCTCTTTCATAGCAGCGGCGGCCCCCGCGTATATTGGGACAGGCCGCGCGGAATATCCCTATTGTACAACCGCGCGCCGCAAATTGCAAGGAGGGTCTGCCCCTTGAGGAAAACATTGCGCCGGGCGGTGGTGCTCGGCCTTTTGGCGTTTGCCGCGCCGTTTGCCGCCCTGCCGCTGGCAAAGCCCGCCGCCGCGATGCCCGAAGCGTCGGCTCCTGTGCTGCCGGACGCCGTTGACACCCCTGCCGCCACACCGCAGCCCGTGCTGCCCGCCGTGCCCGAGAGCCGCAGCTTTGACGCAGATGCGCCGATTTTGCTGAACGACGGCGGTGAGGCGATCACCGTATCCGTGCAGGAGTTTCTGATCGGCACTGCCGCCAGCGAGCTGCCGCCCGACTGGCCCGACGACGCGGTCTTAGCCCAGATGGCCGCTGCTCACAGCTATGCCCTTAGCCTGGGCGGCGCGGCGTTCACCTGCAACAGCGCTCAGTGCGCGGGCTGGACGAGCGCCGAGGTGCTGCGCGCGCGGTGGGGCGGCGATTTTGCCGCGTATTACAGCAGGCTGGCCGCGCTGGCAGACGAGGTCTCCGGGGCCGTGCTGTGCTGGGACGGTGCGCCTGCCGCGGCCTGCTACCACAGCAGCAGCGCCGGGCAGACCGAGGCAAGCCAGAACGTGTGGCTGACCGCCGTGCCGTACTTACAGGGTGTCGCGTCGCCGTGGGACGCCGATGCGCCGGGGTTCGAAACGTCCGTCACCTACAGTGCCGAGCAGGTATACACGATCCTGACCGGGCTTGGCCTGGACACCGACGAGATACCAAACGCCCCCGCCGGGTGGTTCGGCGAGGGCGTGTTGGACAGCGCGGGCTATGTGGCGCAGATGCCCGTCTGCGGGCAGGTGTTTACGGGCACACGTCTGCGCAGTGCGTTCAGTCTGCGGAGCGCGGCGTTCACCGTGGCGTATGACTCCGGGGAGAATGCGTTTGTTTTCACCACCCACGGCTACGGCCACGGCGTCGGCCTGAGCCAGTACGGCGCAAAGGCGATGGCGGAGGACGGCAAAACGTGGCAGGAGATTCTGGAGTGGTATTTTCCGGGGTGTGAGGTTATAGAGTGATTCCCTGCCTTCCCCCGAGGGGGAAGGTGTTTCACTGCCGCCGCTCACGGGTAATGCCGGCGTGCTCTGCCCTCATCAGTCAGCGGGCGGGGCCGCTGACAGCTTCCCCCGAGGGGGAAGCCTTTTTACTCTGCAAAAAACGCATTCTGCACGGCGTTCAGCACGGCAGCACGGCCTGCGGTAAAGTTCACGCCGCCCTGCAGATAGCAGGTGTAGGGCGCGCGCAGGGGGCCGTCGCAGCTGATTTCAATCGTGCTGCCCTCGGTAAAGCTGCCGGAGGCCATGACGACCTTGTCGGTGTAACCCGGCTCGTCGGCAGGCTCGGGGCTGGCAAAGCTGTCCACAGGGCTGTTGTGCTGGATGCCCGCGCAGAAGCCGGTCAGCGCGGCGGCACTGCCCGAGTCAAAGCAGGTCACAATGTCGTTGTGGTCGGCGGTGTAGCGCGGCACGGGATTGACGCCCGCCAGCTCCAGCAGACACTGGGCATAGATGGCGGTTTTCAGCGCCTCGCAGACGACGCCCGGCGCATAGTAGAAGCCGAGGAAGGTATCCCGCAGGCTGTCCTGCGTGCAGCCCAGATCCCCGCCGATGCCGGGCGCAGTGAAGCGGTGGCTGCACTTTTCAACAAGGTCCTTACGGCCCGCAATGTAGCCGCCCGTAGGGGTGATGCCGCCGCCGGGGTTCTTGATGAAGCTGCCCGCCATGATGTCCGCGCCGAAGGCGACGGGCTCGGCGGTCTGGGTGAACTCGCCGTAGCAGTTGTCCACGAAAATCACCGCGTTCGGGTTGGCTTTGCGGGCGGTGTCCGCGACCTTTTGAATCGTGGCAAGGTCAAACGCATTGCGCTGGGTGTAGCCGCGGCTGCGCTGGATGTGTACCACCGTGGCGGTCCTGGCCTTCTCGGCGATCAGGTCATAGTCGGGGGTGAAGTCCGGCAGCAGCGGGCACTCGTCGTAGTTCACGCCAAACTCCCGCAGCGTGCCGCAGCCCTTGCCCGCGTCTCCGATGCCGATGACGCCTTCCAGCGTGTCATAAGGGCGGCCCGTGGCGGCCAGCAGGGTGTCGCCGGTGCGCAGCAGACCGAACAGCGCGACGGTCAGTGTGTGGGTGCCGCTCATGAATTGCGGGCGCGCCAGTGCGGCCTCGGCCCCCATGCAGCGGGCAAAGACCTCCTCCAGCTTGTTGCGGCTGTCGTCCCAGACGCCGTAGCCGCTGGACCCCCAGAAATGCCGTGCCTCGACGCCGCAGTCGGTGAAGGCACGCAGCATTTTGAGCTGGTTGTAGTCGCGGATCTCCTCCACATGGGCAAACTGCGCACGGCAGAGGTCGAGGGCCTTGCGGTCCAGCGCCAGCACTTCGGGGCGCAGGTCGTAAAATTGTTCGATCATGTAGTATTCCAATCTGTAGTATAATGTTGAATTTTGCCAATTTGTAAAAAGCCAAGCTGTGCATAAAAGCCACACAGCGCCGGGAAGCAGGCGAACCGCGCAGCGCGTTCGGCGGTCAGCTCATTCGCCAGCCCGACAATCAAATACCGCGCCAGCCCCCTGCCCTGCCACGCGGGGTCGGTCACGCCCGCGGCCATGTAGCTCTCGGTATCGCTCTGCTCGTAGCAGCCCACCGTGCAGACGGGTCTGCCGTTGTGCAGCAGCGCGCGGCAGGTGCCCACCCCGTGGGCCAGCGCCGTGCAGGCCGCGGAGTAGAACTCGTCGGCCTCGGCGTCGCTCTCGGCAAAGACAAGGCGACTGACCGGCAGCATCGACGGCGCTTTGTCCGGGACAAGCTCCGCCGGGGGCGCGGGCGGCAGCGGCAGGGCACGGCCCTTTGGCAGCTCCCACAGCGTCAGCGGCGCGGCAGGCTGCCAGCCGGGCAGGGTCAGCGGGTGCTCGGTTCGCAGGGTGTCGGCGTGCAGAAAGCGGAGAAAGCCCGTCAATTCCTCCCGGGCGTCCTCCCCCGCTTCCCCGCCGGGCAGCGCACCGCAGAGCACCGCCGACCCGCCGCGCAGCTCCAGCACCGCGGAGCCGGGCAGCAGGTAGAACGCCCACCCGCTGGCAGGGTGGCTGCCGAACAGGCGCAGGTGCGTGCCGAGGGTGGATTCAAAGTAGGGCTTGTGGGCGATGCGGCGGAGGAATTCGGTTTGAAGCTCAGGGGTGGAAGCGGATTGAATCATAGGGGTCCTTTTTCGGGTCAAGTTACGGGTGGCGGGCAGACGGCAGAGCCCTTCAGCCGCTTACTTCAAATTCTTCACGATATTCTTATAATCCCGTCCTCTGACCTCAAAATTCGGGTACAAGTCAAACGACGCGGAGGCGGGCGAGAGACTGACAACATCGCCCGGTTTGGCGGCACCGCGCGCCAGCTCGACGGCGTGCTGCATACTGTCGGCGTGCAGGATGGTCAGGCCGCTCCCGGCAAAGCCATCGCACTCGCGGACGGCCTTCTCGATGCGGGGGCCGGTAGCGCCCATCAGCACCAGCGTCTTGACGTGGGCGAGAACCTCCGGGGCCAGCGGCTCATAGGGGATCTTTTTGTCGTAGCCGCCCGCGATCAGGATGATCTTCTGGTCAAAGCTGCGCAGACCCGCAATCGTGCGCGTGGGGCTGGACGCGATGGAGTCATTGTAGTAGGTCACGCCGTCCAGCGTGCGCACCGGCTCAATGCGGTGTTCGACGCCGGTGAAGGTCGAGCCGACCTGACGCATGGCCTCGATGGGCACGCGGCCCCAGACGGCGGCGCAGGCGGCCAGCAGGTTTTCCACATTGTGGAGGCCGCGCAGTTGAATCTCCTTGCGGGGCAGGATCGGCGTCACAACGCCGTTCTCGGCATAGCAGAGCATGTCGTCGCTCTCGCGCAGGAACGCGCCCCTGTCGGTCTCGTGCAGGCGGGTGAACCAGACCTGCTCGCCCTTGCAATCCTTCTCCATGCCGCGGGTGATGTCGTTTTCAAAGCCCAGCACGGCACGGCAAGGCGGCACCTGCCACAGCAGAATGTTGCGCTTGGCGTCGATGTACTCCTGCATATCCTTGTGGTGGTCGAGGTGGTTGGGGGTCACGTTCGTGACGACAGCCACCTTCGGGCTGCGGCGCATGCTGATGAGCTGGAAGCTGGACAGCTCGACGACTGCCACGGCGTCGGAGGTCACGTCGGCCAGCTGGGGCAGCAGCGCCGCACCGATGTTGCCGCCCAAAAAGACCTTGCGGCCCGCAGCCTCGAACATCTTGGAGATCAGCGTCGTCGTCGTGGTCTTGCCATCGGAGCCGGTCACAGCCACGATCTCGCAGGGGCAAAACTCAAAGAAAAGCTCCACCTCGCTCGTGACCATTGCACCGGCTTTCAGCGCAGCCTGCAGTGCGGGCTTGTAGTACTCATAGCCCGGCGTGCGCATGATGATGTCCTGCCCGGCGAAGCCGTCGGTATAATGCTCGCCCAGACTCAAATTCACCTTCAGGCGGCGCAGCGTGTCGGCGTAGTCACCGAAGTCGTCCAGGCTCTTTTTCTGGTCGCAGAGCGTGACCTGCGCGCCCAGCTCGACAAACTGCTCAATGCAGCGCTTGTGGCTGACGCCCGCACCGATAAAGGCAACCTTTTTGCCCTGAATAAGCTCTTGCAGCTGTTGGATCGGTAGCATAAATATCTCTCCTCTGGCGTAATTTCTACTCCTATTATATACAAAATGCCGTATTTCTGCAACAAAATTCGGCCCGCCAAGGCGGACCGAAGGAAAATCATGATTACTGCTCGCCGCCCATGGGGATGCCGTGCTTGTCCAGCAGGGTGCGGATCTTGGTCATCGGGTCAATGATGGAAGAAACGCTCTTGTCGTGGTTGATGGCCGCGATGAAGTAGGCGGTATACTTCGAGACGTCGACGTCGTAGTACCACTCGCGCTCCAGCAGTTCCGGCTTGCGGTAGGTCAGGTTCGTGCCCAGAACGGCCTTGATGATGCCGTCGTTGTAGGCCTTGTCGAACTTCTCCAGCCCGGCGGTGAACAGCGGGAAGGTGCAGCAGGTGAAGATGTTGCGGGCACCGCGCATCTTCAGCTCGTAGGCGATGTCCAGCATGGACTCGCCGGAGGCGATGATGTCGTCGGCGATAAAGACGTCCTTGCCCTCAACGCTCTCGCCCAGATACTCATGGGCGACGATGGGGTTGCGGCCGTTGACGATGCGGCTGTAGTCGCGGCGCTTGTAGAACATGCCCAGGTTGCAGCCCAGCACGCTGGAATAGTACATGTTGCGGTTCATGGCGCCCTCGTCGGGAGAGACGATCATGAAGTTATCCTTGTGGAAGGAAACATCCGGCACATGATGCAGCAGGCACTTGAGCACCTGATAGGTGGGCATGACGTTGTCGAAGCTCATGGTGGGCACGGCGTTCATAACGCGGGGGTCATGGGCGTCAAACGTGATGATGTTCTTGACGCCGACGTCGCGCAGCTGCTGCAGCGCAAAGGCGCAGTCCAAGCTCTCACGGCTGACGCGGCGATGCTGACGGCCGCCGTACAGGCTGGGCATGATGACGCTGATGCGGTGGGCGCGGCCGGCAACGGCCTGGATCAGACGCATCAGGTTCTGGAAGTGGTCGTCCGGGGAGAGATGGTTCTCATATCCGAACAACTGATAGGTAACGCTGTAGTTGCCCGGATCGACGAAGATATACAGGTCGTCGCCGCGGGTGGACGCCTTGACGAGACCCTTTGCGTCGCCGGACTGGAAACGCGGGCAGTCGGACGGGATGATGAAGGTGTCGACATCCATGTTGCCGACCTCGCGCGCCCAGCGGACGAGGTGACTGTCAACGAGTTTGCAAAGCTCCTCTGCGCCGGGACAGGCAATCAGACCGAGATCGGCGATTGCGTCCTCTTTGGCAAAGAAATCACGCGGGCCAAGATTCTGTTCAGCCATTACAGGTACTCCTTACTTCCATCTTGTGTTGTCAATACCACAGGGGTGCGGCGTGCCGCAATGCCCCATTTACTAGTATTGTAGCACAGCGGCGGCATAAAATCAGCCCTGCAAGGCAAGAATTTCTGCATTTTCGACATTTTCCGCGGTTTAAACATTGTAAGCCACGCAAGTAGTAAAAAATTCTGGCGGATTTTACAAAAAATTTGCAAACGGACATTTGGCTCAGATTTGCGGGAGGGGTATTTTACCGGTCACCACCGCAAAACCACAGCCCTGATTTCTCGGCGAATGTAACACCATTTTTCCTTCATTACAATAGTGTCAAAAATGGATTTTCGTTATCATAGTCATGAACTGGCGTCACATTTAGAAGAATCTCTCTCATTATACTTTTTGCTTCCGTCCTTTTTTCAAAGACTCTTTGGACTTTTTCTATAATTCTTGCTTCCTGATTTTTATCCTTTGGGAATGGGAGTACCAGTTCATTTATGCGTTTGCCAATCGTGTCGATAATATCCTGTGTAAATTGCTTGGCTCTGATTTGTTGCTTGACAATCGGGGAAGAGAGCAGTGCTAGTAACAAATACGGATTCAGTTTGTCGTGATCTAGGCTTCGGATTTTCCATAAATGACTTTGATACACAATCTTCGTTTCAAGCTCTGTTACCATCGCGCATGTTCCAACCAGGTAGGTGCCATCTTTCACCATTAGTATGTCACACGCTTGAACATCTTGCTTATCACGTAGCGAATCGTAAATATCTTTGCTTAGTCCTTGTTTCGGATCTAGCTTTATCTCCCAGTTTGCAATATCTGATGTTCTTATAAATGGGATATTCCCTGTCCCATAAGCAAGTTTACCGACCTCGTCCCCGTTAGAAATACTAATAAGCCCTTGATCGACCAGTTCTGCAATCGTCACAAGATTGTATTCGCTTTTCAGTAAGTTTAAACCATGTTGTATTTCGGGGTTATAATAAATCGGTAAATATATACTATTTATAACTTGTGAGTATTTAATTGCAAAGCCCAAATGGTCGTACTCCAGTTGCTCTCCTGCCTTAAACTTTTCAAACCTTTCTTGTATTGCAGGTATATCGTCATATGGTATTGCCAATCCTCTAGAATCATGTCCACACCATTTTGCAACAGCCATAAATATATCACTGTTTTTATTTATTTTCTCACCCGCAGATAGCTTTCGCATTAAAACCACACATGTTTTCGCATGCGTATGCGGCTGAAACAGTTCCTCTGGCATTGATATAACCGCTTCAATCTGTGCTTTGCTTTCAACATAATTCATTATATATTTATGACTTGGATTACAGAACATGCTTTCTGGTGCAACAATTCCTAAGCGTCCACCTTCTTTAAGCAAATCCAAACAGCGCTCAATGAAAAGAACCTGTGGCGTTTGATAATCTTGCTGCTTATTTGTTTTTAGATAAACATCACCTTTTTCCTTCCATTTATAGCCCAAATCATAGCTTGAAAGTATTGTCTTATCATCAATTTTTAGCTTAGAGCCATAAGGTGGGTTTGTCAGTATTACGTCAAACGTTCCCAATTGAATAGCGTTTTGTGTTTTCGAATCCCATTTAGAAGGTTCCTCTAAACTATTTTCGCAGAACACTCCTCCACGACCATCTCCCAGAATTGCCATATACGCTTTTGTAGTCTTACTCAAAAAGCTTTCTTTATCAATTCCTCTAAAATTTTTTATTGCAACTTCTTGTTGATCTGCAAATATTTCCCGCTCAGGCCATCCTAGTTCATTTCCCTCTTCTCTTACTTGCTCCCATACATACCGTAAACTCTCAATCAGAAAGCCGCCAGAGCCGCATGCAGGATCAATGATTTTATCATTTCTTGAAGGATTTGTAAGTGCGACAAGTAATCTTACAACATTCCTAGGTGTAAAAAACTGACCCTGTCCTCCGCGTAAAGACGGCGATATGAAGATTTCAAAAGCATCCGCGATAACATCTCGTTCACTTTCTATCAAGCAATACTGCTGTAACTCACCAACAATATATGCAATGGAGCTATCCGTCAAACTAATATTGTCACTATTATCAAAAACATCTGGATACTTGCTTTTTACGGAGCAAAACAATTTCTTTATCCGAGATGCTATGTCCCTCCTCGGTTCTTCAATACCTGCTCGGAAACTAACAATGTCTTTCGCTCGCGTAAAGCGTTCATCATATATTTTGCAAAATATAATATTGATAATTTGAACAACAAATTCGTTATCTAGTGTTATGCCCGTATTATTCGCAGCCAAATAATTTCGAATGCTCCCAAATACAGATTTGAGATTATGTGTCTTCTTTAAGTCGCATCGTCTAAAAAGACCTACATCTTCAACTCTCTGACCATAAATTGGGATATTAGGTATTTCTATGAATTTAACATAGCCGCCTTGTTCATACTTCCTTAAATAGAGTGTTTCCTTTCCATTATACCAAACTCCCAAACTCGCCTTTGAAAAGCGCAAATAATCTTCTAGTTGTTCTTTTCCGTCCCTTCTTTTTTTCTTCTTACACTCTACAATTAAATAGCAGTCATCATCCTTATGCTTGGAATCTGCGAAAACCGCAATATCCACTGGATATTCCTTTTTCACATCCGATGGGCGAGCTTTCACTCTATACTGTGGATGTGTTACTATATTTTCCTTCGGATAACCATAATCATCCACTAATTTATGCAGAAACGGTTGCACCGCCTCAATCTCTTCGGGCGTTATCCTCACTTGTAACCCTGACACATAATCAGAAATATATCCATCTTTAAGGTTTTCCATTGTTAAAATCCACCTTTATACTATTTAGAGTGCCACTCACCAGATTATCAATAGATTATTCTTAGTATATCACGGGAAGCCCAATAAGGCAACGAATTAGCACCATCGTTCGAATGATTTTTCTCCATTCTGGATTTTTGCATCAATTCAAAAATCGACTTTCGGTTAATGATACTGAAAGTCGATTTTTTACATCACTATTTACTTCTCGTTCTCGTCCTGGACCTTGCGGGGGGTCAGGCGGACCTCCTGGACGCGGCGGTTCGTGGCGCGGGTGACGGTGCCATCAAAATCGCCCCAGATGAACTTGTCGCCCACCTTGGGCAGACGGCTCAGCTTCTCCTGGACCAGGCCGCCGATGGCGACGGCGTCAATGTCGTCGTCCTCCTTGATGCCCAACTCGTCGGCGGTGTCGTCAACACTGGCGCTGCCGGAAATCAGCCAGCTGCCGTCGGACTGCTGACGGACGTCCTCGACCACGTCGTCGTGTTCGTCCCAAATCTCACCGACCAGCTCCTCGAGAATATCCTCCAGCGTGATGATGCCCGCCGTGCCGCCGTACTCGTCGACGACGACGGCCATGTGGTGCTTGCTCTCGCGCAGGGTGCGCAGCAGCGCGGAAATCTGGGTCACGCTCGTCGTGTAGAGTGTCGGGCCGATCAGGTCCTCCAGCTTGACATTTTTGTCATGCTTCTGCAGGGCCGCAAAACAGTCCTTCTCATGTACGACACCGATGATATTGTCAATCGTATCGTGGTAAACCGGCAGACGGGAATATCCGCTCTCGGCAAAGCGCTCGGTGACCTCGTCCATCGGGGTGTCGTCGGCCACGGCCACAACATCCACACGGGGGGTCAGCACATCCTGGGCCTCGACGTCGTCAAACTCGATGGCGCTGCGGATCAGCTCACTCTCGCGGTTCGTCAGCTCGCCGTCCTTCTCGGCCTCGCTGACCATGGTCACCAGCTCACCCTCGGTGATGGTGTCCTTTTCTCCGGTATCAAACCGTTTGGCAAGGAACTTTTTCCACGCACCGAACAGGGCGTTCAGCGGTGTGAAAATCGTGACCAGCGCACTTAGCACGGGGGCAAAGGCCATGGCCATTGTTTCGGGCATTTCCTTGGCCATGCTCTTGGGGGTGATTTCGCCAAAGGCCAAGACCAGCAGGGTCATGACAATCGTCGAGACGGTAGGGCCGTAAACGCCGCCGACAAGGCGGGTAAACAGCACGGTGGCAAGAGAGGACGCACCGATATTGACAATGTTATTGCCGATCAGAATGGTGCTGAGCAGGCTGTCGTAGCGCTCAACCAGCGCCAGCGTGTGCGCTGCTTTGGCGTCGCCGTCCTCCGCCTTGCTCCGCAGGCGGATCTCATTCAGCGAGTTATACGCTGTTTCTGCCGCCGAGAAAAATGCAGACAAACCGATCAGGATTATCAGTGCGACGATCATAAATATACTGCCATCGTCCATGAGAGAACTATCAACTCTTTCTTTGTTTTATTTATGTACAAAAATATACATTTTAGCTATTATATCATAGATATGCACACTACGCAAAGGGTGTGCTGTCAAATTTGTGTAAAAAGAACGCTTTGACCAAAATTAGAGTTTCTTCAGCTCTTTCTTTGCAAAGAAGGAACAAAAGCAAACAAAAACAGCGCCTGCCCAAACGAACAAGCGCTGCTTTTATATCAAACTATTCTGATGAAATCAGACGAGCTCGATGATAGCCATCTCGGCGGCGTCACCGCGGCGAGGGCCGGTCTTGTAGATGCGGGTGTAACCACCGTTGCGATCAGCATACTTGGGGCCGATCTCGTCGATGACCTTCTTGGCGACATCTTCCTTGGTGATGTAGGAGTAGACCTGACGCTTAGCGTGCAGATCTTCCTGCTTACCGAGGGTGACCATCTTCTCTGCCATGGAACGAACTTCCTTGGCGCGGGTAACGGTGGTCTCGATCTTGCCGTTCT
>OLRV01002929.1_pt1 | contig 12540 bp, 8 predicted proteins | sample 1672421 | NCBI WGS metagenome assembly OLRV01 (sample SAMEA3136684, study PRJEB25190) | human gut metagenome | biome: human gut; feature: human-associated habitat; material: faeces | place: Austria | collected 2013
GCCGTCGAGGCTCGGGTTGTGGAACTGGAACAGCTCGATGTGGTCGGTGCGCAGGTTTTTCAGGCTCGTGGCGATCTCGGCCTCCATGTCGGCTTTGGTCAGCGCGCGGCATTTGGTCGCCAGAATGAAGTCATCCCGCAGCCCGGCCTCCTCCAGCGACTGGCCGATCCATGCCTCGCTGACCGTGTAGGCGCGGGCAGTGTCGATGTAATTGATGCCCGCCTTATGCGCGGCGATCAGCAGCTCCCGCGTGCCGGGCTGGTCGATGCGCTGAATGGGAATGCCGCCAAACCCAAGGCGGGAGATTTGTAAGCCTGTGGTGCCGAAATTGACGTATTGCATGGTGTTTACCTCTTATATTGCTCTCCGTTTGCTGCAGGGGTCGATGCCTGCATCCTTTACGCTTATTATAGCAAATCCAACGTAAAAATCCAGTCCCCCTAAGCCCTCCCCCGCGTGGGAAGGCAACCGGCTTGCAAGCATGGTGCTATTCTTCTATAATAAACAGTACAAAAACGAAATTTTTGCAGGGTACAGCCACCTCTACGACCCGCTGACCGGGCGCTGGCCGTTTCTTGCGGGGCCGGAGCGCAGCTACGGTGCGTGTGTCGATTTATTGGTGAAGGAATTTTTGCCCAACACAACTGCTGGCGCCTGATGGCAGCCGCGACCACTAGATGCCCGGAAAGTTGTGTCCGCGATGTCACAATTATCCACAAACAGACCCTATGGATGTTGAAAATTTCGGCGTTTTTCTGTGCACTTTTCCACCCCTGCCCACTTGCGGCGGGGGCTTTTTTCATGGTATGATTTATGGTGTAGCAATTTAGAATTTTCAACTGTGAGGAACAGGAATGTTTAATAAAAAGAACCCCATGCGGTATTTCTCCGGCAGCACCTTTGCGCGGCTGCCGCTGTATAAGCTGGCCGCGGGCGGCACGGCGGTGGTGCTGACCGCCAGCATCGGCCTGGGCGCGTTTGCGGCCAGCGTCGGTCCGCTCTCCGCGCCCGAGCCCAGCCCCACGCCCATCGTGACGGCCACCCCCGAGACGGCGGCCACGCCGACCCCTTCCCCGACGCCGAGCCCCACGCCGGAGCCGGACAAGACGCTGACGATGGAGGCCAGCGTCATCCAGCAGGACGTCGGTGTGACGCTCTACGTCGAGAACGCCCCCGAGCCCAGCCCCACGCCCGATGCGTCCGCCTCGCCGTCCCCGACGCCGTCCAAAAGCGCGAAGGAGGATGACGCCGAGAACGAAAAGACCCCGCTGCTGGGCGTGGCGGCAACCATCACACTGACCGACGCCAAGGGCAATGCCACGGATTACGAGCTGGATACCGAGACCGGCACCGCGCTGGCCGAGGACGTGACCCCCGGCGACTACACGCTGGCGGTCCAGCCCATCGAGGGCTACACGCAGCCCGAGGCCCAGACCGTGACGGTCAAAGAAAAGGTCGTCTACAAGGCGGACGTCAAGGCCGTTAAAGAGAAGATCGTCCAGGCAAGCCAGGTCAACGAGAGTGCCGAGGACTCCGGCGTCAGCAACGCGGGCTCGGCCCCCATCGTCAACGAGGTCACCGACACCGTGACCTACGCCGACAGCGCCAGGACCGAGACCGGCAGCAAGACGAGCTACACAGCCAAGCTGAGCAGCAGCGGCCATCTGCTGCTGGCCGACGGCACCGAGACACCCTACCTGCCTGTTTATCAGGACGGCACGAAGGACCTGATCGGCGCAATGCGCGATACGAGCTACGCCGCCAACACGGCCACGGCGACTTGGCTGCCCGGCGCGGCGGATTCCGTCACGCTGCTGGGCGCGGCCAACACCCGCATGGCGTGGGTACACCGCGCGGACGAGCCGGTGACCGTGCAGGAGGACACCGGCGGGGCCGCCCCGGCTGCCGAGGAGACCCCTGTCCCGGCGGACCCCACGCCGGAACCGACCCCCGAGAGCACGCCCGAGCCGACCCCGGAGGCGACGCCCGCCCCCACCGAGGCCCCGACGGAGACCCCCGCCGAAACGCAAACGCCTGCCCCGACAGCAGCCCCTACGGAAGCCCCGACAGCGGCTCCGACGCAAGCACCCACCCAGGTGCCCGACCCGACGGCGGGCTGGCCGGATAACATTGCGGTGCAGGAGCTGGCCAACTACGGCTTTGCCGTGACCAGCGCGACCACCACGATATACGAGTACACCGGCTGGCAGGATATTGACGGCGCAACGTATTATTACGACCCGTCCACCCACCAGCCCGTCACGGGCCAGCAGGTCATTCAGGGCAATGTCTACACCTTTGCGGCGGACGGCGCACTGAACCGCACGGCCCGCGGCATTGATGTCTCGAAGTTCCAGGGCAGCATTGACTGGAACGCCGTCAAGTCGGACGGCATCACGTTTGCCATCATCCGCTGCGGCTACCGCGGCTACGGCAGCGGTGCGCTGGTCGAGGATTCTACCTATCGCCGGAACATTCAGGGCGCGATCAACGCGGGCCTGCGCGTCGGCGTTTACTTCTACAGCCAGGCCATCAACGAGGCCGAGGCCGTCGAGGAGGCCAGCATGGTGCTGAGCCTGGTCAGCGGCTACAGCCTGCCGCTGGGCGTCTACTACGACACCGAGAGTGTCGGCGGCGGGCGCGCCAATGCCCTGAGCGCCGCCGAGCGCACGGCCTGCGCCGTCGCCTTCTGCGAGACGATCCGCAGCGCGGGGTACAGCGCGGGCGTTTACTCCTATGCCAGCTGGTTCTATAACGCGCTGAACTTTGCAAACATCAGCAAGTACAACATCTGGATCGCCCAGTACCGCGATACGTTGAGCTTCAGCTACAAGCACAATATATGGCAGTACACAGGCTCCGGCAGCGTCAAGGGGATCTCGAAGCCGGTGGATATGAATATTGGGTAAAATAAAAGCACCTGCGTTTTCGGACGCAGGTGTTTTTTCGTTATGGAAGCCTTCTCCCTCGGGAGAAGGTGGCCGAGGCTCCGACCGAGGCCGGATGAGGGCAAAGCCCGCCATAGCGGCCAGTGAACGGGCTACAGCGGCAAGGTCTGCCCTCATCAGTCAGCGGACGGGGCCGCTGACAGCTTCCCCCCAAGGGGGAAGCCTTATTTGTTCGTGTAGCAGCTCATCTTCGCGCTGCTTCCGCCCCTGACCTGCCCATTGCCGTGCACAATATATTTATACGTACACAGCTCGGCCAGCCCCATGGGGCCGCGGGCGTGGAGCTTCTGGGTGCTGATGCCCATCTCGCAGCCAAGGCCGAACTCGCCGCCGTCGGTAAAGCGGGTGCTGGCGTTCACGTAGACCGCCGCGCTGTCCACGCAGGTCGTGAACCGCTGTGCCGCCGCGGCGTCCGCCGTGACGATGGCCTCGCTGTGGTGGGTCGAATGCTTCGCAATGTGGGCGATGGCCGCATCGACGTCATCCACAACGGCCACGCTCAGCTTATAATCCAGATACTCGGTGTCAAAGTCCTGCGGCGCGGCGGGCACACCGTCGATGATGGCCGCGGCGCGCGCGTCCAGATGCAGCTCCACCGGGGTGATGCCGGCAGCGGCGCGGGCATCGACAAGGCGGGCCTTCAGCATCGGCAAAAACTGCGCTGCCACATCCCTGTGGACCAGCAGCGCCTCCTCGGCGTTGCAGACGCTGGGGCGGCTCGTCTTGGCGTTTTCCACAATATCCACGGCCATCTCCAGATCGGCGGCCTTGTCCACGTAGACATGGCAGATGCCGGTGCCGGTCTGGATGCAGGGCACGGTTGCGTTCTCGACGCAGGCGCGGATCAGCCCGGCCCCGCCGCGGGGGATCAGCAGATCGACCAGCCCGTCCGCGGTCATCAGCTCGTTGGCGCTGGCGTGGGAGGTGTCCTCGATGAGGCTCACCGCGCACTCCGGCAGGCGCACCCTGCGCAGACCGGCGCGCAGGGCCTCCACGATGGCGTGGCAGCTGGCCCAGGCGTCGCGCCCGCAGCGCAGGATGCACGCACTGCCCGCCTTGATGGCCAGCGCGGCGGCGTCGCTCGTGACGTTGGGGCGGCTCTCATAGATGATGGCGATGACACCCATCGGCACGGCGGTTTTTTCGATCAAAAGGCCGTTCGGGCGCACAATTTTGCGCAGCACTGCGCCCACCGGGTCGGGCAGGGCCGCGACCTCGCGCATACCCTTGGCCATGTCGGTCAGGCGGCCCGGCGTCAGCGCCAGACGGTCCAGCATCACGTCGCTGACACGCCCGCGGGCGTTCTCGACGTCCTGCTTATTGGCGTCCAGAATTTTATCCTGCGCGGCGATGAGCGCAACGGCCATCGCCTCCAGCGCGGCGTTCTTCGTGTCGGCGTCGGCCAGCGCCAGCGGCAGCTTTGCGCCCTGCGCGGCCTGCAAAATTTCCTGCGTAGTCATGGGGTCAGACCTCCCTTATGCCTTGCGGCCCACGAACCGGGTGCCGACGGGCTTGCCCTCGACAATGTCGTACAGCACCTCGGCGTGGGCGCCGTTGGTAATGATCATGTCCACACCGGCCTCGGTGGCACGCTTGGCAGCGGTGACCTTCGTCAGCATGCCGCCGGTGCCCAGGGCCGAGCCCGCGCCGCCCGCCAGCATCTCAATTTCCGGCGTGATCTCCTCGACCACCGGGATGAGCTTTGCGTCCGGGTGGGTGTGCGGATCGGCGGTGTACAGACCGTCGATGTCGGACATCAGCACGACCAGATCGGCGTGGATGCACTTGGCCACCAGCGCGGCCAGCGTGTCGTTGTCGCCCAAAGAGTATTCCTCGCAGGCGACGGGGTCATTCTCATTGATGATGGGGATGGCGTGCAGCTGCAAAAGACGCTCCAGCGTGTTTTGCAGATTGTGCAGACGGTTTTCGTGGTCAAAATCCTCCCACGTCAGCAACATCTGGGCCACGGTATGGTTGTATTGGCCGAACAGCCGGTCATAGGTATACATCAGCTCGCACTGGCCCACCGCGGCGGCAGCCTGCTTGGTGACAAGGTCGCTGGGCTTTTCAATTTGCAGCTTGCCTGCACCGAGGCCCGTGGCCGCCGACGATACGACGATGAGCTGATGTCCGGCATTCTGGATATCGCTCCACACCCTGACCAGATCCTCGGTGTGGCGGATGTTGAGCAGCCCGCCGGGATGTGCCAGCGTGCTGGTGCCTACTTTAACGACGATACGCATAAAATTTCTCTTTCTATTCCTGTTTGGCAACCGCTTTGTAGGGGCGAGCATTGCTCGCCCGTCAGGCGTCTGCCGCGCGGGGTATTTTCCTGGAAAAGCACTTTTTTCCGTCAGGTCTGCGGGCGAGCAATCCTCGCCCCTACATTCTCGGAAGGGGTCACTTCTTTCCCAAATCCTTTGTCTTTTCAAACGCGGCCAGCACGGCGTCGGTCACGGCACCGCGGAAAGCGCGCTCCTCCAGCAGGCGCACGCCCTGAATGGTCGAGCCGCCGGGGCTGCAGACGGCGTCCTTCAATTCGCCCGGGTGCTTGCCGGTCTCCAGCACCATCCGCGCGCTGCCCAAAAGCATCTGGGCGGCGTACTCCTGCGCCTTGGCGCGGGGCAGACCTGCGGCTACACCGCCGTCGGCCAGTGCCTCGATGAACTGGTACGCCCAGGCCGGTCCGCAGCCGGACACCGCGCTTGCGGCGTCGATCAGGCTCTCCGGCACGGCGTCCAGACGGCCTGCAGGGGCCATGGCGGTGAGCCACTCGGCCATTTTTTCCGGCTCCACATCGTCAGAGCAGTACTGGATCATGCCGTCGCCCAGCGCCACGGGGGTGTTGGGCATCATGCGGATGATGGGATAGCCGCTGCCCGCCATCTGGCGGATCTGCTGCATCGACAGGCCCGCCGCCATCGTGACCAGCACAAAGGGGCGGCTCTCGGCGCGGGCCTCCAGCGTTGGGGTCAGCTCGTCGAGCATGTCGGCCATCATCTGGGGCTTTACGCCCAGAAAGATGAAGTTGCAGATGCCGGCGACCTCCTCATTCGTGCCGCAGGCGCAGCCGAGCTCGTCCGCCAGCGCCTGTGCCTTGGCAGGCGTGCGGTTGGCCAGCAGTACATCGCCGGACCCGGCGCCCTTGCAGACCGCGCGCGCCACAGCTCCGCCCATGTTGCCGCAGCCGATAAAACCGTATTTCATGGTAAACCCCCTATTTTATTCTTTATATTCAGTATTTATAGTAGTGCAAGGGAGAAGGTTTGTCAACGGGAAAACGGGCTTTCCCCGGGGGAAAGATACAGAAAGTCCATTGCATCTTTTTCTTGCCCTTATCCTGCAAACGCGGTATAATAAAATAGAATATTTGTAAAATTCCGTCCGCCGCTGCACGGCGGGCACCAGGATAGAGTTTGGAGGCAGTACCATGTCTGAATTTATTCCTCTTTCGGTTCCGAATTTCGGCGCGCGCGAGGCCGAGCTGGCCGGGCAGGCCATCACGTCGGGGTGGGTGTCCACCAGCGGCGGCAAGGTCACGGAGTTCGAGGAAGCGCTGGCCGCTTACGTGGGCATGCCCCGCGCCGTGGCCTGCAACGCCGGTACCAGCGCGCTGCATCTGGCCGCTATGGCCGCCGGCATCACCCGCGGGGATGAGGTCATCGTCCCGACGCTGACCTTCATCGCCGCGGTCAATCCGCTGACCCGCTATGTCGGCGCGGAGCCGATCTTCATCGGCTGCGACGACTCCCTGTGCATTGACCCTGACGCTGTCGAGGATTTCTGTGCGAACCGCTGCGAGCTGCGGGACGGCAGGCTGTACAACAAAGCCACCGGCGCACACATCAAGGCACTGGAGGTCGTGCATGTGTTCGGCAACATGGCCGACATGCCCCGCCTGATGGCGATAGCCAAGCGCTACGGCCTCATCGTCATTGAGGATGCCACCGAGGCACTCGGCACCCGCTGCACCGACGGCCCGTTTGCCGGTAAGTTTGCGGGCACCATCGGCGACATCGGCTGCTACAGCTTTAACGGCAACAAGATCATCACCACCGGCGCAGGCGGCATGGTCGTGTCCAACCACGCTGACTGGGCCGAGCACGCCAAGCATCTGTCCACCCAGGCCAAGACCGATCTGCTGCAATTTTTGCACGATGAGGTCGGCTACAACTACCGCATGACGAACGTGCAGGCATCCTTAGGGCTTGCCCAGCTCGAGCGGCTTGAGGGCTTCATCGCCCACAAAAAGGCGCTGTATGACCGCTATGTGGCCGCGCTGGACGGCGTGAAGGGGCTGCACATCCTGCCCTTCCGCGAGGGGGAGTGCCGCTCCAACCACTGGTTCTTCAGCCTGTATCTGAAGGATTCCGGGCTGGACCGCGACACTGTGATCGAGAAGCTGCAGGCGCAGCACATCCAGACCCGCCCGGTGTGGGCGCTCATCCATGAGCAGGCCGACTACCCCCGCAACGAGGCTTACGGTCTGGACAAGGCGCTGGACTACCGCAAGTACATTGTCAACCTGCCCTGCTCCACGAACCTGTCCTTTGAGGACTGTGACCGCGTGATCGAAGCGGTGCTGGGGCTGTAAAAGGCTTCCCCATCGAGGGGAAGCTGTCCGCGAAGCGGACTGATGAGGGCAAAGTCCACGCCGCAGCCCATTTCCGGGCGGCGGAGACACACTCGCCCCTCATCCGGCGCTTGCGCGCCACCTTCCCCCTCAGGGGAAGGCTTTAATAAACGTCAAAGGGGGACCACCCTTGATAAAAGTAGAAGAACTTTTTATTGCGCCCACCGCCACGGTGCTGGAAACGCTGCGCAAGCTGGACGAGACCGGCCAGCGCATCCTGTTCATTGCACCGGAGGGACATCTGAAGGCCGTCATCACCGACGGTGACATCCGCAAGTTTTTCCTGCGCGGCGGCACACCGGACCAGACCGTGGACCACGCGGCCAACTATCATCCGCTGAGCGTCTCGGTGTCCGAGCGCGGCAAGGCACGCAGCATTTTGCAGGAGCATTGCATCGACGCGCTGCCGGTACTGAACAAGCGCGGCATCATCACCGACATCATCTTTGCCCACGGCCTGGATTTGGACAACCGCAAGCAGGTCGATATTCCCGTTGTGATGATGGCGGGCGGGCTGGGCACGCGGCTGTACCCGTACACAAAAATTCTGCCCAAGCCGCTGATCCCCGTGGGCGAGCAGCCCATTGCCGAGCTGATCATGGACCGGTTCCGGGACTTCGGCTGCCACAATTTCACGATGATCGTGAACTACAAAAAGGGCATGATCAAGTCCTATTTCAATGAGCTGGAAAAGGACTATACCGTGGACTTTGCCGACGAGGAAGTGTTCATGGGCACCGGCGGCGGGCTCTGCCTGCTGAAAGGAAAAATCAAAGCACCGTTCTTTTTTACGAACTGTGACACGCTTTTGGATGTAGACTTCGGCGACATTTATGAGTACCATAAATCCCACGGCAACCTGGTCACGATGATCTGCGCGTTCAAGCACTACACCGTGCCCTACGGCGTGGTGGAGCTGGGCGAGAACGGCAGCATTGCCGCCATGCGCGAAAAGCCCGAGCTGGACTTTTTGACGAACACCGGCGTCTACGTGGTGGAGCCGCGCGTCGTGGAGGAAATGCGCGACGGCGAGAAGATCGGTTTCCCCGATGTGATCGAGCGCTACCGCCGGGCCGGGGAGAAGGTCGGCGTCTATCCCATCAGCGAGAGCAGCTGGATGGACATGGGCCAGCTGGAGGAGCTGGAGAAGATGAGAAGAAAGCTGGAGAATCAGCAGTAGAAAAGAGAGGAGTCAGGAGAGAGGAGAGAGCATCACCGTAAGGCCGAAGCCTTCCCGGTGCGTCATCTCCTATCTCCTCACTATAAAAACCGGAGGTTTTTACCTATGCCTGTAACGATCATAGCCGAGGCCGGGGTCAACCACAACGGCAGTTTGGAAATGGCCAAGGAGATGGCCCGCGTTGCTAAAGAATGCGGCGCGGACATTGTAAAATATCAGACCGCCGTGCCCGAGCTGGTGGTCAGCAAATTTGCCGAGAAGGCCGAGTACCAGAAGCAGACCACCGATGCCGCCGAGAGCCAGCTGGAGATGATCCGCAAGCTGCATTTCTCGTTTGAGGCGCATAAAGAATTAAAGGAATACTGCGATTCCATCGGCATCCAGTATTTAAGCGCGCCGTTTGACGTGCCGAGCGTGAAGTTTCTGGGCACGCTGGGTCTGCCGCTTTTAAAAATCCCCTCCGGCGAGATCACGAACCTGCCGTATCTCGAGGCCATGGCCGCGCAGAAAACGCCGGTGCTGCTCTCCACGGGCATGAGCACGCTGGACGAGATCACCGACGCGCTGGGCGTGCTGGATGACGGCGGCTGCCCCGAGGTGACGATTTTGCACTGCAACACGCAGTACCCGACGCCCTACGAGGACGCGAACCTGACCGCCATGATCGAGCTGTACGACCAGTTTGGTCTGCCGGTAGGGCTGTCCGACCACACGCCCGGCTGGGAATGCGACGTAGCCGCGACGGTTTTGGGCGCGCAGGTCATTGAAAAGCACTTTACGCTGGACAAATCCCTGCCCGGCCCCGACCAGAAGGCCAGCCTGGACCCCGCCGAGTTTGCGGCGATGGTGCTGGCCGTGCGCCACGCAGAAGCCGCCCTCGGCGACGGCCACAAGCACCTGACCGCCAGCGAAGCCCCCAACAAGGCCATTGCCCGCAAGAGCATTGTGGCCGCGCGGCCCATCAAGGCAGGCGAAGTGTTCACCGCCGAAAACTTGCTGACCAAGCGCCCCGGCGATGGTATTTCCCCCATGCTGTGGTACACCGTCCTTGGCCAGACCGCCAAGCGTGACTTTGCCGAAGACGAAAAGATCGAGCTGTGATTTTTACGGGGGTTCTCCGGCCTTTTTGCAAAAAGGCCTCGGCGAAAAACTCTGAATAGAAATAACAGAATTGGGACTTCATCGTAATATCCGTGGGATGGCTCCCTCTTAGCCGCTTTGATGCATTTTAAGCGGCAATATTGGGCAGGGTTTATTCCGTGATTTTTTATGCACGCAATAAGGAACCCCCCTCAGGCCGCATCGCGTCCAGCTCCCCTCCAGGGGAACCAATACAAAGTTAAGGCAACACCGCACAATTCCCGCCTGACGCTTAAGCACCGCTCCGGCGGCTGCGGCACGGCATCTGCGTTGCCAAAATGCTCGATAATACACAAAGTATTATCTGCGCTTTTGGCTTAGCATCTGCCGCACCTCGCTCGCCGTATCGGCACTTAGAATTATGCGGTATTGCCTTAACTCCTCCCTCCTAACTTCTAACTATTATGAAAAACATCACCATCATCACCTCCACCCGTGCGGAATATGGGCTGCTGCGGCCGGTTATCCAAAAGGTTGCGGCGGCACAGGACCTGCAATTACAGCTGGTTGTTACCGGGGCACATTTCTGTGCCCGGTTTGGCAATACGGTGCAGGAAATTGAGGCTGACGGCCTGCCCATTGCGGCCCGCCTGCCGATTTTTGAAGAAGAGAACCCCAACGAACCGGTGGCCCTTACCATTGCACGCACCATCACGGTATTTGACGGCTATTTTGCCGCCCACCGCCCGGATGCGGTGCTGCTTCTGGGCGACCGCTTTGAAATTTTTGCGGTGGCTACAGCGGCTGCGGCACGGCATATCCCCATTGCGCATATTTCCGGCGGGGATGTAACCCTTGGCGCGGCGGATGAATACTACCGCCACTGCATCACCAAAATGGCGGCGCTGCACTTTCCTAGCTGTGCCGAAAGCGCGGCCCGGCTGGTGCGCATGGGCGAAGCCCCCGAAACCGTGTTCTGCGTGGGCGGCCTGGGCGATGAAAACATCCGCACCCTGCCCAAAATGACGCGGCAGGAATTGTGCGCTTCCACCGGCTTTGACCTGATGCAGCCTTTTGCCATCGTGACCTACCACCCCGAAACTTCCGCCGCGGCGGGCGATCCTGCCGCGCAGGCGGATGCCCTGTGCGCCGCAATGGAAGCGGTTCCCGGCGTGTTCTGGCTGATCACCGGTTCCAACGCGGATGCCGGCGGCGCTGTGTGCACCGCCAAAATGCAGGCGTTTGCCGCCGCCCACCCGCAGCGTGCCGGGTTCATCAACAGCCTGGGGCTCAAGCGGTATCTTTCCGCCATGCAGTGCGCTGTGCTGGTGGTGGGCAATTCCAGTTCCGGCGTGGTGGAAACGCCCACGTTCGGTGTGCCGACCGTCAACATCGGCAGCCGCCAGGCCGGGCGCATCATCTGCCAGAACGTGCTGTGCTGTGCTGCCGCTGCCCCCGCAATCGAGGCCGCCCTGTGCCGTGCCCTGACCCCGGAATTTTCCGCCGTGGCCCACGCCGCACAAAGCCCCTATAACGGCGGCGATACCAGCGGCAAGATCTGCCGGGTTCTGGCCCAATTTGACTTTGCCAAACCCAAAACGTTTTATGACGGCCCCGTGCCGGAATTTAACCCCAAAAGGAGCATCTCCCTATGAAAATTCTGATCGTTGGTCTGGGCAGCATGGGCAAGCGCCGTGCCCGCCTGACCAAAGGCATTGATTCCAGCATCCGCATTGCGGGTGTCGATACGGCGGAATCCCGCCGGGCGGAAGCCACCGACCTTGGCCTGATCGACGCCGCTTACCCCAGCATCGCTGAAGCCGTTGCCGCCGAAGCCCCGGACGCCGCCCTTGTTTGCACCGCTCCCCTGACCCACGCGGCCATTATCAGCGAGCTGCTGGACAACAGCCTGCCGGTATTTACCGAGCTGAATCTGGTTGCTGACGGCTATGAGGAAAACATGGCAAAAGCGAAAGAAAAGGGCGTGCTGCTGTTTCTTTCTTCCACCATGCTTTACCGGCGCGAAACTCAGTACATCAAGCAGCAGGTGGCTGCATTCGGCAAGCCGGTGCATTATATTTACCATATTGGCCAGTACCTGCCGGATTGGCACCCGTGGGAAAACTACAAAAACTTTTTTGTGGGCAACGCCCGCACCGGCGGCGTGCGCGAGATTTTTGGCATTGACCTGCCCTGGCTGCTGGATGCCTTTGGCGATGTGACCCATGTGACCGTGCAGGAGGACAGCATCAGCGACCTTGGGCTGCCCTATCCTGATTGCGTTACCCTGCTGCTGCGCCATGCTTCCGGCGCGCAGGGTGTGCTGGCAGCAGATGTGGTAAGCCCCAAGGCGGTGCGCAACTTTGAATGCTTTGGCGATGGTCTGCACCTGTTCTGGGAGGGCAACCCCAAAGCGCTGTATGAGTTCAAGAACGGTGACAAACAGTTTGTGGACACCTACACCAGCTTTGAGCATGACAACCGCTACAGCGACAACATTGTAGAGAACGCCTATGTGGATGAGCTGACCAACTTTTTTGCCTGCCTGCGCGGCGAAGAAACGTCCCGCTGGAGCTTTGAAAAAGATTTGGCCGCCATCCGCATTATGGATAAAACCTGAAAATCAGTTAGGAGGTAGGAGGTAGAAGTTAGGGCAACACCGCACAATTCCCGCCTTACGGCTTAAGCACCGCTTCGGC
>OLRV01002943.1_pt1 | contig 12480 bp, 14 predicted proteins | sample 1672421 | NCBI WGS metagenome assembly OLRV01 (sample SAMEA3136684, study PRJEB25190) | human gut metagenome | biome: human gut; feature: human-associated habitat; material: faeces | place: Austria | collected 2013
CAGGACGTCAAGAGTGTCACCATCAGCGGTGCGCAGACCTGGCACGACTTCCCGGCAAATACATTCACTACCGATGACATTGAGTGGCAGGTTGAGGTGACGGCCAACACCGGCGCTGCAGGCACCAGCGAGTGGATACATGTCAACACCCAGGACGCGCTGAGCACGCCTGTGTGTGTCTCCCCTGTGGGCGCTATTGTGGAAGATACTCAGGGCGTCACCTTCGTGTGGCGGCATGAGATATCCACCGGCACGGCGCAGACCGCCTACGAGCTGCAGACCAGCTCCAACATGGGCGGACAGTACACCACACTCAGCACCGCAGAGACCGACGCCTCCAGCTTCGCAACACCCGCCGGGCAGTTTGCACAGGGTACGCTCATGTGGCGGGTGCGCACCAAAAACGGCGATGGTGTGTGGGGTTCCTACAGCGCCGCAGCGACCATCATCATCCGCCGGGCTCCGGTCGTGCCGGTCATTGTATACACGGATACAAAACCGCGCCCCACCATCCGCTGGCAGTCTGCGGACCAGCAGGGCGTGCGCATCCAGATCGGGGACTATGATACAGGCTGGATGTATAGCACGGCCAAGGAGTTCCGCATGCCGTATTTCCTGCAGGATGGGACATATCCTGTGCAGCTGGCGATAAAGACAGTGTTCGGCGTGGAATCCGCTCCGGCCGTTGGCTCCATTACCGTTCTGAACGTTCCCGGACCAACTGTTGAAGCCGCTTTCAATGCCCGTTTAAACGCCATTGAAATATCCTGGGAAACGGACGCCGCATACGCCGAATACTTCATACTGCGTGACGGTGTCCCCATTGCGCGCTCAGCGGGCAGCGGGATCACAGACCGTCTGTGTACCGGAAAGCATGTGTATACTGTGCGCGGCGTCACGCCGGAGGGATACTACGGCGACAGCGCGCCCGTCCACGCATTCCTGGCGATTGAAAACGCCGTGATCGGGTCCGTTGAGGATGGCGCGCCCTGGCTGAAGCTGCGGCTGCGGGCCGGTGAGAGGCCCGCACATGACGGAAGCTACAGCGCACAGGTGGACTACGTACACTACTACGGCCGTACAAAACCCGAGCCATATACTTGTGGCATGCAAGACGCCAGCCACGACTTCGCTTTCACGCTCCGGGACGCCGCACAGATGGATGCCCTGCGCGGCCTGCTGGGTTCTGCCGTAGTTTACAAAGACTGCTGGGGCGATGTTGTGATCGGGGTGCTTGGGAACATCCAAGCGGCCCATGGCCGCGCGCGGGATGTACAGTTCACCATCGTCGAGACGGATCACAGGCAGGAGATCAGCTATGAGTAATGTATCGGTGGAATACCTTGTGCTGCGGGATAACGTGGAGTATTCACGGCTTACCGCATTCAAAGGCGGCGGTGCGGCCATTTCGGTGACGGCGGACGCCGCCGTAAAATGGGCGCTCAGCGGGAAGTTTGCACAAAACCGTGCCGTCAACTACCTCACGGACGTGATCCAGCCGGTGCTCACCATCGACGGCGTGCGCCAGCCGCTCGGCAAGTATATCCCTACCGATGCATACACGGAACACGACGGCATGCGGCCAGTGGTGAGCCTTACAGCCTATGACCTGACCTATCTTGCCATGTCCTCGAAGATAGAGACGCGGCTGCATCTGGCAAAGGGTACGCTGTACACGGCAGCCATCCAGGCACTGCTGGTCGAATCCGGCATCACGGATTTTTTCGTGGAGGCAAACACCGCCACGCTGCAGGCGGACCGGGAGGACTGGGAGCCGGGCACAGACCGTCTCACGATCATCAACGCCCTGGCGGCGGAGATCAACTACAACAGCATCTGGATGGACGGCGGCGGCACAGTACACTGCAGTGCGTTCCGCATGCCGTCCGCGGATGCGATATCCGTGACGTACCGGGATGGAGAGTATTCCATCCAATACCCTGAGTGGACGCAGGCGGTGGATCTGTTCGACCATCCAAACGTCTTTATTGCGGAAGTGGATAACCCGGATCTGGGGACGTCCATGCGGGCCGTATCGGTCAACGACAGGCCGGACAGCGTTTTCTCCATCGTGAACCTGGGACGGCGGGTCGTGTCCTATGAGAAGCTGGACAACATTGCATCTCAGGCGGAGCTGCAGGCGTATGCGGACAACAAGCGGTTTAAAAGCCTGCAGTCCACGGAGACCCGTACGTTTTACACCGGCCCCAGCGGGCGGCACGCTGTTTTTGACCTGGTGGAGCTGGTGCGGGATGGCGAGAGCACGCTGTACGAAGAGACAGGCTGGCGTTTAGAGCTGGAACAGCCGTACAAAATGACCCATACGGGAAAGAGAGTGGTGTATCTATGATCCTGGAGACGTATCAGGAGCAGCAGGCCATCGTGCAGCCGGACCCGCCCGGCCAGTCCTTCGCCACGGTGGGTACTGTATACGAGGACGGCATCGCGCTCATCTTCAACGGGGCGGAAGCAGAAAGCCTGAAGCATTACAAGTGCAACGCGGCTGTGCGGTTCACCGCCGGGCAGCGTGTGCGGATCATTGAGGACAGCGGCACCTATGTAGTGGAATACCCGGTGGGCGCGCCTGCGCAGAGCATCTATGCGGACAGCGCCGCCCGTGCTGCCTATGCATCCGAGGCCGGACACGCGGAGACCGCTGGCAAGGCTGTGACGGCCACAAAGGCAGACACTGCCGCCAGCGCGGGCTCCGCGGATACCGCGAAAAGCGCTGAGACCGCTGAGACGGCGAAGACAGCAAAGAGTGCGGAAACTGCGGTTGAAGCGGAGACCGCAGCCATGGCTGAATCTGCTGCAAAAGCAGACTTTGCCACACGATCAGGCCAGGTGGACAATCTCGCCGGAAACTATGCGGATATTGTGTTCTCCTACAGCACCCAGGGGACTTTGCTTGTCCGGACTACAAAGGACAGCCGATGGACCAAGCTCACAGGCTCCGTTGTCTGATCAAATTGTTGGAGGTTCTTATGGCTATTTCAATTGGGTTCAAAGACAAATATGTGTACTTCGGGCCGGAGGCCGGCCTGCATACCCAGGGCGAAGCACGCGCGGAGGTCTACGACGTTACCGGCCCGCGCTATCACGACGGGCACGACCTGTCCGCGATGACCTGGTATGTGCGCGCTTCCCATCCGGACTACATGACGATCATTAACAAGCAGCTGAGGGTTTCCGTAGATCCCGACAATGAGGGACAGATTATTATTACCTGGCCTGTGGATGCGGATTTCACCGCGTATTCAGGACAGTTGGATGTGCAGTTTGTGGCCCGGTCCTCCACGGGTGAAGAGATCATCAAACTGCAGTCCAACGGTTTGCAGTTTGCCGCCAGCGTCGAGGGTACGGTGATCCCACCCAGGAACATGTTTGAGGCGGCAGTGGAACAGATCGGGCAGCTGGCGGATGAAGCTGCCAATGCGGCTGCACAAAGTAAGCTGGATGCAGGGCGGGCCGAAGATGCACAGGAGGCCGCTGCACAGAGCGCACAGCAGGCGCAGCAGGCACAGCAGGCGGTGGCTGGAGATGTGGAACAGGCTGCTGTACTGGTGGAGCAGATCGAGGGCGATGCCGAAGCGGCAGCTGCAAGTGCGGCGGCCGCAAAGACTTCCGAAACAAATGCTGCCGCCAGCAAAACTGCGGCCGCGAACAGCGCTTCCGCTGCCGCCACGTCGGAAACGAACGCGGCCTCCAGCGAGTCCGCTGCTGCGGCCAGCGCCTCTGCGGCAAAGACCTCCGAGACCAACGCTGCCGCCAGCAAGACCGCTGCGGCGAACAGCGCTTCAGCGGCGAAAACCTCCGAGACCAATGCCGCCGCCAGCAAAACCGCCGCTGAGGGCAGCGCTTCGTCTGCCGCACAGTCTGAAGCTGCTGCTGAAGCCGCCGCGCAGCGGGCGGAAGATGCAGCCGAAAAAATCGACATGTCTAATTATCTTCTGAAAACCGGGGACGGCAAGGATGTCACTGTCACCTTTTCCCCATCTTCTGATGCGGATTTTTCTGCGCCTGTCTCCGGCTCAAAGCTCTCTGCTGTTATGGTCATGCTGAGCAAATGGCGTAACTTCATTTCCCGTGCCCTCACTCCTACGGGGGCGATTCTCTCTTATGCCGGGAACTCCGCTCCCGTCGGCTTCCTTCTTTGTGATGGACGTGCTGTGTCCCGCACGACATATGCGGCACTTTTCGCAGTCATTGGGACTACTTTTGGTTCCGGCGACGGTTCCTCTACCTTCAATCTGCCAGACATGCGCGGCCGGGTCGCTGTGGGGGTAGATTCCGATGCTAATTTAGGCACGATCGCGGGTGTTCAAACAGTCAGCCTGACAGCCGCGCAAAACGGGCCTCACAACCACACGACTTTAATTGATTATAAAAACTTAATGGGTACTCCAGAAGGCAGCAATAGCTTCCAAGCGCGCCAAGAGCCTGCCGGGGCCGTTACCACAGGTCCTTCGGGGAACGGTGCAGCTCACGAAAATCGTCAGCCAAGCCTATACCTTAACTATATAGTGAAGGTGTAGCGATGGCTGCATCAGTGACATAGCCTGCCCTCCGCCTATATTTAATGAAAAATGGCCGACAGAACTAGCCCCGGCATCGCTTACCAGATCGCCACCGCCACGATATTTCCCATTATTTGTGATTGCTGGCTTGAATATTCCATTTACCGTCTGGATATTCGTCCCCGTGTTTGAACTGTGCATAACAATGCTCCCGCTCAATACAGGCAATTCCGCATTCGTGAGAGCGTGGTTTTTTGCACCAGACTTCACACCTAAATTAGCATCGGAAGCTTGTGTTCCAAAAATAATACAAAACATGTATTAAATGATACCCTCCTAAAAAAAGGAGGGTATCATTATGCGTAAAAAATTGCAAACATACCAAGGGGTTATTGCTTATAAAGCGGATAAAACACCTGTTAAACGGGTGTTTTACGGGCGGTCAAAGGCCGAAGCCAAGGCAAAATATTTTGCATATATCGCTGAACATGGGCAGGCTGAAAAATGTTCCGACCTGTACACGGTGTCGGGCTGGGCCGCGCAGTGGCTGCTTCTGTACAAGCGGCCCTACATCACAGATCCGGCATATAGCACCACATATGAACTGCCAATTCGGCGGCATATCCTTCCAGCACTTGGACACATGCTTCTGGTGGATGTGACGCCAGCGGATATCCTGCGGTTCTATCAACAGGCATCCAGTCTCTCTCCCAGCATGTGCGGGAAGATCCGCATGTGTGTCAATGGGATTTTTCGCAGCGCATGCAGTAATGGGCTATGTACCAGCAACCCCGCCGACGGATGTAAGCTGGAAAGCATGGCTCTGCCTCAGATAAAGGAGGTCTACAATGACAGACAAATCGAGATCGCCTCCCGCTGGTTTTTGAGCCGTATGCCGGAGGTCGTATTACTATTGGAAACCGGCATGCGCCGTGGAGAGCTGGTGGGGCTGCATCCCGAGGACATTGACCGACGACGCAGGCTTTACCGAGTGCAGCGCAGTATCGCATGGGTATCGGGCAAGCCGGTGGAGCGCTCTCCCAAGTGCGGAAGCTATCGCGTCTGCCCTCTTTCCGACCGGGCATTGCAAGCCATAGATGCTCTCCAGCGACGCTACGCGGGAAAGTATCTCATTTCCGGTGATACCGCCCTAAGACCCGATACATGGAGCCGAAGGCTCAAGGCGGAAATGGCAAGACTTGCACAAGCGCACCCCGGCATGCCGGAGCTTACCGCACATGAACTACGCCACACCTATGGAACCTACCTGCGCCGGCATGACGCTGACATCTATTCAATAAGTAAAATATTAGGACACAAGGACATCTCCGTCACGGCGCGCATCTACGTCCACAATGAGATTGCAGAGCTGCGTAAGGCTGTACGGTGGTGTAATCGTCGTGACCTGATTCAGGAGGATATAGACCATGAGTTTGATCAGACTGGCAAACGGCCATAAATACGAAATCGAGCAGCCCAACGAGGGCGAAGGCATGTTGCGTAATCGTAAGCGTAGTACCGTACAAATCACATTCCGCGCAGGTGCAGAGCAGTTTGACGCTATCCGGGCAGATATCATACCCGAAAACCTTGAATCTTTCCGCATCTACTATCCGGACAACGAGACGGCTGATGAGCCGGATGAGCAGCTGGCCGGAGTTGCGCATAAGGATTTTTCCGCATACGCCCTTGTGGGCGATTGGGAGGATAAAGAGGTTGAGGTGCAGAAAGAAACCAGCAAAACACCGGCTGTTTATGGCCGTCAGCTTTCTGTCACACTGGGCGAACGGCTGGCCAGCGATACGTAACCACAGCACCCCCAACGGGGTGCTTTTTTTACTCTGGAGGTATACCATGGCGATTTTTAAGGGCCGCGTGCGGGTGCGGTACGGGTACAGCCGGTGGGGCTATACCCGGAACAACGGCAAGGGCTGGCACGGCGGCAGCGATGAGGAGGGGCTGGACAGCTCTACTATCCTGATGCCTGATTACAAGGGCAAAACTATTTCCGGACGGGTCATTACAGCCCGCAAAGTGGACAAGTCCACAGGCAATAAAACATGGGAATGGGGCTGGTATGTGTGCGTGGAGCTGGATGCGGGCCAGACGCCAGACGTGGTGAACTACCTGTATTTCTGCCACAATGCGCGGAACCTGGTTTCCGTGGGCCAGCGGGTGAAAAGCGGTGATGCGCTGGCGGTGATGGGCAACACGGGCAACGCGGCGCTGGCAAGCCCGCCCTTTGCACACTGCCATTTTGAGGTGCGTGCCACGACCACCGGGGCAGGGCTTGATCCTACGGCATACACCGGGCACCCCAATGCTGTGGGCACATATGGTGCAGCAATCAACGGGACGGAGGATGAGAATATGAAATTTTTGAAGGTACTTTCGGAAAAGTGTGAGGTGTTCTCGGTCGCGGATGTGACCGCTGTCGATATGGAATACAACGGTGGCCGCCTGAAGGTGGGAGAGCAGTACCCCATACAGGCGGAGGTGGGCAGCGACGGCACTTATACCTGGGTGCGCATCCAAGCCGGCGCGGCAAAGCGCTATGCCGTGGTGCTCCCCGACCGCAGCGAAATCGTGAGCCTTTCCGCTGGGGATGCTATCACGGCATGTATGGCGCAGGCTGGCGGTGGCGATACATCCGGGTTTGAAGCGCAGATTGCGCAGCTTACAAAAGAGCGTGACGCGGCCACACAGCGCGCGGATGCTGCGGACAAAAAACTGTCTGATATTAAGGTGTATGTTGCGGGCGTCTAGCGTCAGCTATATCCTGTCATTTCTATGTATGCTTTTTCATTAAGGAGGATGTTTTTATGCAGGCTTTTCTTCTCATTCTATCGCTTGCGGTCATCGTCGAGGCTCTGGTGCAATATGCGAAGACCGTCATTAAAATGCTTGAGAACAAACAGTACAAAACCTTCGGCACGCAGCTGGCTGCTATCTTCATTGCAGTCTTTATTTGCTTCGCCGCTGGGGCTGATATCTTTGCTCTTATGGGTATTTCTTTCTCAGTTCACTGGCTGGGCACGCTGCTCACGGGGATCGTCATTTCCCGCGGTTCAAACTATGCAAGCGACCTCATCAAAAGGCTCCAAAACCCGGACATCGGGGAGATTGTTCTGGAGGACGTGATCGGTGTCGCGGATGCGGGCGGCAAAGCTGAGATGCACACCAGCGGCGTGCCTCCTAATGCGTGACAGAGGTACAAATAACAATGTAGTGATTCATCTGATCGCCTACAACTATATAAGGTGGATTGCTATATGAATAGTCCAATCGGTTGGATCGGCGGCAAACGCGCCCTGCGGAAAGAGATCATTGCACTCTTCCCGCAGGACGGTGTTGGCCGCTATATCGAAGTGTTTTTCGGCGCTGGATGGGTGTTTTTCGGCAGAGAGAAACAGCCCGGACAGCTCGAAGTGATTAATGACAGAGATGGTCAGATTGTCAATTTATTCCGTTGCATCAAGTATCACAGAGCTGCCCTCCAGGAAGAACTGGAGTGGCTTGTTTCCGCGCGTGAGATATTCTTCGCTGCCATGGCTCAACTGCATACCGATGGCCTCACAGATATTCAGCGTGCGGCACGCTTTTTCTACGTGCTCAAAAATTCGTTTGGAAATAACAAAAAAACCTTTGCAACTTCGGGCAATGGAATCGGATGTTCCGTTGACTATCTGGAGCAAGTTCAGCTCCGGCTGAGAGGCGTCAAAATTGAAAACCGTGATTTTGAACCCATTTTGAAGACCTATGATCGGCCGGATGCCTTGTTCTATCTGGACCCTCCATATCTTGGAACTGAGAAAAACTACGAAGGTACGTTCGGATGGAAAGACCACTTGCGGCTGGCCGCAAATCTTAAAGAGCTTAAGGGCCGGTTTGTATTGTCGTACAACGACGATCCTCGCATTCGGGAGTTATATTGTGACTGGTGTGATATAAAAGCCACTGCACGAAGGGAAACACTGTCCGGCGCTGGGAAAAATCAAAGTTCATTCAAGGAAATAATCGTCCTCAATTATTAACATCATCATCTGATTGCCCCAAGAAAGGGTGATGATGTGTGATACATGTTGGTGATATTACGAAACTTCATGGCGAAGATATAGAACCAGTCGATGTAATTACGTTCGGCAGCCCATGCCAGGATTTATCTACTGCCGGCCAGAGGGCGGGCTTATACGGTGAAAAGAGCAGCCTGTTTTTAGACGCAGTTCGCGTTATTTCAGAGATGAGGAGGGCCACAAATGGAAGATATCCACGCTACGCAATTTGGGAAAATGTACCGGGAGCCTTCAGCTCCAACGCAGGCTCCGACTTCCGTGATGTCCTGGAGCAACTCGCGCAAATTAAAGTCCCCGACGCCTCTGTTCCTCGACCTCCGAGAAATAAATGGCCAACTGCCGGATGCATTCTGGGAACAGGGTGGTCTCTTGCTTGGCGAGTATGCGATGCACAGTTTTGGGGAGTCCCCCAAAGACGCCGTCGAATCGCACTTATCGCGGATTTTGCAGGACGATCCGCCCCGCAAATACTATTTGAGCAAAACCGCCTGCCTGGGTATTCTGCGTCGAGCGGAGGCCAGAGGCAAGGAACTGCCGCCTCAGCTCCGGGATGCTCTGATCCTCCAGGCGGGACTGGCCCCATCGGATTCGACGGATACAACGGAGACCTGACAGGAGAAAAGGCAGCCACTCTCGGTGTTAATTGTGGTATGTCCACTGGACGAAACGGTGTGCTCACCGCCTTTGCCGCCAATCAGCGGGACGAGGTGCGGGATCTTCATGATGTAGCCGCGGCGCTGACCGCCCAGCCAGGGATGAAACAGCAGACCTTTGTGGCCGGAATCACGGCCAAAGGCAACGGTGATTGCTTCCTTTCCGAGGAGCGGCACACAGCACTAAGCGGAGGCGGCGGTATGCCCGGACAAGGGTATCCCGCCATTTTTACAGCTGCTTTTTCTGCTGGAGCTGGTGCTTCTGCGGGCAGTATTGGCTATGGAGAGGAAGTCTCGCCTACCTTGAAAGGAACCGCCAGCGGGAACTGTATGCCATCCATCCTGTGCCTTAATGACCAGGGCGGAAGCGCCATTGCCTGCAGCGAAAATGTTGCCGGAACACTTCGGGCACAGGAGCATGGCCACCAGCCACTTGTATTCGAGAACCACGGGATCGATGCCCGCTACACCGGCCCACATTCTGTGGCGCCCACAATGTCAGCCCGTTACGGTACGGGTGGGAACAATGTCCCGCTGGTCGCAGAACCGGACACGATATTCTGTATCACCGGAAATGCCATTGACCGGCAGCCTATGAACGGCGGGAACGGGATTGGGTATCAACAGGGCATCGCCTATACTCTCACCGCCACCGATCACCATGCCGTGTTCAGCCGCCAGCGTGTGGATGTGTTCAAAAGCAACGAGGTGGTCAGCACTCAGAGCGCTCGTCAGCACAAAGACGCAACAGATTTGGTCGTGGATATGGACGAGCCAGATAACAGCGCCTCCGCTCCAAGAGGTGCCTCGGTTCTTCTGATCCGCCGTCTGACCCCGCTGGAATGCGAGCGCCTGCAGGGATTTCCGGATGGTTGGACTGATATCGAGGGTGCTTCCGACTCCGCCCGCTATAAAGCACTGGGCAACAGTGTAGCGATTCCTTGCGTCGACTATGTTTTGCAAGGAATCGCATGGGCGACCACAGCACAGATAGCTTGAATGATTATGAATAGGAGATGCGATCATGGAACCGATGAAAAACCTCTGCGGCTTGATTCCCGAGTCGCTTCACAAGCGGCTGATGGAGGGCAAAAGTCCTGAAATGACAAACGGTGAGTATCTCACTAAGATACTCACTACCTATCTGGACCAGCCAGCCACAGCAAAGCAGGAACAGCGCACCCTGGCCGTTCAGATCTCAGATGACATGTTTCAGCGGCTGAAGTCCTACCTGGATGCTCATGCGCCCCTCACCCAAAAGGCACTGGTTCAGAGCCTTTTGAATCAGGCACTGGATCAGTGGGAACATGGCGAGGAACCGCTCCAGAGTGCGGTCCTTCAGGACAACAAGAAAGAACGGACGCTGGCCATTGCTATGCCCGAATCTCTTTTCCACCGCGTTGAGCAGTATGTGGAGGCGCATAATGGCGTATCCAAACGAGTCTTCGTTGTGGGGTTGGTGGCACAGGAACTCCAATCTTGGTTGATGGAACAAAGCCCAGACGAAGTACAAGATCAGGAATTCGGCCCCGATCAGGATGAACAGGGGTTTGGAATGAGCATGACGATGTGAGGTGAAACATGTACATTTATCCCGATAATCTGAAATCCAAAGCCGTACTGTGGCTGTGGGAACTGCGGGACATCGCTATCATTGGCGTGGGCGCCCTGATCTCTGTGTTTGCCATGGCCCAACTTGGCTTCCTGCCCCCAGTGGTAATCACTGCGGCCTATGCCTTCCTCTCGATTCGGCTGGAGGATACCAGTATCTTGGACTTCCTGCGCTATGCAATCCGATATTTCCTCCTGGGCCAGCAGACCTATGCCTGGGGGCTGTGTAATCCATCAACGGATAGGAGTGATAGAAAATGAGCAGAAAAAAAGAAGCAACGGCCAAACAGACTACCCGGCAGCTCATCGGGATCGACGAGATCACCGACAGCGGCCTAAAGACCAGTCATGGGAGGCTGATTTTCTTTGCCATCAAGCCCACCAACCTCTCGGTCCAGCCCCCGGAGGCTGTGAGCAATCGCATCTATGCCCTCATGACCGTCCTCAAGGGGCAGGCTGAGATCGAGATGTTGGCCCTCAACTCCAAGGAGAGCTTTGAGGACAACAAGAGGCACTATCGCCAGCGGGCTGCCGAGGAGGACCTGCCGGTCATCAGCCGGCTGCTGGAGGCGGACGCTAAATCACTGGACCGTCTACAGATCCAGATGGCGACCGCCCGTGAGTTCTTCATACTGGTCCGGTTGCGTGAGGAAACAGGGATGGAGCTGCACACCCACCTCTCCCGCATCCAGAAAAGCCTCGAGGATCAGGGCTTCAAGGCAAGCCTCGCCAGCGGCGAGGATCTCAAGCGCATGCTGGGCGTGTATTTTGAGCAGAATGCCACCACGGAAAAATATGAGGATTACGACGGGGAACGCTGGATCATTCTGAATGACTGACCCGTGCCCCACAATTTAATTGATATGGCCGTCAGGAGAACTTCCGGGCCATATCAGGAAGAAACAGTGCGATAAAAGATCTCCTGCCGGCCTGGACAGGAGGTTTTTTCATTGCCGAAAAACAGAACAAAGAACTCTCCCCGGCCTGTGGTGGAGGAACCATATATCAAGGATTTCCTCGACATGGTCGCCCCCTCGGTCATCGACTTCAAGGTGGACCACTACCTGTGCGGCAACACCTGCCGCTGTGTATGGGCGCTGCGGGAGTACCCCACTTCTACCGATGAGCAGGCCATCCTGCGGCATCTGGGCGAGATGGACGGGGTCACCATCCGCATCTACACCCGGCAGGTCACCCCCAGTGAGGAGCGCCGGATCATCCACAACGCCGCCAACAAGCACCGAATGTCCCGCTCCAGCACCGAGGATCTCCAGCAGACTGTCACTGCCGAGGCCAACCTGCAGGATGTGGTTACCCTGGTCTCCTCCATGCACCGCAACCGGGAGCCGCTCCTCCACTGTGCGGTGTTCCTGGAGCTGACCGCCCCGGACTACGACGCCCTCAAGCTGCTCCAGACCGATGTGCTCACCGAACTGGTTCGCTCCAAGCTCAATGTGGACCGGCTTATGCTCCGTCAGCAGGAGGGCTTTGTTTCTGTTATGCCAGCCGGCCGCAACGCCTTCGGCGCCCAATTTGAACGGGTCCTTCCGGCCAGCTCGGTGGCCAACCTGTATCCCTTCAATTATTCTGGCAAGACCGATCCTCACGGATTCTACATCGGCAAGG
>OLRV01002945.1_pt1 | contig 12467 bp, 12 predicted proteins | sample 1672421 | NCBI WGS metagenome assembly OLRV01 (sample SAMEA3136684, study PRJEB25190) | human gut metagenome | biome: human gut; feature: human-associated habitat; material: faeces | place: Austria | collected 2013
AGGATCTGTGATTCCCCTGCTCCGTGAAGCTGCAAAAAACGATCTCGATCCAGTATATCTTCCTCGCCATAAAAAAAATTTTTCAATGAGCCGTTTGTCTGCTTCATAAAAGAGTCGAATGTATATCCTGTACTATGTAACAGCAGATTGCTCACAGATAAAACAGACAGGTTTTGGTCATAATATCCTGACATTATACCTACCCCGCCATTATTTTCCAGTGTTTTCTGTACGGCCTGTGACATGGCCTGTGTCTGCCCCGTTACAGTCTCACCTAAGGAATATATTTTGTCTTCATAATTTTTCATTTTATAAAAATCCTCTCTCCGTCTTATGCCTTCTTCATCCTGCTTTTATCTGTATACAGAAAACCTGTCCCTGCCAGTTTTGTTACCCATTTTTGCATACAAAAAGGACACTTGCCAAAATCTGCCAGTGTCCCTACTATATTTCTCTAAAATCACACATCTATATAGTATAAAAGGTATCGGAATCTCTTCTGTTCAAACATCTTTTCCATATATTATGATGATATGGAAACAGTGGCAACCGGCTGACCTGGTCAAACTTTCTGACTTTAGCCCCTTCTGGCTTTGCGTCCCTGCCTTTCAGCAGGTTTGCCTTTAAATAATTTCTATTTTTATCAAAAACAAAATACCATAAAGTTTTTCATACGTCAATATTGCTGGATAGAAAATCTGTGTATTTTGCGTATGCCAGCCTGCATTGTCAGTTATCGATCGGCTCGCCAAACCACTCACCATAAAATTATTTATTACAATTTCACTGGCTGCAAGATGTGGAACCTTTTCAGATGGAAATGATAGATGAATTGTGTACAGTTGCTGTTTGTAGCCAAATGTAAAAACATAATAATATTCTGTTAGTTCTTTCCACGCAACGGCTGCATCATACAATAATCCATAATCATTATTTTCCATACACACCATCTTCTGATTTGCTGTCTTATTCAGCAGAAATACCTGCCAGTTTTACATTTACGTTAAATGAAGTTTGTTCCCCACCATGTTGTGGACCTTGATCCGCAGTTGCAATCTGGAGAATAAAACCATTTGCAGTTGCGCTGATGTTTGTAGTGGTCGCCTCAACCCTATTATTCGTTACATACCAATACATACCAAAAAGCAGAATTTCTCTTCTACTCTTTGGTATGTACCCCCCCCACGCCACAACCGTGGGGTATGAAAAGTTAAATTATGCCTGTGTTTTGTTTCCTGGCTGAGAAGGTGTTGCAGTAAATGTAACTGTTACACCACAATCTTTAAGATCTGCTTTAGCATTATCCTTTGCTGATACTTTTACATCTTCAACTTTAAGATTCGTAAAGCTGCCATCGTATCCACCAGTACCGATATAAAATGTATCTTTATGTGCATACTGGTTTGTTACTGCCTCTGCAGCTGTTGCAGAAGATTCAGATGTGTTATCTGTTGCTGTTTTGTCAGCAGTTGCTTCCTGAATTACAAGATAAGCAGAGTTAGACTGTGCACTAATATCTGTTGTAATTGCATCTACATTATTATTACTTACAAACCAAGCATATGTACTTAATCCGAGCGCTACAGCGGCAACGCATACCATGGCAATGTATGCGATCAGCTGAACGTATTAAACATTGCAAAAAATACAACTGCATTTAAAAGTGTTCCAACCAATAACCACGTTCTAAATTTGCCAAATCGATTATGAGCGTTATCAACAACCAGTCCCATCATCGGGTCATTGATCGCATCCCATATTCTTGCTACAAAAAATAATGTTCCTACAAAAGCTGGTGTCAAAAACAAAACGTCTGTAAAATAGAACATTAGGAAATTACCTACAGAACAGCAGATAGCGTCCTTTCCAAGCGCTCCAAAGCCAAATGAAAATTTTTCTTTTTTTGTTAAATTCATCGTTTTTCTCTTTTTTAATTGTAAGGCCCTTTGTTTTTCTTCTCTCATGATGTACTTAAAGTATAGCATCTATTTTTATCTTGCGTTATGAAGTTTTGTTTTATATTTTTGTCAAAATATTGAATAAATCATCAGAATATTTTATAATCAGATCATGTTTAGGAGAATTTTTTATGGAACAAGCACAAGTTTTAACTTTTTTAAATAATGAAGACCGAGATCTTTTATTACAATTTTGCGGATATTCTACGACAGCTCCTCTCCATAGTTTTGGACCAGCCGTCCGCCCACATTATTTAATTCATTTTATTTTAAACGGGAAAGGAATTTTTCAAAAAGGTGATAAGACCTATCATTTAGAAACTGGGCAAGGATTCTTTATCGAACCAGATGAGCTTACTTTTTACCAAGCTGATGCAAAAGAACCATGGGAATATTTATGGGTTGGATTTAACGGAACGATGGTTCCTGAATTATTAAAACAGATTGGTCTTTCTTCTTCGCAGCCAGTTTTTCATTGTGATAAAGGGAAAGATTTATACTGGCTTGTCAATGATATGCTAGTTCATGCAAGATCTGGTTTTGCTTCAGATCTTCGAAGAACTGGTCTTTTATATGAGTTTCTTTCAATTCTTGCAGAAAATCCAATGGAGACAGATACACAGACAGATTCTGAATATGTTTATATCAACAAAGCAGTCGAATATATTAAAAATAATTATTGGGATGGGATTCATATTTATGACATTGCGAAATATCTTTGTATTGATCGAAGTTATGTTTACTTATTGTTTCAAAAATATTTCCAACAAAGTCCTCAAGATTATCTTGCGACTTTTCGACTCACGAAAGCATCTGAGTTATTAAGTACAACGACTCTTTCTATTGAAAGCATCAGTAATTCCTGCGGGTATGGAGACCCTGCAACATTTTCTAAGGCATTTAAACGATGGATGGGTGTTTCTCCCTCTGGATATCGAAAAAATCAGCGTAGCCATGGGACTGTACTGAGTAATTAGCATTTTTATTTCATAGGGGATTTCATCGAAATTTTCTATAAAAAAGTGTCTTCGACACTTCAACTCCCCTGCCCCTCATTCTTCAGGGGTGGGTTTCTTTTTTTGTCTTTTTCCTTCATAATAGAATCATGAATATCCTACAAGAGATCTTTACAGATCATTAATGTCAGACACCGTCATTGCGTTTTTACCATTGATGCGTCCCTCCATGATTTTTTCCTGCAGGATTGCTCTCTCATTAACTGTCTCTTTCATTCTGTCTCCAGCGTTGTCCTTCGTTTATTCTCTAAAATGAACAAACACAAAAACTTTACCCCTGGTTTTATCATGGTCCTGCATACTTTCCTTCCTATAAATCAAAAAAATCCCTCTTTGCAATTTCTCACAAAGAGGGATTTGATTTATTAGATTAAGATTATCTAAGGGACACATCCTCTCAACTAAGTTCATCTTTCGCCTGTGGCTCGGATTCACTAAGGTTCTGGATGGAATTCCTATTTATCAGACATATCTTTTAATCTGTTGTATTTAGCTTCTGCGTTTGCTTTAGCTTCTGCGAACAGTGCTTTAGCTCTTTCAGGATTCTGACGAGATAATGCATTGTAACGAACTTCTCCCATGATGAAGTCTTCGTATTCTGTTGTAGGAGCTTTAGAATCTAAGTGGAATGGATTCTTTCCTTCAGCAGCTAATGTTGGGTTGAATCTGAACAGATTCCAGTATCCAGAAGTAACAGCTTTCTTTTCTTCTGTCTGAGCAATCTTCATTCCACCCTTGATACCGTGGTTGATACATGGAGCGTATCCAATAACTAATGATGGTCCTGGATAAGCTTCAGCTTCTGCGATTGCTTTAACTGTCTGGTTGTAATCAGCACCCATAGCGATCTGTGCTACATATACATATCCGTAGCTCATTGCGATTGCTGCAAGGTCTTTCTTCTTAGTTCCTTTACCAGCTGCCTGGAACTGAGCGATTGCACCTAAGTTAGTAGATTTAGATGCCTGTCCACCTGTGTTAGAGTAAACTTCTGTATCGAATACGAATACGTTTACGTCTTCTCCAGATGCTAATACATGGTCAACACCACCGAATCCGATGTCGTATGCCCATCCGTCACCACCGAAGATCCACTGAGATTTCTTAGATAAGAATTCTTTCTTAGCAAGGATTTCTTTGGCAGCGTCACATCCACAAGCTTCTAATGCTGCTACTAATTTATCTGTAGCTGCTCCGTTCTTGCTTCCGTCTGTATATGTGTCTAAGTATTCAGCTGCTGCTGCTTTAACATCTGCGTTATCTGTAGATTCAGCTAATGCAACAACTTTTTCTTTTGTCTGTTCTCTTAATGTGTTCTGTCCTGTGAACATACCTAAACCAAACTCTGCGTTATCTTCGAACAGTGAGTTAGCCCAAGCTGGTCCCTGTCCTTTAGCGTTTGTTGTGTATGGTGTAGCAGGTGCAGATCCACCCCAGATAGAAGAACATCCTGTTGCGTTTGCGATGTACATTCTTTCACCGAATAACTGAGTGATCAGTTTAGCATAAGGTGTTTCACCACAACCAGCACATGCTCCTGAGAACTCAAGCATTGGCTGTCTGAACTGGCTTCCTTTAACGGAATCAGCTTTGAATTTAGCAAGTACTTCTTCTTTTGCTGGTAATTTCTGACCATAGTCATAAACTTCCTGCTGATCTCTCTGAGAATCTAATCCCTGCATTGTAAGAGCTTTTTCACCCTTCTTACCTGGACAGATGTTTACACAAGATCCGCATCCTAAACAGTCAAGAACTGTAACTGTCATAGCGAATTTGTATCCTGGCATTCCAGTCATATCAGCTGTCTTAGTAGCTGCTGGAGCTGCTTTAGCTTCTTCTTCTGTCATAGCTACTGGACGGATTGTTGCATGAGGACATACATAAGCACAGAAGTTACACTGGATACAGTTATCTGGATTCCAAGAAGGAACGTCTACTGCTACTCCACGTTTTTCATATGCAGATGCACCTAAAGGCATATGTCCATCTACGTAAGGTACTAAATCGCTAACTTTAAGAGCGTTACCTTCCTGTCCGTTAACGTAGTTCTGTACGTTGTTGATGTAATCAACAAGAGGTTTGTTATCTCCCTTAGCTTCAACGAATAAGCTTTCTGTTTCAGCGTCAGCCCATTCAGCTGGAACTGGTACTTCAACGATAGCTTTTGCACCAGCATCGATAGCATCGTGGTTCATCTTAACGATAGCTTCACCCTTCTTGCTGTAAGAAGCTGTTGCAGCGTCTTTCATATATTTGATAGCATCTTCTTCAGGGATGATTCCTGATAATTTGAAGAATGCAGACTGTAATACAGTATTGATACGTCCACCAAGTCCGATTTCTTTACCGATCTTGATACCGTCAATGATATAGAACTTAATGTTGTGTTTAGCTAAGTAAGCTTTTACCTGTCCTGGAAGATGTTCTCCAACTTCTTCTGGAGACCAGCTGCAGTTTAACAGGAATGTTCCACCGTCTTTTAAGTCCTGAACCATGTTATATTTTGTTAAATATGGTGCACAATGGCAAGCAACAAAGTCAGCTTTGTTGATCAGGTATGTAGATTTGATTGGGTCATCTCCGAAACGTAAGTGGGACATTGTAACACCACCGGATTTCTTAGAATCATAATCAAAGTATGCCTGAGCATATTTGTCTGTATGGTCACCAATGATCTTGATAGAGTTCTTGTTAGCACCAACAGTACCGTCGGCTCCAAGTCCCCAGAATTTACAAGCTACGATGCTGTCTGGAGCTGTAACTGGAGTTTCTCCTCTTTCAAGAGATAAGTTTGTAACATCATCCACGATAGATAATGTGAATTCGTTTTTATCAACGTTTTCGAATGTAGCGATGATATCAGCTGGTGTAGTATCTTTAGAACCTAATCCATAACGTCCACCATTGATTGTGCAGCTTTCGAATTTTGTTCCTCTTAATGCGTTAACAACATCAAGGTATAATGGTTCTCTTGCTCCAGGCTCTTTAGATCTGTCTAATACGTTGATAACTTTTGCTGTTTCAGGGATTGCTTCAACTAATTTTTCAGCAACGAATGGTCTGTAAAGACGAACTTTAACAACACCGACTTTTTTACCCTGTTTCATTAAGTAATCGATTGTTTCGTCGATTGTTTCACAAACAGATCCCATAGCGATGATAACGCTTTCAGCGTCTTCAGCACCATAGTAGTTGAATAATTTATAGTTTGTTCCGATCTTAGCGTTAACTTTATCCATATATTCTTCAACGATTGCAGGGAAAGCATTGTATGTTGAGTTAGCTGCTTCTCTTGCCTGGAAGAAGATGTCAGGGTTCTGAGCAGATCCACGAAGAACTGGATGTTCTGGGTTTAAGCACTCAGCTCTGAATTTGTCGATTGCATCATAGTCAACCATTTCTGCAAGATCATCATAATCCCACATTTCGATCTTCTGAATTTCATGAGATGTTCTAAATCCATCGAAGAAATGTAATACAGGAACACGTCCTTTAATTGTTGCTAAATGAGCTACTGCTCCTAAGTCCATAACTTCCTGAACACTAGAGCTGCAAAGCATTGCGAAACCTGTCTGACGACAAGCGTAAACATCAGAATGGTCACCGAAGATGTTCAGTGCGTGAGATGCAAGTGCACGAGCAGATACATCAAATACGCAAGGCATCTGTTCACCAGCGATCTTATACATGTTAGGGATCATTAATAACAGACCCTGAGATGCTGTATAAGTAGTTGTTAATGCACCAGCTGCTAAAGAACCATGTACTGTTCCTGCTGCTCCTCCTTCAGACTGCATTTCAACTAATTTTACAGGATGTCCGAAAATATTTTTCTTTCCCTGTGTTGCCCACTGGTCAGTTGACTCTGCCATTGGTGAGGATGGTGTAATAGGATAAATTGCTGCTGTTTCTGTAAACGCATATGATACGTGTGCAGCGGCTGTGTTACCATCCATGGTTTTCATTTTTCTTGCCATGTTCTCTTCCTCCTAAAAAATCTCGTGTGAATATATTCACACATTGTTAATCTCTACGTCCACCTAGCATATGAGCGTAGAAAATATCACTACAACTTTCACAAGTTGCTTAAAACATAAACAAAGCTGTATACATATAACTTTTGTATACAGCTTTATTCTACATTATTTGCACAAGTTTTTAAAGAGATTTTTATGTATTTTTAGGTATTTTTTTTTGTACGTCACAAAAATAACAATGTTTTTAAATCCTTAGTAAAATACTCAAGATTTTGAATTTGTTGTATTTGTGCTATTTGTACTATTTTTATCTTTTGTACTTGTACTCTTCGCCTTCTTATGTTCATCAAATGTTTTTGTGAAAACATGGGTTCCTTTTTTGCTTCCATCTGTGCGATAATACAGATATTTATGTTTCTTAGGATTCATTGCCGCCTTGATCGCTGTATCTGACGGATTACAGATTGGTCCAGCAGGTAATCCTTTGATCACATAAGTATTATAAACCGTTTTCACTTTCAAATCTTTATAATATACCTTCTTCGCATTATATAACCCATTTGTTGTTGTATATAATACGGTTGGATCGATCTGAAGTTGCATTTTCTTTGCAAGACGATTCTCGATCACTCCTGCGATCACCGGACGTTCAGATTCTACTTTCGCCTCGCGCTCGATCATGGAAGCGATCGTCATGATCTCTGCCATAGAATGTTTTCCCTTATAATCCTTGGCAAGTACAGAATATTTCTTTTCAAAATTATCAAGCATCTTCTGAATCAGATCTTTTGGCTTTGAACTTTTATAAATCTTATAAGTATCTGGATAAAGGTATCCTTCTAATTGATATTTTACTCCCTTCTTGGATGGGATGTCTTTGATAAATTTGTTGCTGTACTGGCTTGTATCTTTTACCGCTGCAATAAATTCATCTGCTTTAAATACTCCCTGATCTTCCAGTCGTTTTGCCATCATATCAATAGAATATCCCTCTGGTATCATAACCGTTACGATCTTTCTTGCTTCTGCAAGCCGTCTCGCTTTTTCCTGCTGTGCCTTTCGATATGCCATATATTTTCTTCCACCAAAAAACACACCAATGATCAGAACCAGCACAATGATGATTCCTATGATCCAAGGTTTTCTAGAACGATTTCTTCTTCCATATCCACGGCGCCCCCTTCTGTGTCGTTTGGAATGATCATCAAAATCTAAATATAAATCCATAATTTCCTCCCAAATGTAAATCTTATGTATTTTGTATGTTATTATACTCGTATTTTGCAGAAAAAAAAGGTTTTTTATTAAATTTTGTTCATAATCTTAACTTTTTTGTAACTTTTGTGATGATTTTGCATTTCATTGCACTAAAATATCTTCAATCTCTCACCTCGTCTATCTGTACTTTTCTTATGTTATCCATTATAATCAAACCATAGTCAGATATGATCTGATCTAAGTATTAAATAATATAGAAAGGAATTTTGTATTATGGCAAATCCAATTGTAACGATCACTATGGAAAATGGTGATGTAATGAAAGCAGAATTATATCCGGACGTTGCTCCGATCACTGTTGAAAATTTCGTAAATCTTGTAAAAGATGGTTTCTATGATGGTTTAACTTTCCATCGTGTCATCAACGGATTTATGATCCAGGGTGGATGCCCATTAGGAACAGGAACAGGTGGGCCTGGACATACGATCAAAGGAGAGTTCAGCCAGAACGGTGTGATCAACAACTTAAAACACACTCCTGGTGTTTTATCCATGGCTCGTTCTATGATGCCTGATTCTGCCGGATCACAGTTCTTTATCATGCACAAAGCTGCTCCACATTTAGATGGACAGTACGCAGCATTTGGTAAGATCATCGAAGGAATGGATGTTGTAAATAAGATCGCTGAAGTTGCAACAGATTATTCCGATAAACCATTAGAACCACAAGTTATGAAGACTGTAACTGTGGAAGAATAGTCAACTATATCCTTACAGCACAGAGCCGGACCATCAATCTTCATTTGTATCCGGCTCTTAATTTTTATAAATATTTAGATGGGGAATGATAATATGAGTGAAAACAACAAACTAATCTTTCTGGATGTTGATGCGACTTTGTACAGCAAAGAACAGCGTCTGGTTCCAGAATCTGCAATCACAGCAATCCATGCTGCACAAAAAAATGGTCATAAAGTACTGATCAACACCGGACGGCCTCTTGTTTATTTTGAAAAAGAAATCCTTGATATTGGATGCGATGGTTATCTTTGTTCTAACGGAGTTCACATCCTTCTCGATGGTGAAACGATCTATCACAAGATAATCCCTGATACAGTGGTTGAACAAATTAAACGGATTTGTGAAGAAAACAATATCTACGGAACATTTGAAGGGGAAAAATGTTCTTATTTCCGTGATCATAATGTTGACTTTCATCCACATTATGGATTTATGATCACTGCTTTTGAACTTGCCCCTTATATGGCACATGAATTTACATGGGATCATGTTGAAGATTCTGACAAAGCCATTGTATTTACAGGACCTGGAAGTAACGCTTCTGGTTTTGTAGCTGCTCTTGACAGCATTTCTGATACAATGGATTATATTCGAATTGACGATACCCAGTATGAGATCCTGTTAAAAGATCATGATAAGGGAACTGGTCTTAAATATGTAGCTGATCATCTCGATATCTCTACAGATGACTGCTACGCATTTGGAGATAGTAATAACGATATCTCCATGTTTAAAGCTGCTGGCCATGGAATTGCTATGGGAAATGCCTGTGATGAGTTAAAAGAGATTGCGGAATATGTTACGGATTCTGTAAATGATGACGGGCTTTATAATGCATTTGAACATTATCATTTGATTTAATTGGTTAAATTGTATATCTCCCTCTCAAATTTATATCTTTTATCTTTTTGTATACATAAATATATTGTATAATAAATGTATCAATTACTGGATAATTTGACTTGATCTGAGAGGGGGATTTTTATGATCGCAAGTTTTTCTTACTACATGTTGAATATATTCGTCCCTCCATCCGCCGCAAGTAAATACAGTATGCTGCTGATCTATCCGTTTACTGCGTTTAGTTTTTTCTTTTTTCTTGGTGGTACAAAATCTTTCAAGTTTATTTTAATCTGTCTATTGCTTTCTAAGGCTAAGGTGTTTACAATACTCCTAAAGGTCTCCTTTGTTGGTATTTATTTTGATTAGACACCTTAATTTTACCACAATTGGACGCTCTTTTTTTATTCACTTAATAACTAAAAAGCAATATTCAGTTAAAATATAGAAACTATGTGGCTTTCAGCCACTTTCACGGTATTGCCGTGAATAATTTAGGCTTATTATTTTATATAAAAATCATCCTAAATATACAATTGTATTGAAACAATTTTCTATATTTTTTTCATATTGCATAAGTGCCAATACATAACATTATTGAATCTGTTCTTATCTTTGTTAATATCATAACATATAGATTGTATTTGTGGAAATACTTAAAGCGTATGCAGGTATTCAGATTCTAAATAGTTTATTTTTAAAAATGAATAATTCGGAAAATGGATATTAGAATTCAAATTTTAATTTTATAATTGGCCAACTGTAGATTTTGAGTGCGTTTTTTACAAATTCGCAGCGTCCTGTGGTTGATTGTCTGAACGCAGCTGCGGACATTTTAGTTCGCAGCCAGTGAGTTATCAAAGGAACAGACGCGAATAAGTGATTTGTAAAAAACGCTCTTAAAATCTGCGTGTTGCCACCGGTTTCTTATAAATATTTCTTGTTATCTTATTTCCGTCACATATACGAAAGCCTATCAAATCAGAAATTTAAGAATGCATCTTCGCATGCTCATCCCGAAGATTCTCATACAATTTCCGAGAATCCCACTTCTGATTCTCTTCTGTTAAAATCGCTTTCAAAGGAATTCCAGCAATGCGCTTCTTATGAAATCCTTTAATTATCTGATCAATCTCAAAACCGGTCAATCCAACCATGATCATCATCTCATCATCAAAAGAAAAATCACCAGAGAGATCTTCGCAGAATTCGAATCCATCAATATCTGCCAGGTATCCAATGGGCTGTCCAAAGTCAGATTCATTAATCTGTTTGATACGAATCTTTAAAGGCATTAAAACCCTGCGGATATCCAGTGCACGTTTTTTGTCTTTGATATTATATAATAAAATCTGTTTTTTCATCACTTAAAAACCTTTCTATCATATTGTTAGAGATTACAGCATAACAACTGTTACACCAAGATCGCCTTCACCATATTCACCATCACGATAACCAGAGATACGTTTCTGTTTCTTTAACTGCTTAAAGTAATTATGCAATCCCTTACGCAGTGCACCAGTACCTTTTCCATGAACAACAGTGATCTGTGCCAAGTTAGCAAGACAGGCATCATCAATATATTTATCAAGCTGTGCGATCGCTTCATCAACTGTCATACCCATTACATTAATTTCAGGACGAATGGAAGCGGATTTGTTGATCGCAGTACGTCCACGGTTGCGGCTTTCATTTCTTTGGTTTTCACGTTTGACATCTTTTGCAGTCTTTGTGATCTCAAGATCTTTGATATTAACAAGAGAACGCATCATACCCATCTGAACATATAAATCCCCTTTTGCATTTGGAAGAGTGGAGACAGTTCCTGCAAGGGAAAGACTTGTTACATAAACTTCATCTCCTACATGGAAATCGCTTGCTTCATGGCGTTTCTTGCTCTGCTTCTTGGATTTATAAGCCATCTGGCCTTCTAGTTTTGTCATGCGGCCACGAAGATCGCTTCGCATATGTTCCATTTTCTTATTAGCATTTGGATTCTTATTTTGTTTCTTTAACTTGTTATATTCACGGATCGTAGAGTCTGCAACCTCTTTCGCCTCGGAAATGATGTTGTGAGCTTCCTCACGAGCTTCACGAAGCATCTTATCACGTTTTTCTTTGATATTGTCCTGACGGGATTTGAGACTCTTACGAAGTGTTTCAATTTCCTTGCGGTATTCAAGAATCTCTTCTTGTTCTTTCTCAATCGTCTGCTTACTCTTCTCAAGATCAGCTAAGATTGTTTCAAAGTCTTTGACAGATTCATCAATCTGTTCTGCCGCTCCTTCAATGATATGTTCATCTAATCCTAATTTTCTAGAAATTGCAAACGCATTACTCTTTCCAGGAATACCGATCATCAGACGGTAGGTTGGAGAAAGAGTTTCCACATCAAATTCACAGGAAGCATTTTCAATATCATCGGTAGAAAGTGCAAACATCTTAAGTTCACTGTAATGGGTTGTTGCCATTGTCTTGATTCCTCGATCGTGCAGATCACTTAAAATAGAAATCGCAAGTGCGGCACCTTCGATTGGGTCTGTACCACCACATAACTCATCAAGTAAGACTAAAGAATCTCTGTGAGCCTGCTGAACGATGGATACGATATTTGTCATCACCTGTTGCCTTTAAACTGGCGCTGTTCGAATTGATAA